>FSWM01001152.1_pt1 | contig 35254 bp, 30 predicted proteins | sample 1637841 | NCBI WGS metagenome assembly FSWM01 (sample SAMEA3914789, study PRJEB12502) | metagenome | biome: forest; material: soil | place: Canada | collected 2011-07-03 | depth 0.3 m | reverse complement strand
TGGACCTTGTCGTCCAGCGCCCGCCGGTCCTCGTCGAACCGCGCCTGCAAGGCCAGGGTCAGGCGCACCGCGCGGCTGATCCGCCCCAGGGCCAGGCCGACCGGCTCGCGCGGTTCCTCGGCCGGGGCCGGCGGCCCCTCGGGCGCCGCCAGCACCCGCCGCTGCAGGTCCCGCGCCAGGGTCAGCCCGATCTCGGCCAGCTCCTGCAGGATCTGCACCCGCCGCTCGGCCCGCGCCAGACGCGGGTCGCTGAGCGGAATTTCAGGAATGGTCTCGGCGGCCAGGGTCACGAACAAATCAAGAACGAGAGTCGCGTAAAAGTCAAGCTTGAAGACGGCGCGTGGGCCATCGCCCAACCTTGTCGCCCAAGCCTGTCGTCCCGCCCAGCCGGCGGAGTCTGAACGAAGCCTGACCGGCCGCATTCATATGAGGTTCAGGCCGCGCCGGCGACAAAGGATCGGTCGGGAATTCATCGTTTTCCTTTTCAGGTCATAGGGAACCATCCCATGAAAAAGCTTCTTACGGGCCTGGCGGCCGCGGCCGCCCTGATCAGCACGGCGGGCGTGGCCGCGGCGTCTCCACAACCCCTGGCCCCGCAACCCTTGGCCAATGCTGACATCGCGCCCGCCTCATCCCTGCTGCAGCCGGTGCAGTACCTCTATGGCGGGCACGGCTATTGCTGGTACGACGGCGGCTGGCGAGGCCCAGGCTTCTATTGGTGTGGCTATGCAGGCCGTCGCGGCCTCGGCTGGGGCGGCCCCTATGGCTGGCGCGGTTGGGGCGGTCGCGCCGGCTGGCGCGACGGGGTCTGGGTCGGCGGCCCCGGCTGGCATGGTCATCGCGAATGGGGCGGCTGGCACGGCGGCGGCGACCATGGCGGACGTGGGGGACGCGGCGGTCATGAGGGGCATGACGGACGCGAGGGACACGACCACAGGTAATACCAACCTTCGGATTGGTTGACCCATGCGTCTCTTTCCTCCCCTGTTTCGCGAAGCGACACGGGGGAGGTGGCGCGCCGCGGTAGCGGCGTGACGGAGGGGGCGCGGGCGCGCAGGACGAGTGAGGCCGGCCTCCGGGTAAGCCGAAATTCATCATCCCCATCGCACCCTGGCCCGGCTTTTTTCCGATTCTCCTGTCGCGGGGCGCCGAGTGCACGATCCGGCCGATAATCTGTACACTGACGATCGACGCCCCCACGAAGGTCGGCCTGGGCCCGCCGCCTCGCCGAGCCTTGACTTGGCCCAAAATCTCCAGCGCGCCGGGCGCATCCCCGAGGCGGAGGCTGAGTATCGGGCGGTGCTGGCCCAGGGCGATGCAGCCGAGGCGTTGCAGGGCCTGGGCGTGGCCCGCTATCAGCAGGGAGACGCCGCCGGGGCGCTGGATCTGCTGCGCGCCGCCCTGGCCCTGCGGCCGGATGCGCGCGCGGCCTATAATGCGGCGGTGGTGCTGACGGCGCTGGATCGGCGCGCCGAGGTCATCGACCTGCTGCGGCCGCTGGTCTTGCAACAGCCGACCTATCTGGCGCCCTATGGCGTGCTGTCCCTGGCCTATGAGGCCCTGGGCGATCGCCACGCGGCCGGGGCGGTGACCCAGGCCCTTTTGCAGCAGGCGCTGGGCGCGGCGGGCGTCGAGACGGTGGCGGAGACCGCCGCCCGCCTGATCGCGCTGGAATATGAGCCGGCCGATACGGTCGGCCTGGCCAACCGGCTGCGGGTGCGCGGCCTGTCGGAGCCGGCCAGCCAGCTTTTGCAGGCGCGATTGGCCCGCGCGCCGGGCGATCTGGGCGCGCGCCTGGCCCTGGCCATGTCGCGCCTGACCGTGGTCCACGAGTCGGAGGCCGAGATCGACGCCCGGCGGGACGCCTATGCGCGCGACCTGCAAGCCCTGACCCAGGCGCTCAGCGACGCCTCGCCCGAACAGCTGATCGACGGCGCGCGCAGCGTCGGCGACAGCAAGCCCTTCTATCTGTCCTATCACGGATGCAACGACCGGCCCCTGCAGCAGGCCTATGGCGCGGCGGTCAGCCGGATGATGCGCCAGGCCCTGGGGTCGCAACCAGCCCTGGCCCCCCGCACGCCCGGCGCCCGCCTGCGCGTGGGCTTCGCCACCGGCTATTTCCACCTGCATTCGGTCTCCAAGCTGTTCGGCGGATGGGTGCGCCACCTGGACCGCGGCCGCTTCGAGCTGTTCGGCTACGCCTTCGGATCGGCCGACGACGATTGCGGCCGCAGCCTGGCCGCGGCCTGCGATCATTTCGCCGGCGACTTCGCCGATCACGAGGCCGCGGCCCGGGCCATGCTCGCCGACCGGCTGGATGTGGTCCTCTATCCCGAGATCGGCATGCACCCGACGGCGGTCAAACTGGCCTGCCGGCGGCTCGCGCCCGTGCAATGCGTCGCCTGGGGCCATCCGGTCACCAGCGGCCTGCCGGACATCGACTATTTCCTGACCAGCGACCTGATGGAGCCGGCGGACGGCCAGGAGGCCTATACCGAGCGCCTGGTGCGCCTGCCGGGCCTGTCGATCTGCTACGATCCCCTGCCGTCAGAGGGCGGGCGGCTCACGCGGGCCGATCTGGGCCTGGGGGACGAGGCGGTGGTCTATGTCTGCTGCCAGGCCCTCTATAAATACCTGCCCCGGCACGACGCGGTCATCGCCGCCATCGCCCGCCAGGTCCCGGCCGCCCAGTTCCTGTTCATCGGCGCTGTGACCGAACCGGCCGCGGCCAGGCTGCGCCGCCGTCTGGCCGCGGCCCTGGTTCAGGCCGGGCTCGATCCCGATCGCCACCTGGTGTTCACGCCGGGGGTGTCGGTCGCGGCCTTTTCCTCGCTGCTGCGGGCCGGCGACGTCTATCTGGACAGCCTCGGCTGGTCGGGCGGCAACACCACCCTGGAGGCTGTCACCTGCGATCTGCCGGTCGTCACCACGCCCACCGACCTGATGCGCGGCCGGCACAGCGCCGCCATCCTGTCGAGGATGGGGTTGGCCCACGCGGTTTCGCCGACCCTGGACGCCTATGTCGCCCGGGCGGCGGCCCTGGCCGACCCCGGGGTGCGCGCCGCCGCCCGGGCCGAGGTGCAAGACAATAAACACCGCCTGTTCGGCGATCTCGAACCCGTGCGCGCCCTGGAGGCCTTCCTGATCGGCGCGGTGGAGGCGGCGAGCCTAGTGGGTGATGAAATCAAGTTGATTCGATAAAACGCCGCTCATCCTGGCGAAGGTCCATGGGCGTTAAGTTAGGCCGGGACGGTCGAACCTACCTTCTCCCATGGGGAGAAGGAGGGGCCCGTTCGCGAAGCGAATGGGAGGATGAGGGGGTAAGGTCTCTCAGTTTCATCCTGAAAAACCGCAACCCCTCACCCTCCCACGCCTTCCGGCGCGGGCCCCTCCCTCTCCCTTCGGGCGAGGTGTTTCTTGGCCAGTCTCCTAACTTAACGCCCCTGGACCTTCGCCGGGATGAGCGGGTTTTGGTTTGGCTTCAATCCGTCACGCTCCAGCTAGCCCCGGCGCCTCGGGCATCGCGGCCTTGATCGCTTCCTGAAGCTCCCAGTTCGAGATCGGCTTGAACAGCACCGCCGAGGGATGATCGAGCTGGATGCGGGCCATGGTCGCCGGCTCGCGCGATCCGGTGATGAAGATCACCTTGGAGCCGACCGTGTGATAGATGGCCAGGGCGGCGTCGACCCCGTCCTTTTCCCCGCGCAGCCGCATGTCCATCAGCACCACCGACGGACGATGCGCCTGCGCCAGCGCCACCGCGTCGTCCGCCGTGGCGGCGGTGCCACAGACGGTCAGGCCCATTTCTTCGACCTGCGCGCACAGGGCCGCGGCGATCAGGAATTCATCGTCGACCACCAGGATGTGGTTTTGCAGATCGTTCATGACAGGGCCGGCGCGGCCACCCGGATCTCGGTCCGTGTTCCATTGTCGTTACGCATCGTCATCGTACCTTCGAGTTGATCGACCAGACCGGCGATAATACTGATCCCAAGCCCGGTCCTGTTATGCCCGGGCGAAGCGTCGTCGGCGGCATGTCCCTGACCATCGTCGGAGACGATGAGGGTGACCTTGTTGTCCTCGCCGCGTTCCAGCTCCACCACGATCGTCCCCGCGCCGCCGGGGAAAGCATGTTTCAGCGCATTGGTCACCAACTCCGTCACCAGCAGCCCGAGGGGGATGGCGAAATCCAGGCCCACATCCAACGGAATGGAGCGCACGGACAGGCTGACCCCGCGCCGGCCGCCGCTGTCCAGGATATTGCTCGAAAGATCCTTCAGGAAGGGGGCGATATCGAAGGTCCTCAGGTCCTTTGAGTCCATCAATCGGTGGTGGACCAGGCCCAGGGCATAGACTCGTTGGCGAAGGCTGAGCAAGGCGTTCTTGGCGTCGGGATCGCTGAGCTGTCGGATCTGCAGCACGAGAAAACTGTCGATGATCTGCAGGTTGTTCTTCACCCGGTGATAGACTTCGCGCAGCAGGATGTCGCGCTGCTGCAGGGCCATGGTGCGTTCTTCGACCACCGCCTCAAGCTCGGTCTTGGCGTTCTGCAGGGCCTCGCGCGCCTTGTGCCTTTCGTCGATATCTTCGATCACCGAGGCCATCAGGGCGGGGCGGTCGGCCTGCGAGGGGCGGATGACGGCTGCGGAAACACGTCCCCAGATCGGTTCGCCGTCCCGGCGCAGATAGCGCTTTTCACGGACATATGTCGGGATCTCGCCGGACACGAACCGCGCATATTCCAGCTGGTCGCCCTCGAGATCCTCGGGCCAGGTGATGTCCCAGCCGTTGCGGCCGACCAGGTCTTCAGGCTGATAGCCGAGCATGCGCGCAAAGCTGGCATTGACCCTGACGATGCGGGCGGAACTGGCCTCCACCAGGGCCTTGCCGACGGCGGCGCCATCGAAACTGGCGCGAAACTCCTCTTCGCTATGGGCCAGGGCCTCCAGGGCCTTGGTCCGCTCGGCCAGGGCCTCGGTCAGATGCCGGTTCGCCGCCCGAAGTTCAGCAGTCTGTTCGGCCACCTGGCGCGTCAGCTCCTGGTTGGCCGCCTGGCCGCGGGCCTCGCTCTGCCGCAACAGCGCCGCCGTGCGCGTCTGATCGGCGATGGTGGCCGAAAGCTCCCCGTTCAGCCGCTCCAGCTGGGACGGGGAGGGCAGGGCGACCAGTTTGGGGATCAGGGGCCACAGGATCACCGCCGTGGCGATGGACAAGGCCGCGGTGATCAGCTTGATCACGCCCTCGACCCCGTAGGCGGGCACCCACAGGGTCAGGATCGACATCAGGTGGGTCGTGCCGCAGGCCAGGATGAAGGCCACGAACAGATACAGCACCCAGCCATATTTCAGGTCTTTTCGCTGGCCGGCGAACGCGGCCAGGGCCAGGGGTATGGAGAAATAGGCCAGCCCCACCACCGCGTCGGACGCCGCGTGCAACCCAACCAGCCCAGGCGCCCAGCTCAGGCAGAAACCATGGGCCGTCAGACCCGCCGGATTCAGGAGCCAGTCCCAAAGCGACATTACCCGACCTTCCCCAACAATCGGCCGGAATCATCGTTTCAGATGTGACCGAGACCACTCTTTAGGCTACGCCTATTGAAAATGGGGCGCTACTTATAATTGAGATCGCCTTGGGATGGACGATGGCTCCGTCTTCAGTAATATCAGGCCGTTCAAGCTTTCTGTTGAGAAGTGGCGCAGTATCCTCCGGGACCGCGCGCCCGAATGCGAGGAACAGACAATGCTGACCGGCGATCCGCACAGGCGATCCGACCCGATCGCAAATCCTTTCCTCGCGGGTCCTTTCCGCGCAGGGGTTTTGCTCGGCGGATCGCCGCGTTCGCCCAGCCACGACGACGACCTTGCCGACGACGACTTTCCCGAGGACGACCTTCCCGACGAAGACGGGGACGACGGGTCCTGGGGCGGAACCCATTCGCCGCCCCGCCCACCCGTCCCGGCCCAAAGTGGCGACGAAATCTCGCTGGACGGCGACGAGGATCACGACGGCGGCGACAAACGCGACCCGCTTAAGCCCTAGGCATGTTTTCGAGCCTGCCGAAACTGGCGGACAAGACCTTCGTCATCGCCTTCCTCGTGCCGATCGTGGCCTTCGGCCTGGCGCTGATCAGCAGCTTTGGCGACTGGGGCCCCATCACCGCCGCCTACGCCGCCCTCGGCGACCAGAAGAACCTCGCCGACCTGACCATCGTGGCCGCCGGCGTCTGGTTCGGCGCCGTGGCGCTTCTGTTGCTCAACCGGCCGATCTACCGGGCGTTCGAGGGCTATGTCGGCCCGCTGGCCTCGACCGCCCGGGCCAAGCGCATGCGCCAGCTCTGGCAGGACGACTATGACGCCCTGACCGTGGCCTATGACCGGGCGGCGGCCTTGGCCGGGGATGCCAGGATCGAGGCCTTCACGGCCTATCGCGCCCGGCTGGGGGCCTTTCGCAAGCTTTACCCCTCCAAGAAGGCAAGGGCTCTCGGCACGCGGTTCGGCAATGTGAACCGCGCCTTCGAAGACTATTCGCTCAAGGTCTACGGCGTCGAAGCCATCGTCTTCTGGCCGCGGCTGCTGGCGGTGGTCCCCAAGGATTTTCAGGCCGTGCTCGCCGACGCCCGCTCCCAGGTCGACGGCTTCATCAACCTGTCCTTTCTGGCGCTGGTCCTTGGAGGGCTGGAAACAGCCCGGTGGCTCTGGTCGCTGCGCGGACTTTGGGCGCCCCTCCAGGCCTCCGTCCTCAACCACAGCTTGCTGATCCTCGGCTGGGCGGTGGTCCATGGCCTGGCCTGGGCGGCCTTCGCCTGGGCCCTGGGCGCCTTCGCCGTCGCCCGGCTGGCCTATGAGCTTTCGCTGGGCCGCTGCGTCGCCCTGGGCGAGCAGGTCAAGTCCGCCTTCGACCTCTATCTCGGCGCCCTGGTCACCCAGCTGGGCTACAGCCTGCCCGAGACCGCCGACGACCAGGCGGTGTTCTGGCAGGACCTGCGCCGGTCCTATTCCTATTTCGAGCCGGCGCTTCAAGACCATCGGCTGAAGCCGCCGGCCCAACCGGCCGCGACTCAGCCGCCGCCCGCGCGGGGCGGCCAGCCCGCCGATCCGACCGATCCCGGCGATCCTGACGCCCCTGATCCCGATGACCCAGATCCCGATGATCCCTGATCACAAAAGCCGGAAAGAGGCGCGGCGATCTGGACAGCCTATGGAATATGGGCCGCGACCATTGGACTCTTGTGGTAGTATATGCCCTGAGTGACGCCTGTGCCGTGGAGCCGGGACGATCTGACTCCGCCGGTATTGTTTCCCCGGGCTATGGCTTTCGTCGCGCGAGCCTCCGGGTCTCCCGAAAAGGGCCGGCCATGGTTGCTCAGGCTCCTGCTCCAACCGACAGCGCGTCCAACCTAGCCCTGGCGCTGGTGAGCTGTTCTGCTGCGCCCTTGCTGTTGCTGGGCGGCGACATGACTGTGATCGCGGCCAGCGGGTCGTTTTGCCAGGCCTTTGGCGTGGACCCGGCCACGGTCGCCGGCCGGGTGATTTTCGAGCTGGGCGGCGGAGACTGGAACATTCCCCAACTGCGCTCGCTGCTGGGCGCGACCGCTACCGGCGGCGGGTCGGTCGACGCCTATGAACTGGAATTGCCGTCCCCATCCGGCGGCCCGCGCCGCCTGGTGCTCAACGCCAGCAGGATCGACTATGGCGAGGGCCAGGCGGTGCGCCTGTTGCTGGCGGTCACCGACGTCACCGACGCCCGCGCCAGCGAGCGGCTCAAGGACGACCTGCTGCGGGAAAAGGCCATCCTGCTGCAGGAAATCCACCACCGCGTGGCCAACAGCCTTCAGATCATCGCCAGCGTGCTGCTGCAGAACGCCCGCAAGGTCCGCTCCGAGGAAACCCGTTCCCACCTGTTGGCGGCCAGCCATCGGGTGATGTCCATCGGCGCCGTGCAAAAGCAGCTCGCCACCACCCGTCTCGGGCAGGTCAAGTTGCGGCCCTATCTGACCGAGCTGTGCGACAGCATCGGCGCGTCGATGATCCCGGACCCGGACCGCATAACCCTGACCGTGGAGGCCGACGACGGCGAGGCCGACGCCCATCTGTCGGTCAGCATGGGCCTGATCGTCACCGAGCTGGTGATCAACGCCCTCAAGCACGCCTTTCCCGGCAAGCGCCGCGGCCGGATTGTCGTGGGCTATCAGGGGCGGCGGGACGACTGGACCCTGTCGGTGCGCGACACCGGCGCAGGCATGTCCCAGAACCCGGCCGACGCCACGCCGGGCCTGGGCACCAGCATCGTCGACGCCCTGGCCAACCAGCTCAAGGCCCGCGTCGAGGTCGCCGACGCCCATCCGGGAACCTTGGTCACCATCACCCACGACCCCATGGCCGCCTTGGCCGCGCCTTACCCGGCCGAGACGGTTTAGGCCGCGCCTGAGGCGGCCCGCCGGGCGACAGCCCGCCAGGTCAGCCAGCCGGCCAAGGCCCAGCAGGCGCCGAGCATCCATCCCGCCAGCACATCGGTCGGCCAGTGGACGCCCAGATAGACCCGGCTGCAGCCCACCGCGGCGATGATCAGGCCGGCCATGGCGAACCAGAACAGCTTTTGCCGGCGCCGCGGCTCGAAACTGGCCGCCATCATGGCCAGGCTCAGCCACAGGGCGGCCGAGGCGGTGGAATGCCCGCTGGGAAAGCTCTGGGCGTAGACATAGGAGCCGGGCAGGGCGAAATCCGGCCTTGTCCGGGCATAGAGGCCCTTCAGCAGCTCGTCGCAGGCCGTGGCCAGGCTCAGGGTCGCGACCAGCACCAGGGCCCGGCGCCAGTTCTTGTGGAACAGCAGCGCCGTGGCCGCCAGTATGGTGGCCAGCACCACCATGGTCGTGCCGCCCAGGGCGGTGAAGTCGCGCATCACCTCCTGCAGCCAATGCGGCCCGATCGCCACATGCGGCTGGCCGGACACCCTCAGGCTTTCGAGAATGCGCCGGTCGAACGCGCTGGTCTCGCCCTCGCTGACCTCTCCGCCCAGCGACAACAGCGCCCACACGCCAGCGGCGCAGGCCGCCAGCAACCCCAGGGCCTGGCCCTCGGCCGCCGCAAACACGCGCTTCAGCAGGGCCGAAGCCTGGGAGGGGATGGCGAGGGTCATGCACAGCCAACGCCGAAGCCGGGCTTGCGATCCTTAAAGGTGCGGCGCCGCCCGGAACCCGCCGCCGCGAAGGGAGATCGGCATGACCGAATAAAGACCCGCTCGACCCCGATATAGCTGTCACTCAAAAGCCCTCCCCCTCGATGGGGGAGGGTTGGGTGGGGGTGTAGCCGCGATGTTGGGGTGAAAAGCGCGACGGGCTACACAGCCTCACACGTGTGTATCTTCATCGTCGGCGGACACACCCCCAACCCTGCCCTTCCCCCATCGAGGGGGAAGGATTCATTCTGGGCGACACTGACTTCAACCGTGCTGGCGCGCGGCCCCGGCGATCAGGCGGTTCGGCGCATGCTGGAGATGGGGACCGGCGGGTTCAGCCACTCGCCGCGCTGCTCGGCATATTTGGTCTTGCCGTTGGTCGGCAGGGACAGGATCTTGGCCACCACCGCCATGCCCTCGACCACCTGGCCAAAGGCGGCATAGCCCAGATTGTCTCCCGGCGCGCCCGGATGGGCGTCCAGATAGGGCTCGGGATAGGTGCAGATAAAGAAGTTGTTGGTCGCCGTGCCCGGATCGAACCGGCCGAGCGACAGCGTGCCCGCCCCATGGCGCAGGCCGGTCTTGGTCGTGCTCTCGTGGGCGATCGGCGGAAACGGATGAACCTTCAGGTTCGGCCCGCCCACGATGGTGCCGTCCTTGGGCGCGTCGGCCGATCGCACGGCGCGAAAGAACCGGCCCCCGTCATAGGCGCGCGCATCCACATAGCGCAGGAAATTGGTCGAGGTGATCGGCGCCTTTTCGGCCTCCAGCTCCACGACAATCGCCCCGTGGTTGGTCTTGATCACCACCCTCGGCTTGCCGGTCGCCGCCATGGCCGCTCGCGGCGCGCCCAAGATCGCCCCCGCCCCGGCGACAAACCCCCGCCGTCCAAGTCCCGCGCCGCTCATCTATGGCTGCTCCTTCTGTGCCCCGTGGCATCCTACCGGCTCTGGCGAAGATGGCTATCGGGGGGAGGGATGAGCGACAGATGAATGAGTTTGTGCCCGGACTTCGGCCCGTTGACGCCAGCTTTCATCGCGGCGCGCGCCTCCATTGCGACGGTGTGGGCGGATCGCCATTCACATCAACGCCCAACGCGAACGGGAACGGTTGGTCGATCAGGCGGATAGATATTCTAAATTCCTACTAAAACGATCTGGATTGTGATTGGGGCCGCTGGCTGACAACGGTCAGGCTCCTTTCGGTCGTAAGCCCTCATCCCAACCCCAGGCTCCCATGCGTTCACTTTCGACGGCCGCGACCAAGGTTCTTGGGTCTGCGCGGACGGACTTCGCCACCTTGGGCGTGGCGCTCGCCATCTATGGCTGCTGGATCGCTGCGACCTTGCTGCATGGTCATATCCACCCCGCCGCCTTGATGGCGGTTGGAGGTTGGTTGGTCGGCTGGCACGGGTCGCTCCAGCATGAGACCATCCATGGTCATCCGACGCCCTGGCCCTGGGTCAATAGGGCCTTGGCCTTTGCGCCTCTGAATCTGTGGCTGCCCTATGATCGCTACCGCCAAACCCATCTGGCCCACCATTCAACGGAGCGCCTCACCGAGCCGGGGTTTGATCCGGAGTCGCGCTATACGGCGCCGGGCGGAGGCTGGACGGGCGCCTGGCGCCGGGGGGTGGCGCGAATAAACGCGACCCTGGCGGGGCGGCTGCTGCTAGGCCCGCTTATCGAGGTCGCCACCTTCCTGACCGCCGAGCTAAGGGCCTGTCTGGTCGGCCAGCCGGATGTGCGGCGCGCCTGGGCCGCACATTTGGTCGGCGTCGCGGGGCTGGTGATCTGGCTGCATTGGGTCTGCCACCTCAGCCTCGCCCAGTATGTCGTCAGTTTCGTGTACCCGGGTTGCGCCCTTTCCCTGCTGCGCTCCTTCGCCGAACACAGGGCCGACCCCATAGCGGCGCGGCGTATCGCGGTGGTGGAAAAGGCGCCAATTCTGGGACTCCTGTTTTTGAACAACAATCTCCACGCCGTGCATCACGCCTTCCCCCAGGCGCCCTGGCGTCGACTGCCGCGGCTCTATGCCGAGCACCGGTCAAGCTTGCTGGATGAGAATGGTGGCCTGGCCTACAGCGGCTATGGCGAGGTTTTTCGTCGCTACTGGCTATCGCCGCACGACGTCGTCGTCCATCCCGTCTACGCCGCCGAGCCGGCCGGCGCCGCCTCATGACGACGGTTCTGGCCGGCGCCGCCACGCCAGATATGGGAAAAAGCCAGCTGCCGAGCATCGCCGCCTTGTCCATGTACGACCTGCCGGAGCTTCAGGCGGCGAACGACGCCTTATGGGCGGCCATTCGCGACCGCTTGGCTGAACTGGGCGTCCACGGCGCGCCTGACGGCCTGACCCGGCGGGAACCCGTCGAGGCGGTTTGGACGAACCCGGATCTTCTGCTGGCTCAAGCCTGCGGCTATCCGCTGGTGACGACCCTGGCCGGGCGGGTGCGGCTGGTGGCGACGCCGCGCTACGCCGCCGAGGGGTGCGAAGGCCCACTGCGACGCAGCGTCATGGTGGTGGCCTCAGGCGCGACGGCGAGGACCCTCGGCGACCTGCGGGGGACGCGTTGCGCCATCAATGACCTTCAATCGGATTCGGGCATGAATCTCCTGCGGGCGGCCATAGCGCCCCTCGCGGGCGGCGCGTCCTTCTTCCAGGCGGTGGAGGTCACCGGCTCCCACCTGGCCAGCGCGCACGCCGTGGCGTCCGGCGCTTGCGACCTGGCGGCTCTGGACTGTGTGACCTACGCCCATCTGCAACGGTTTCGACCGGAACTGGCGGGGCGGTTGCGGGTCTTGGGCTGGACGGATCCCACACCGGGCCTGCCCTTGATTACGGCGCTGCGAACGGACCAGAAGACCCGTCAAGCGATGGTTCAGGCGCTCGACGATGTCGCGCGAGACCCCGCGCTGTCAGAGGTTCGCGACGTTCTGATGCTCGAAGGGTTCAGCGCCTTACCCCTCAGTCAATATCAGGCCGTGATCCGCCTTGAGGAGCGGGCGGCCAAGCTGCGCTATCCTGTAGTTTGCTAGACCGATCAGTAATTGATGACTTTTGGCGTGCCGCCGCCTGCGGCGATGGTTTCTCCGTTGATGGCGCCGCTCTTGGGTGAGGCCAGAACCGTAACCAGCCAGGCGATCTCGGTGGCGTCGACAATGCGGCCGATCGTATTGGATTGAGCGATGCGGTGTTCCTGCTCCGGCTGGGTTTTCTCGGTGCGGGCGCCGCCGGGGTGAATGGCGACCGATGTCACCCCCAAGGGCCCCAGTTCGTCGGCCAGGTTCTTCGTCAGCGCGGACACCGCTACGTTTCGCACCGACGCGACATAGTGGCCGCTGCTGCGCGCGGCCAAGCCGCCGATATTGATGATGCGCCCCCAGCCAGCCTCCGCCATATAAGGGGCCACGGCCTGGGCGGTGCGAAGATAGCCGGCGACCTTGATATTGACGTCGTCGAGCAGGGATTGGGTGTCGATCTCGGCCAGATGCGCCGCCGGCGCAGCGCCGCCGGGCGTGGCGGCGTTGTTCACCAGGATGTCGATCCCCCCCAGTTCGCGAACCGCGGCCTCCACCAGGGCGGTTATGGATCCGTTGTGGCCCGTATCCGCCGCCAGCGGAATGATCCGACGGCCTGTGGCCGCTGCAAGCTCCGTCGCCGTGGCTTGCAGGGTTTCAGGCGTGCGCGCCACGATCACGACGTCCACGCCCTCCTCGGCGAGGGCGCGGCTGATCGCCTTGCCAATGCCTTTGCTGGCCCCCGTCACCAGGGCTCGCTTGCCCGCCAGCTGCAGATCCATGGTCGTCCTCTCTCTCTCTCTCTCTCTCTCTCTCTCTCAATCGGTCTGCGCTAACACGGGAAAACAAAGGGGCTAATCGAGTTTCCCTGCTTGACCCTATGACCGGCGATGAAGCCTCGGCTCGGTCGGGCGCGTTCATAGAAATGATCAGAAAAACTCATAACATATTGCCAGGCGGCTTGCGGCGAGTGATCTCGGCCGTCAAGGCAGAAACGGCGCCTATATCCTAAAGGGATTAGATAATTCAGACGGCGGCGGACATTTTCCTAAATGGCCTGATCTGCATGGGCATTTAGAAAAAATGGCGCTAAAAATCCGGCGAATTGGTCGCAAAGCGGACCTTCACCTTGTTCGGGGATTTGCGTGCTCAGTCGTCGTCAGTTCATTTCGCGGGTCGGTCAGATGGGCGGGGTCGGCGCGGCCTATGCCGCCATGCTGGGCCTGGACCTGGCGCCGGCCGTTTCGGCCCGAGCAGCGCCGGGGCTGCCGGCGGGCGCCGGCGTCAAGGTCGCCATCTTGGGCGCCGGCATCGCCGGGCTGGTCTTGGCCTATGAATTGGAGCGGGCCGGATACCAGGTGGTGGTGCTCGAGGCGCGCACCCGGGTCGGGGGCCGCAACTGGAGTATCCGCGGCGGCGACCGCGTCGTCCTGAACGGCGAGACCGATCAGGTCGCCGGCTTTTCCGACGGCCTCTATTTCAACGCCGGCCCCGCGCGCATTCCCAGCCATCACCAGGGTCTGCTGGCTTATATCAAGCAGCTCGGCGTACCGCTGGAGGTGGAGGTCAACAGCAGTCGCAGCGCCCTGCTGCAGTCCCCTGGCGCGTTCGATGGGCGGCCGATCCAGCAGCGGCAGGCGATCAACGATGTTCGCGGCGGCGTCGCCGAACTGCTCGCCAAGGCGACACGGCGCGGCGCGCTGGACCAGGACTTGACCGCGGACGACAAGGAACGGCTGCTCACCTTCCTGAAAACCTATGGCGACCTCAATCCGGATTTCGGGTTCACCGGCACCGAGCGATCCGGCTACCTCACCCCGCCGGGCGCCTTCGACCAGGTCGCCAAGCGGCGAGACCCCCTGTCCCTGTCGGCCTTGCTGAAGGACGAGGTGCTGCCCTTGTCGCTCTATGAGGAAAACATCCTCATGCAGGCGACCATGTTCCAGCCCGTGGGCGGCATGGACCGCATTCCCGCCGCCTTCGCGCGCGCCATTCGCAGCCCCATCCGATTGGGCGCGGAGGTCAGGCGAATTCGTCAAACCGCGACCGGCGCCGAGGTGAGCTATGTGGACAGGTCCACGGGCGCGGCCGCGGCGGTTTCGGCGGACTATCTGATCGTCACCATACCCCTGCCGGTCCTGGCCAAGATCGAAACGGATTTCAGTCGTCCTGTGAAACAGGCCATCTCGGCCGCCGTCTATGACCATTCCGCCAAGGTGGCCTTCGAAAGCCCGCGGTTTTGGGAGGCCGAACAGATCTATGGCGGGCTGTCCTTTGTCGGCGGGGAGACGACCCTGGTCTGGTATCCCAGCGGCGGTTTCCAGGGTGCGCGCGGGGTGCTCGTCGGCGCCTATTCCGCCGGTGCGCCAGCCAAGGGTTTCGAAGCCCGAACGCTCGCCGAGCAGGTCGCCTTGGCGCGCGGGGCCGTGGAGCGGCTTCATCCCGGGCATGGCGGGGATCTGTCGGCGCCGCTGGTGGTGGATTGGAACAAGGTCCCGTTCAACCTCGGCCCGTGGATTCACTGGGAAGGCGACGGTAATGATCAGGCGGCCTATCGCCTGCTGAACCAGCCGGACGGGCGCGTCTATTTCAGCGGCGCCCATCTCAGCCAACTGCCCAGCTGGCAGGAGGGCGCGGTCCTGGCGGCCCATCGCACCATCACCGAACTCGGCCGCCGCGTGCAGGCCGATCGGCTCGTTCAACCCGCCCACGGTTAGGAAACAGCCCTCATGAGCTCCAAGACGCTCCTCGCAGCTATCGCAATCACCTTGGCCGCCAGCGGTCAGGCGTTCGCCGCAGACCAGATCGTCCGCACGCCCGCCGCCAGCCCGTCGGCGCCCTTGGCCGCAGCGGTCACCGTGCCGGCGGGCTTCGACCTGGTGTTTCTCAGCGGCGCCTTGCCGCCCAGCGACCCAAAGGCGCCGTCCGGAACCACCCAAGCCTTCAGCGGCGACACCCGGGCCCAGACCGTGGCGGCCCTGGTCGCGCCCGGCGCGCTGGTCGAAATCGAAGTCATCGCCGCCCACGCGAAATAGGTCCTGGGCGCGACGGGGCGGGGCGCGGTGCTCCTGGCTGGCGGCGCCCACGCGGCGGAGGCGGACGCTGCTTCCGGCGTCGCTCCAGGCGGAACAGCGCCGCACCGCCGGATCATGTCGCATATCAGAAAAGCTCAATTTCACCCGATGGCACGGCGTTCTAGAGACGCCCTCCGGGGACTTGACTCAGCACGTTCTGGGGTAGGGCGGCGGTCGCGTCACGGATAGTTTTTCTGATATCCTACTAATTTGATCTGGTTTGGGGCGGTGTGATGGTCCGCTTACCAAGGACTGGCTTGCGTTGGTCGGCTGGCATGCTGAGGTAGAGGAATGGGTTGGCTTTTCCAACGCCGTCTGCGGCTTGTGGGCTTGGCGCTCGCGACCTGGTCAGCCATGGCGACGGTCGCTGTGGCCGCCGGCACGTCATCGGCGCCCGTCATCATCCCGCCACCCTCGGCGCAGGCCTGGGCCGATCTGGCCAGGCTGCCGGATTGGAGCGGGGTGTGGTTTCCGGAAAGCTGGATGGTCACCACCGCTCGCCATCCGCCGTCCTGGAAGCCGGAAATCGTCAAGGACGTCGAGGCGTTGAAGGCGCTTGAAAAGGCCGGCCATCCGAAGGGGCTGTATGTCGATTGCCTGCCGGAGGGCATGCCCAGCCTGATGATCATGACGCTGGCGTCCACCGAGTTCCTGTTTACGCCGGGTCGGGTGACGATCCTCAACGAGTTCGACGGCAATCGCCAGCGCCGCATCTATACGGACGGGCGCGGTCACCCCGACGATCCCGACCTGACCTTCGACGGGCATTCCACGGGACGCTGGGAAGGCGACACCCTGGTGGTGGATACGGTCGCCATCCTGCCCGAGACCTATCTCCCGGTCAGTCAGGCGGTGGGCATTCCCAACGACGGCGACACCCATATCATCGAGCGCATCCATCTTGTCGGACCGGATCATCTGGTCGACGACCTGACCATTGAAGCGCCGCATGTTCTGGCCGCGCCCTGGAAGGTGACGCGAAACTTCACCCGCTCGCGCGAGCGGCGTTACGACATCGGTGAAGGGTCCTGCCGCCAAGGCGATTTCATCGAGGGCAAGGACGCCCAGGGCCATGCGGCGTTCCTCCCGATCGCCCACACCGAAGATGGGGCGCCGCTGGCCCCCCTCGCCACGGCGCCCAACAAATGAGCCTCGCCGCTCCTTTCCTATGTTTCCGAGGTTGATTATGCGCCGTTTGCTTGCGATCGCCGCCTTTGGCCTGACGCTGGCCTTCGCGCCCGCCGTCAGCTTCGCCCACCATTCCTTCGCCATGTACGATCAGGCCAAGGTGCTGACCATCACGGGTACGGTGAAGGAATTCCAGTGGTCCAATCCCCACTCGCTGATCTGGCTGATCGCCGGCGGCCTGGACGGCAAGCCTGAGGATCTGTGGTCGGTGGAGCTGCCCACCAGCCCCGGCAATCTGACCCGGATGGGATGGTCGAAACGTTCGCTCAAGCCCGGCGACCAGGTGGCGATCGAGCTCAATCCCCTGCGCGATGGCCGGCATGGGGGGTCGCTCAAAAAGGTCACGATATCGGCGACGGGCGAGGTGCTTACCGCCACCGCGCCAACCCCCACGCCGCCGGGGCCGAAATAGGCGCGATGCTATCGGCGACCCAGCCCCAAGGATGCGAAGGAACCCGTCCATGAGCCCCAGATTTCGCTTGGTTATGCTGGCGATGCTCGCCGTGGCGGCGCCCTTTTCGGCGCCCTCGGCGGCGCCGGAGCCGATCAATCCCCCGCCCACGGCGCGCGATTGGGCTGATATCGCCAAGCTTCCCGATTGGAGCGGTGTCTGGACGCCCGATATTTCAGACCAGTTTCGGCAGGTCGTCACGAATTCGCCGCCCTGGACCCCGGCTGTGGCCAGGCAGATCGCCGAGATGGTCGCCGAAGAGCAGGCCGGCCATCCCCGCGGCCTGTTCGTCGATTGCCTGCCGGAGGGCACGCCGAGCTGGATGCTGATCAGCCATAACGCGCTCGAATTCGCCTTCACGCCGGGGCGAGTGACCCTGCTCGGCGAGTCCGATGGCAGCCGCCTGCGCCGCATCTATACGGACGGGCGGCCGCATCCCGACGATCCGGATCCCAGTTTTCATGGCCATTCGATCGGCCATTGGCAGGGCGACACCCTGGTGGTGGATACGATCGGCGTGGTTCCCGAAGCCTATATCGCCGTCAGCGAAGCGGTCGGCATTCCCAATAATGGCGATCTGCACGTGATCGAGCGGCTTCATCTGGCCGGACCGGACACGCTGCACGACGATCTGGAGATCATCGCGCCACATGTTTTGACGGCGCCCTGGAAAACCACGCGCATCTATTATCGCCAGCGCGCTCGCAAGTTCGACATCGTCGAAGGCGAATGCCTGCAAGGCGCCTTTGGCGAGCAAAAGGACAAGAACGGCAACGCCGTCTTTGCGCCCCTGACCCAGGACCAGGGCAATATCGTGCCGAACGGCAAATAGAACGCGGCGCCGCGGGTCGGCGGTTCAAACCATGGGAATACTGATGAACTCTATCCTGTCGAAGACCGTCGCCTGTGTTCTGACCTTGGGGGTGTCGGCCCTGGCGGCGCCGGCCGTGGCGCACCATTCGTTCGCCATGTTTGATCAGACGAGGACCGTGACGTTCAAGGGTACGGTCAAGGATTTCCAGTGGACCAATCCGCATGTGGTGGTCTGGGTGGTCGCCGAGCCCAAGCCGGGCGCAGCGCCTGACACCTGGACCATCGAACTGACCAGCCCGGGAAACCTGACCCGGCTGGGCTGGACCCGCCATGCCCTCAAGCCCGGCGATCGGGTCGATGTCGAGATCAATCCCTTGCGGGACGGTCAGCACGGCGGCTCGTTGAAAAAGGTCACCCTGGCGGACACCGGTCAGGTTCTGACCTCGAACCTCAAGGGGCAGGACAAGCCGGGGCTGCCCTAGCCGCCGGAGGTTGAACCTCTTCGCTCGCGGCAGGCGAAGGGGGCCATCTCCACGCCGCGGCTCCCGCTAGTTCGTCGTGAACCCGATCCACCGGCCGAAGGCGACGACGCCGATCCAAAGCGCCAGCGACACCAATCCCGAGGCCCGGGCGGCGATAGGGTGGGGGGCGTCAGGCGGGCGGCCGATCAGGCGCTTGTGCACGAACAGATGGAAGGCGGCCATGTTCAGGCCGGCCAGAAGGATCAAGGCCATCTTGCCGAGGAAGAAGAAGCTGTGCGTATAGGTGACCGGCTTGCCGATAAACAGCAGCAGGCCGGCGACCAGGGCCACCGCGAACGAGGCCCAGGTGATCGGCAAAAGCTCATGGATCAGTTCGTCCGCGCGCCGATTTTTCGACGCCACGCCGACCAGTCTCAGATCGACCACGGCGATCGAGCCGACCACCAGCACAAAGGCGACCACATGCACGGACTCGATGGTGGGGAACACCCAGTCGGACTCGCGAATGGTCACCGAAAGCGGCGTCGCCTGCAGCCAATTTATCAAGTTCGCGATCGGCATGGGACCTTACCCGTCTGTGAGATTAGCTTGGCGAGCCCGGCCAGCCCTCGGCATAGCCAATCCAGCGGCCCGTCACGATGATGGCGATCCAGATCAGGAGTCCGAGAACCGCCAGCAGGCGCAGGGCGACCGGGGTTGGGCGCGACGGATCATCGGCCACGCCGCTGGTCTTCAGGCCGAACAACAGAATCGCCGTCAGGCCGATCACAAACGCCAAAAGCGTCATCTTGGCCCAGAAAACATAGCGGAAGATGGCGCGTGTCGGCTCGCCCGCGATCATGAGAAACCCGGTCGCCGCGAGCACCAGGATCGCCACAGCCGAGGGCGGAAGGAATCGCGCCGCCAGAGCGTTGATCGACTGGCTGCGTTCCACCAGGCCCAGGATACGCAGATGGAATATCGCCACGGAGCCCATGACGACGGTGATCGCCAGGATATGCACGGTCTGGACCGTCGGGACGACCCAGGCCTGATTGGCCACAAAGGCGCTGAGCGGCGTGCGGCCGAGCCAGGCGGCGAAGGACTCAAGCATGACGGGCGCGCTCAACTCAATCTGGTCCTCATCAATCGCCGCTACGGAGACCCAGGGCTCGCCGCAAAGGCTCGCCCCTTCCGGGCGCGATGACGATGCAATAGGCTTAGGCGAGAGCCAAGGTGAGCAAATTTTCCTCTGGCGGTTGAGAGTATTTCTACTGATCCCATAGGCATTATATCCTTTTGACGAGCGATCTGCGCCCTTAGGGTTGGAAACGCGTTCGTCGCGCTAAGCTGGCCGCCATTTTTCCAATCGCAGAGCTGTCGTTCGACCCCGCATGATCCCAAGCAAGCCTGCCACCTGGTTCATCATCGCCAGCCTATTGGGTCTCGCGGGTTTGGGCTGTCTAGGGCGATGGGGCTATTTGCATCATCAGGAGGCCAATTTGCTGACGGTCGATGCGGACACTATTCCCGGTCGGCCACAATTGATGGCTTTCGCCCTGGACCAGGCCCAGCCCCTCTATCGGCGGACCTGCGCCCGGTGCCACGGCGCCGACCTCAAGGGCGATGCGTCTCTGGGCGTTCCGAACCTGGCGGATCGCGATTGGCTCTACGGCGCCGGCGGGGTCGCCGATATCGAACAGACCATCACCTATGGAATACGCTCAGGCGATCCCAAATCGCGCAACCTGGCCAGCATGCCCGCCTTCGGGCGACCGCAGCCCTATGCCCGCTACAGCATCCCCCCGTTGCGGCCGGGTGAGATCCGCGATGTCGTCGAGTATCTGTTCCTTGTCGAAGGCCGTGCTGCAGACCGCGCCGCCGCCGAGCGCGGCGACCGCATCTATCACACCACTGGCGGCTGTTTCGACTGTCATGGCGGGGACGCCGCCGGCGATGGCGCCATCGGCGCGCCGAACCTGACGGATGGGATCTGGCTCTATGGCGACGGCGCCCGGCGGGCCGTGTTCGACAGTATCGCCTATGGCCGCGCCGGCGCCTGCCCCGCCTGGCTCCACCAGCTCAAGGCCGCCCAGATCCGCGGCCTCGCCCTCTATGTCTATGCTCAGGCCCACCCGGCTTCCGGCCCGGGCCATCCTGCCAGGACCCTCAATCCATGAACACGGCGGTGTTGTCTCAACCCAGGGGCCGTTGGGCCGACCTGATGTCCTGGAGCGCCCATCCCACGCGCTCTTTGCTGATCTTCGCGACCGGCGCGGCGCTCGGCCTGCTGGTCGCCGGCTTTGGTCTGTTCACGGCCAAGGGCACGGCGGTGCGCGCCGTGCCGCCGGAGGATGTCGCCCTGGTCAACCAGAAGCCCATCCTGCTCAGCGATTTCAACAACCAGCTCGAGGCCCAATATGCGGTTCCCCTGGGGCAGATCACGCTTTCCGAGCGGCGGGCCACCTTGAACGACATGATCCGGGAGGAATTGTTCGTCCAGCGCGGGCTGGACCTCGACATGCCGGCCTCGGACCCGGATGTGCGCGCCGCCCTGGTCGCCTCCGTCGAGCAGCAGGTCTTGGCCAATGTCACGGCGCAAAAGCTGACCGAAGCGGATCTGCGCGCCTATTACGACGCTCACCAAAACCGCTATGCGACCGAAGGAACCCTGGCGCTGCACGACCTGGTGGTCCACCCGGACGGCCGCACGCCGCAGCAGGTCCTGGACGCCGCCCGACAGGCCGCCCATGCCCTGGCGCTGGGCCAGCCCCTGGCGGCGGTGATGGCGACCGACCGCCTGGCTGAATCAGGCAAGCTTTCGGGTGAGGAATTCTATTTCGCCGCCAAGATCCACCTGGGCGACCGATTGTTCGAGGCGGCCCGGGTCTTGGCCGACGGAGGGGTTTCGCCTCCGATCGTCCAGCCAGACGGCGTGCATGTCCTTTTGATGCAGCACAATGTCCCGCCGGTGGCCGAGGCTTTCGCGGCGGCGCAGGCGAGGGTCCAACTCGACTACGACAAGGACCTGCGCGAGCGCATGGCCGCCGGGGAGCTCAAATACCTCAAGGCCAAGGCCGACATCCTGATCGCGCCGGCCTATCGATGAGCCGGCTTCGCCTTCTTGTTGCGGCGCTGTTCAGCCTGCTGATCGCCATCGCGCCGGCCGGGGCCCATACCCGCAGCGAGACCCATTCGACCTGGGACATCGCCGGCGCGGCGGTGCACATGACCTTCACCGCGCCGGACCTGGAGGCCAAGCGGTTGGGCGCAGGCGGTCAACCGCCCAGCGACGCGGTTCTGGGCGGCTATGTGGCCAGCCATGTGGGCGTCAGCTCGGCGGGCGGCGCCTGTCGGTCCGACGGGGCGATCCGGGCGGTCGCGGCGGCGCCCGGCTATCGCCGCTTCGAGCTGGGCTTCCAATGCCCGGACGCCAAGGCCATCCGGCTGAGGCTTTCGACCTTCTTCGACATGGTCCCGACCCATGTGAATTTCGCCCAGATCCAGACCGGCGACGGCGCCTTTGTCGAACAGTTGTTCACCAAGGACCAGCAGGCTCTCGACCTGTCGCAAGGCGACGGCGCCAGGCTGCAAAGCGCCAGCTTTCCCCAATATGTCGCCATGGGGATCATGCACATCTTCACCGGCGTCGATCACCAGCTGTTCCTGGTCGGCCTGATCCTGCTGTCGCGCCGTCTGAGAGACCTGACCTTCGTCATCACCGGCTTCACCCTTGGCCACAGCATCACCCTGGCCTTGGCGGTGACCGGCGTCCTGCGTCCGCATGCGGAATATATCGACGCCCTGATCGGACTGACCATCGCCCTGGTCGGGGCAGAGACCATCTCTCAGGCGACGCGCCGGCCTGAGGTCGTCGCTCTGGGCGCCGCAGGATTGTTGCTGGTCCTGGCTGTCGGCAAGCTGCTCGGGCTCGGCGGCTTGCCGCCTCTGCTGCTCCTCGGCGGCGGCCTGTTCGCCGGTTGCTATTTGATGGTCTCCGGACATTTGCAAGACGCGGCGCGGCTGCGCCTGGTCGTCACCCTGGTGTTTGGCCTGATCCATGGGTTCGGGTTTGCCGCGGACCTGCTGCAGATGCGCCTGCCTGCGGGACGCCTGGCCGAGCTCCTGGTCGGTTTCAACCTCGGCGTCGAGATCGGCCAGCTGACTCTGGTGCTCGCGGTCGTCGGGTGCGTCGCCTTGCTGGTGCGTCTGAAGCTCGCCCTGCCGCGCCCGCTGGTGGTCGACCTGGCCTCGGCCTTCCTCGCGGCCATGGGTCTGTTCTGGTTCGTCAGCCGAAGCTACGCCTGAAGCTCACGCAAGGTTTTCGTAGGTCATCAATCGGATTTGGCGATTGAATATATGGAAAGCTGGTTTTGACCGCAGAAATTCTGACCTATTCTCAGGCCTATCTCGGCTCATAGTGAGGAAGTGAGCCAAGACGATCTGTCATCGCCGCTGGGTTGATGGTGCTTCGGAGCGGGGACCTATCCGGCGCCCCGCCAAGGCTATCTCGCCCATGATAGGTTTCCAGAAGGATCTCCCATGACGTCGATCCCTTATCGCACGGCCTTGATCGTGGGGGCCGGTCCCGGACTGAGCGCGTCCTTGGCCCGGTCGCTCTCGGCGGCGGGACTTAAGGTCGGGCTGGCGGCGCGCAATATCGACAAGCTGGCCGGCTTGGCCGAGAAAACGGGCGCCAAGACCTTCGCGGTGGACGCCTCCGACCCGTGGCCGCAGTGTCGCACTGACGAACACCGATTTAATACCAACTCGCACAGAGACTGACTCTTCCGACGTCATCCCGAGCCGGCGCGAAGCGACGAGTCGAAGGCCGCACGCGGCTGCAACGACTGTGCGTCCTTCGACTCGCGCTCTGGCGAGCGCGGCTCAGGATGACGTGGCCTTTGTGCGATGGGGTCAATCTTTTCGTCGGTTGGTATAGGGCGTCGACCGCAGGCCGGACCGCCGCGCGCAGGCGGTAGGGCGTCTCCTGTTCGGTCGCGCCGTTCATTGCGGCGGCCCGGCATTCAAGTGTAGAAAATATGGATTATGATCACAGCGATAGTGATTGATCTTTTCGTTAAGTAAATATGAGGTATAACTTTCTGTGATATATATATTTATGGATTTCTGAATAGTTTTTCTAAATTGCTGTGTGCGCGCCGGCGCCTCATATCGCCCCTGATTACCAGGGGGTACCTATGAAAATCCAAGACCATAACAGCCGGGTATTCGGGTGGTCGCACCTAAGGCTTGCTCAGAAATTCTCAAGCGGCGTGTCTCGGCGCTCGCTGCGGCTGGCCTTGTTGAGTGCGGCGCCGTTCATCGCCGCGACCGCCCACGGGCAGACCCTGTCCGCCGCGGGATCGGCCGTGGCCGCCGCCGGCGCGCCTGTCGCCGACGCCTCTGCGCTCGCGGGGGTGGACGTGATCGTCACGGCGACGCGGAGATCGACCAAGCTGCAACAGACGCCGGTGGCGGTCACCGCGATCGGAACGGCGAAGATCGAAGAGCAGAACCTGCTGAGCGCGCGCGACCTGGCGGGTCAGGTCCCGGGGGTGACCATTCAACGCGCCGGCATCACGCCTCTGACCCAGGTCTTCTTCATTCGCGGCATCGGCGATGCCGATCCGATCTTCGATCCAAACGTGGCGCAATATGTCGATGATGTCTATTTGCCGCGCGCGATCAATGGGATGGCGGGCCTGGCCGATATTGAGCGCGTCGAAGTGCTGCGGGGGCCGCAGGGCACACTGTTCGGCGAAAACGCCGACGCGGGCGCGATCCGCTACATCACAAAGACCCCGACGGACCAGACCGAAGAGAATCTCGACCTCGGCTACGGGACCTACAACGCCGTCAATCTGCATGGCTATCTGTCCGGCGCCCTGATTCCCGGGCGGCTCGACGGTAATATCGCCTACGGCCACGAGCAGCACGACGGCTACACCTACGACCCGACGCTCCACCGGCACGTCAACAACCAGAACACCGATGGCGCGCGCGCGAAGCTGCTAGCGACCCTGTCGCCGGACCTGACCGTTCAACTCACCTTGGACGGCACGAAGGACACCTCCGGAACCGACTATTACATCCCCAAGCAGCCAATCATCGGCGGGACGCTGAAAACGCCGATCTATGGGCCCTTCAATCCGAATGACAGCTATGCGTCCCAGTCACCCAAGAACAACTCCTGGACCGCCGGCGCCGCGCTGAAGGTCGCCTATGCCATAAATGACAACCTGACCTTCAATTCCATCAGTGCATTTCGCGGCTTTGCCCAAGACCCCGTCAATTACAACAACGACGGACAACCTCTGGTCGCCTATAGCCTCGCCAATCCTATACGTGTCTCCATCTCGGACAATTTCATTGTCTATAGAGACAAGGAGGCGACGCAGGAGCTTCAGCTGATTGGGAAATTCAACAGGATCGACTTCACCAGCGGCTTTTATTTCCTGTTCGAAGACTTCTCCAGCAATCGGATCGGCTATGTCGTCTCGCCCACGGCCGCCACGGCTCTGCCCGCCTATCCCGAAGACCAGATTGGCCATACCAAGACCTGGAACTACGCCGCCTATATCCAGGGCGACTACCATGTCACCAGCAAGCTGTCCGTCACGCTCGGCGCGCGCTATACGATCGAGACCCGCGATTTCGCCTTCCAAGGTGTCTATGACTCTCTGTCGGGCGTCCCCCTGCCGGTCACGCCCGGCGCGCCGATCTCGACCCCCGGCGGTTATGCGGCGGCCAACAACTTCTCCTATGTCGGCGACAAGACCTGGTATTCCTTCACGCCAAAATATGGGATCTCCTACCAATTAACGCCCGACGCCTTCGGCTATGCCAGTATTTCCAAAGGATTCGACGCCGGCGGCTTCAATAACCGGGCAAGTTCTCTGGCGACGGCGCTGCCCTATGACCAGGAAAACGTGACGACCTATGAAGTGGGCCTGAAGACGGACTGGCTGCAGCACAGGTTGCGCGCCAACGGAACGATCTTCTACAACGACTATAGCGGCCTGCAGGAGACGGCGGCCGTCGTCAGCCCCATCACCAACGCCTTCGTCTCCGTCCGGTCGAACGCCAAACGGGCCCATACCGAAGGTTTCGAATTGGAGACGGCGTTGGATCCCGTCCCGGATCTGACCTTGACCGGAAATGTCAGCTATCTCAGCACCCGCTTCGACTCCTTCGCCAATGCCGCGGCCAGCGTGGTGAACGGCAAGTCGGTTCTGTTGGGCGCGACCGGAAACCAGCTGCCCTTCTCGCCGCACTGGCAGCTGTTCGGATCGGCCAGCTACAAACTGCCGTTGGATCTGCCGGGAGAGACCCGCATCGGCGCCGACGCCACCTACGAAACCGCCTACTTCTCCGACGTCTTCAACTACAAGCAGGGCAAGGTCGCGGACCAAGGCTATGTGGACGCCTTTGTCAGTTACGCGCCGAACGGCGGTCATTGGGTGTTTTCCCTGACCGGCAAAAACCTCGCCAACCGCCTCGCCTACCAGAGCACTACCTGGGGCGGCACGCCAAACCTCTGGGAAGGCCCGGTCAGCCCCCCACGCACCGTCTTCTTCAAGATCGCCTATAAACGGTAGCTCGCGCACCTTGGCGGCGTCGATTTCAGGGGCCAAACGCTCAACGGTCGCCCCGGACCCCCGCCCACGTGTCGCGAGACTAGAGCTGGGGATTGCTTTGACAAATCTGCATTCAAGCATGCACCGCCGTTGGCGCGCTGTCCTTGTGGTCGCGCCTTATGAGAAAGGCTGAATGACCCCTTCAGGATAAGTCTATTGAGTGGGTAGGGATTGAAGGTCTTGATGACGGCGCCCCTCTTCCTCCATCGGCGCCCTGGCCACGAGCGCTCCCGCGCCACGCCTTGCCCAACCGCCGCCCGCGCCATCGCCGCAACGAAAGACCCAAAGCCATGTCGCAAGATCCCAACGCCATTGAGATCCTGGGTCTCATCTCGACCCAATACGCCTCCGAGACCCACGCCGCCGCCGGCCCCGACATCGACAAGACCTATGTGGGCGCCTTCGCCCGCGCCCACGAATATGCCGGCTTCGACCGGGTGCTGATCGGCTATCATTCCAGCGCGCCGGACGGTTTCCAGGTCGCCGCCTACGCCGCCCAGCAGACCACGCGGCTGAAATTCCTGCTGGCCCATCGCCCCGGATTCGTCGCCCCGACCCTGGCGGCGCGGCAACTGGCCAGCCTCGACCAGTTCAGCGATGGCCGCCTCGCCGTGCACATCATCTCCGGCGGCTCCGACGAGGAGCAGCAGCGCGACGGCGACTTCCTGTCCAAGGCCGAGCGCTACGCCCGCACCAGCGACTATATCGACGTGCTGAAGAAGACCTGGACCAGCAGCGCGCCCTTCGATCACGAGGGTCCCTATTACCGGGTCAAGGGCGCCCTGGCGGCGATCAAGCCGGCTCAGAAGCCTCATCTGCCGATCTTCTTTGGCGGCGCGTCGGACGAGGCGATCGAGGTCGCGGGCCGCCACGCCGAGGTTTACGCCCTGTTCGGCGAGACGGTGGACCAGGCGCGCGAGGTGGTGAACCGGGTGCGGGCGTCGGCGGCCAGGCACGGCCGCGAGGGCCAGATCCAATTCAGCATGTCGCTGCGGCCGATCCTGGCCGATACGGAGGAACGCGCCTGGGCGCGCGCTGAGCAGATCCTCGAGGACGCCAAGGCCCTGCGCGCCGGCGGCCCCAATCCCTATCGCCGCGGCGCCCGCAGCGAGGCCCAAGGCGCCAAGCGCCTGTTGGAAGCCGCGGCCGGCGGCCGTGTGCGCGACAAGCGCCTGTGGACCGAGATCGCCGCCCTGACGGGCGCCCAGGGCAACTCGACATCGCTTGTCGGCACGCCCGAGCAGGTGGTCGATTCCCTGCTCGACTATTACGACCTCGGCATCACCAAGTTCCTGTTCCGCGGCTTCGATCCTCTGGAAGACGCCCTGGACTATGGTCGCCATCTCCTGCCCCTGCTGCGCCAGGCGACCACCGAGCACGGCCGCCCGGCCGTGCTCGCGGCGGAATAGGGGCGGCGGGGACTGCTCGTCGCCAGTCAGTTCGACGCTGCGCCGGCGGCCCGTCGCCAAGGCAAGGCTGGGGATGCGTGCGGGGCGATCACATCGCGCTGAAACAATCCAAGGCGGGCGTCGCAGCAAAGCGCGCACAGGCGATGGCGCAGCGGATGGCTGAGGCCGAAAAGTGAACGCTTTTTGCAAACTCGTTTGCAAACCGCAAAATGGGGGTTGCGCTAACGAGTTGAAAATATTGGAGGCCTGGCCGAGAATCGAACTCGGGTGCGCGGATTTGCAGTCCGCTGCGTCACCACTCCGCCACCAGGCCGCCGATGCGCGCTTTCAAATAAGGCGAAAGCGCCGTGGAGAGCGCGGATGGCTAACAGAAGCCGTTCGGCGCGGCAATGGGGTGTCGGCGCCGATTGCGTCGGCGCGGGCAGGGGACCTATAAGCGGCCAAACGGGGGAGTCCTTTCCCGTCCTTTCGCCACCACCCAAGAGGCTGTCATGACGTTCGACTACGCCGCCGCACGCCAGATCATGGTCGACAGCCAGGTTCGCCCCAACGACGTCACCGACCTGGCCATCCAGCACGCCATGCGCTCGGTGGAGCGCGAGCGGCTGTGCCCGGCGTCCCAGGCCTATCTGGCCTATGCCGATTGCGAGATCGAATATGCGCCCGGCCGCTGGCTGATGCGTCCCCGGGACGTCTCCAAACTGTTGCAGACGGCCAAGCCCCGGGCCGGCGAGCGGGCCCTGGCCATCGCCGCCCCCTATGCGGCGGCGGTGCTGGAGGCCATGGGGCTGACGGTCACGCGCCTGGACGCGGGCGACCTGAAGTCGGCGCCCGCCGGGGCCTTCGACGTGGTGGTCAGCGAAGGCGCGGTGGTGGAGACGCCCAAGGCCTGGGTGGCGGCCCTGGCGGCCAATGGCCGGCTGGCGGTGGCTGTGCGCAATGGTCGCGCCGGCAAGGTCCGGCTCTATCTGCGCGCCGCCGATGAGGCCGGTTATCGGGAGGTTTTCGACGCCGCGCCGCCGGTCCTGGCCGGTTTCGAGCCCACCCCGGGCTTTGTGTTCTAAGCTTGCGGGCAGGCTTGCGGGCAGGCTTGCGGGCAGACAGGGCGGGACAAAGCGCCTAGATGAATTGTGCGCCAAACATGGTGACTAAACCGTAACTGGTCTTAAACCAAAAGGCGCGCTCCTAATCGCCGGCGTCTCCAGGAGGCGCCGGAAGTGATTCGGAGAAGCGGAATGCATCGATTGGCTCGGACAGGCGCCTGGGCGGTTTTCTCGGCGGCGGCCCTGCTGGCCGGTTCCGCGACCGCGGCGCGGGCCGAGACCCTGGCCGACGCCATCGCCCTGGCCTATCAGACCAATCCCACCCTGCAGAGCGAACGGGCCCAGTTGCGGGCGCTGAACGAATCCTATGTCCAGGCGCGGGCGGGCTATCGGCCGACGGCCTCGGCCTCGGTGGAATATGACTATTCCAAGAGCGCCAATACGCTGGAGCTTGGGTTTCACGACGCCTCGGCCACGCTGAACCTGACCCAGCCGCTCTATACCGGCGGCCTGGTCACCGCCCAGGTGCGCGCGGCCATGGCCGATATCCTGTCCGGGCGCGAGAAACTGCGGGAAACCGAGGCCCAGGTCATGCAGAGCGTGATCCAGGCCTATGTCGACACCCGCCGCGACCAACAGGCCCTGCGCATCGCCCAGGACAATGTCAATGTCCTGGTCCGCCAGCAGGAGGAGACCAAGGCCCGCTTCGACGTCGGCCAGATCACCCGCACCGACGTGGCCCAGGCCGCGGCCCGCCTGGCCCAGGCCCAGGCGCAGCTGGCCAATGCGGCGGCCCAGCTGGGCATCAGCCGCGCCGAATATGTCGCCAATATCGGCCAGTCCCCGGGGGATCTGGCGGCGGAAACGCCGTTTGACGGCATGCCTGCGACCATCGACGAGGCCTTCGCCACCGCCGACAAGTATAATGGCGGCATCCGGGCGGCCGACTACGCCGAACAGGGCGCCGCGGCGCGGGTGGCCGAGGCCAAGGCTGAAAATCGCCCGACCATCTCCCTGCGCGCCGGCGTGGGCACCAGCGCCGTGCTGCACGAAGCCAATCTGCTGCGGGAATCCTCCCTGGGCGGCCCGCCCCAGGGGTCGTTCGACAAGAACATCACCGCATCAGCCGTCTTCACCCAGCCCCTGTTCACTGGCGGGCTGAACTCGTCGCGCATCCGCCAGGCCCTGGAAGACGACAACACCCAGCGGATCGCGGTCGAAAGCGCGCGGCGCCAGGCGGTGCTGTCGGTCTCCCAGGCCTGGAACCAGCTCCAGGCGGCCCAGGCGGGGATCACCGCCAACCAGAAACAGGTCGAAGCCGACCAGGTGGCCTTCGAGGGCACCCGCCAGGAAGCCCAGGTCGGCCTGCGCACCACGCTGGACGTGCTCAACGCCGAGCAGGAGCTGAACAACGCCGAACTGGCCCTGGTCAACGCCCGCCGCGACCACTATGTGGCCAGCGCCGCGGTGCTGAACGCCATGGGCCGGCTGGAAGTGCGCTATCTGGCGGTGGGCGTGAGCCCCTATGATGCAGAAAAGCCCTTCAAGCGAGTGCGCAACGCCGGGTCGCTGCCTTGGGACTATGCGGTCTCGACCCTCGATGCGATCGGCTCGCCCCACATCATCAAGGCCCCCGCCCAGGGGCCGCTGGTCACCGCCGCCCCGATCGCCCCGGCCCAGGCCGGCAGTCCCGTCCTTCCCTGAGGCGCCAACCTTCCCTGACGCGCCAATTCGCTCGCCTGTTCAAGCTTTGCGCTTGATCCTGCCTGGGCGGCGGCCCGCGGTGTGACCTGTCTTGGCCGCGCGCCATCAAGGCGTTTGCAGGAACGCGCTTAGCCGCCTAGTTTGTGAACGAATCTATTCTCATCGAGAGATCGCGCGCGATGTCTGAGCCGAACGCCCCGGAACCGACCATGGAGGAGATCCTGGCCTCCATCCGCCGGATCATCTCCGAGGACGAGCCGCCGCCGGCCGCTGCGGAAGCCGCCGAGGAACCGGAGCTCCAATATACCCCGGGCGCGCCGCCGCCCCTGGTCGGCGAACAGGACGACGTCCTGGACCTGACCGATCCGGTCCCGGAACAACCCTCGCCGCTGGAGACCATCGGCGATCTGGACATCCTGCCGGCCCATGCGCCGGCGCCGGCGCCCGAGCCTGAACGTGGGCCCGTCGCCGCCGCGCCCCGGCCGGCGTCCTATGAATCGCCGTTCGATGAAGAGCCCCTGGTCGGCGACTACGCCGCCGACAGCGCCGCCTCGGCCTTCGGCGCCCTGGCCCATCACGTGACCATGCCGGCCGACGGACGGGTGCTGGAGGATGTGGTGCGCGAGCTGTTGCGGCCGATGCTGAAACAGTGGCTCGACACCCACCTGCCCGGGATCGTCCAGGCCAAGGTCGACGAGGAAGTGGCGCGCATCGCCCGCCGCCGAGTATAAGGCGACCCAATCCGGCGGGCCGAAAGGCGCGCCGCCTGGTCGCTGCGCCTCAAATTTCGTGCACGGCGGCCGACGCCGAACCGATCGCAGGCGGGTCCGTCAGGGCTGGTCTGCGATCGACCTGTTTTAATCGCTCCCGCGCCGGTTTCGCCATGCTTGAAAAGACCTTTGACCCGCAATCCGTCGAACCGCGCCTCTATGCGCAGTGGGAGGCGGCCGGCGCCTTCGCCCCGACCGACGATCCGGCGGCCGAGCCCTTTTCGATCGTCATTCCGCCGCCCAACGTCACCGGCTCGCTGCATATCGGCCACGCGCTGAACGGCACGCTGCAGGACGTCCTGATCCGGTTCGAGCGCATGCGCGGCAAGGCGGCCCTGTGGCTGCCCGGCACCGACCACGCCGGCATCGCCACCCAGATGGTGGTCGAGCGCCAGCTGGCCGCCGAGGGCAATATCTCGCGCCGCGAGATGGGTCGCGAGGCCTTCGTGGCCAAGGTCTGGGAGTGGAAGGAAAAGTCGAGCGGCACGATCCAGAACCAGCTGCGCCGCCTGGGCGCCTCCTGCGACTGGTCGCGCGAGCGCTTCACCCTTGATGACGGCCTGTCGGCGGCCGTGCGCAAGGTGTTTGTCCAGCTGCACAAGGAAGGCCTGATCTATCGCGACAAGCGGCTGGTCAACTGGCAGCCGGACCTGCAGACCGCCGTTTCCGACCTCGAGGTCGAGAATGTGGAGGTCAATGGCCACATGTGGCGCTTCCGCTATCCTGTCGAGGGGCAGGAGGGCCGCTATATCGTTGTCGCCACCACCCGGCCCGAGACGATGCTAGGAGACACTGCCGTAGCAGTGCACCCGAACGACGAGCGCTATACGGATCTCGTCGGAAAAATGGTGCGTCTACCGCTAGCGAACCGCCTTATCCCCATTATCGCCGATGACTATGCCGACCCCGAAAAGGGCACGGGCGCGGTCAAGATCACCCCGGCCCACGACTTCAACGACTTCCGCGTCGGCCAGCGCCACGGGTTGCAGGCGATCAATATCTTTACGCCAGACGCAAAGCTGAAGTCGTCCGTGTTTGACGATTTCACCTTCGGGCATCGTGGCCCAACGGGCGATGTGGTTCTAGCTGATCAGGATTTGAAAGGTCCTGCGACCTTCGAGAGCATCCCCGAGGAGTTCCGGGGATTGGATCGGTTTGTTGCTCGCAAGGCAATCGTGGCCAAGATGGACGAACTGGGCCTGCTGGAGGGCGTCGACAACCACCGCCTGATGGTGCCCTACGACGAAAAGTCCAAGCTGATCGTCATCGAACCCTATCTGACCGACCAGTGGTATGTGGACGCCGCCACCCTGGCGGGGCCGGCCATCGCCGCGGTGGAGAACGGCGACACGGTGTTCGTGCCCAAAAACTGGGACAAGACCTATTTCGAGTGGCTACGCAATATCGAGCCATGGTGCGTCTCGCGCCAGCTGTGGTGGGGGCACCGCATCCCGGCCTGGTACGGGCCCGACGGCCATATCTTCGTCGAACAGACCGAGGCCGAGGCGCTCGCCGCCGCCCGCGCCCACTACGGCGCCGACACGGCCCTGCGCCAGGACGAGGATGTGCTCGACACCTGGTTCTCCTCGGCCCTGTGGCCGTTCTCGACCCTGGGCTGGCCGCAGGAGACCGCCGACCTCAAGCGCTTCTATCCGACCAGCACCCTGGTCACCGGCTTCGACATCATCTTCTTCTGGGTCGCCCGGATGATGATGATGGGCCTGCATTTCCAGGACCAGGTTCCCTTCAAGCGCGTGGTCATCAACGCCCTGATCCGCGACGAAAAGGGTCAGAAAATGTCCAAGACCAAGGGCAATGTCATCGACCCCCTGGAGCTGATCGACGCCTATGGCTGCGACGCCGTGCGCTTCACCATGGCCGCCATGTCCGGCCAGGCGCGGGACGTCAGGTTGTCACGCCAGCGCGTTGAAGGTTACCGCAATTTCGGCACCAAGCTGTGGAACGCTTCGCGCTTCACCCAGATGAATGAGTGCTATCGGGTCGAGGGCTTCGATCCGGCCGGCGTCAAGGACACCCTCAACCGCTGGATCCGCGGCCAGACGGTGAGGGCGGTGCAGGAGGTCACCGCGGCCCTGGAGGCCTGCGCCTTCGACGTGGCCGCGGCGACCCTCTATCGCTTCATCTGGAACGTGGTCTGCGACTGGTATGTGGAGCTGTCCAAGCCGGTCCTGAACGGGAGCGACGAGGCGGCCAAGGCCGAGACCCGGGCCATGACCGCCTGGACCCTGGATGTCTGCCTGACCCTGCTGCATCCCTTCAGCCCTTTCATCACCGAGGAGCTGTGGGACAAGCTGGGCCAGGTCGGCCCGGCGCGCACGGGCCTGCTGATCACCTCTCCCTGGCCGAAACTGCCGGCCGACTGGGTCGACGCTGAGGCCGACGCCGAGATCGACTGGGTGGTCAATCTGGTCACCGAGGTCCGCTCCGTCCGCGCCGAGATGAACGTGCCCCCCGGCGCCCGTCCGCCCCTGACCCTGGCCGGCGCCCAAGCCGCCACGCGCGAGCGGCTGCAACGGCATCGGGACCTGATCCTGACCCTGGCGCGCCTTGACCAGGTCACCGAGGTCGAGGCCGCGCCCGCGGGATCAGTGCCCTTCGTCATCGGCGAAGCCACCGCCGCCCTGTCGATCGCCGAATTCATCGATGTGAAGGCCGAGCAGGCGCGCCTGCAGAAGGAGATCGCCGCCCTGGACGCCGACATCGAGCGCACCGCCAAGAAGCTGGGCAACGCCGATTTCATCGCCCGCGCCAAGGATGAGGTGGTCGAGGAGAACCGGACGCGCCTCGCCGAGGCCCAGACCGCCAAAGCCAAGTTGCAGGCGGCCCTGGCGCGGTTGAACGCGGTGGCCTGAATTGGGAGCGGGTGGTTTGCATCCGGCCTCAGCTTATGCTTGTTCACCCAGGAAGAGAGCGCGCCTCGAACGGCGCGCCAGTGCCTGGAGGACCGCATGACTGAAGCCGCCGAACAGACCGCGCCCGCCGCCGCGGCCAAGCCCGCCTGGCCGGCCATGTCCATCGCCCAGGCCCACGCCATGCTCACCGCGCCCGGGTCTCCGTTCGAGATGGAGGAGGTGTCCATTCGCGGCGTGACCACCCGGGTGTGGAAGAACGCCCCGCCGACCCTGCGCGACGTGCTCTTGGCCGGCCGCGCCCACGGCGAGCGCATCTTCCTGGTCTATGAGGACGAGCGGGCCAGTTTCGAGGCCTTTTTCCGCGCCTGCGCCGCCTTCGCCCACGAATTGAAGTCCAAGGGCGTGGTCAAGGGCGACCGCGTCGCCATCGTCATGCGCAACCTGCCTGAATGGCCGGTGGCCTTCTACGCCGCCGTCAGCCTCGGGGCCATTGTCACCCCGCTGAACGCCTGGTGGACCGGGCCGGAGCTGGAATACGGCCTGACCGATTCCGGGGCCAAGGTGGTGGTGGTCGACGCCGAGCGTCTGGCCCGGCTGTGGGAGCACCTGCCCAACTGCCCGGACCTCAAGGCCATCTATGTCAGCCGCCAGATCGAGGAGGTCAGCCACCCCGACGTGATCCGCCTCGAACAGATCCTCGGCGCGACCAATGACTGGGCCGCCTTGCCCGACCAAGCCCTGCCCGAGGCCGACATCGTCCAGGATGACGAGGCCACCATCTTCTACACCTCCGGCACCACCGGAAAGCCCAAGGGCGCCCTGGCCACCCAGCGCAATGTCAATTCCAACATCATGTCGGCGGGCTGCGCCGGGGCCCGCGCTTTCCTGCGCCGCGGTGAGGCGCCGCCGGCCCCCGATCCTACGGGACCCCAGCGCTCGTCCCTGCTGTCCGTGCCCTTCTTCCACGCCACCGGCTGTTTCGCCGTGCTCAATCCCAGCCTGGTCGCCGGGGCCAAGCTGGTGATGATGCACAAGTGGGACCCGATCCGCGCCTTCGAGATGATCGAGCGCGAGCGCGTGACCATGGCCGGCGGGGTGCCCACCATCGCCTGGCAGCTGATCGAGCACCCGGCCCGGGCCAATTACGACCTGTCGTCGCTGGAAAGCGTGGCCTATGGCGGCGCGCCGTCGGCCCCGGAACTGGTGCGCAAGATCGTCGAGACCTTCCCCAAGTCCCAGCCCGGCAATGGCTGGGGCATGACCGAGACCTCGGCCACCGCCACCACCCACGGCGCCGAGGACTATCAGAACCGTCCCGACAGCTGCGGCCCGGCCGTGCCGGTCACCGACCTGAAGATCATGACCATCGAAGGCGACCGCGAACTGCCGGTCGGCGAGGTCGGCGAGCTGTGGTGCAAGGGTCCGCAGGTGGTCAAGGGCTACTGGAACAAGCCCGAGGCCACGGCCCAGACCTTCGTCGACGGCTGGGTCAAGACCGGCGACCTGGCCCGCCTGGACCAGGAAGGCTTCTGCTTCATCATCGACCGGGCCAAGGACATGCTGATCCGCGGCGGCGAGAACATCTACTGCATCGAGGTCGAGAACGTCCTCTATGACCATCCGGCGGTGATGGA
>FSWM01000322.1_pt1 | contig 35503 bp, 28 predicted proteins | sample 1637841 | NCBI WGS metagenome assembly FSWM01 (sample SAMEA3914789, study PRJEB12502) | metagenome | biome: forest; material: soil | place: Canada | collected 2011-07-03 | depth 0.3 m | reverse complement strand
TTATCATTGACAACAATTAATAGCGATAAGATGCAAGTCGAACCCAATCAATATTAATTATAGTTCAATATATACTTATGAATGGATAATTGCGAATTGATAAGTTTATTTCCCGCTCCTCCGCCGCCCATTATCTCGGACATCCAATTCAAATGCGGACGCATCCTTACGCAATCTGGCGCGTTATTCAGCCAGAACAGGAGTTTGGCCGTGACCTCACGCACTTCGTCCGAAACGGCTTTTGGCGGTGAACTCACCAGCCTTATCCCTCAACTACGCGCCTTTGGCCGTACGCTTTGCGGCGACCCCGCGCAGGGTGACGACCTGGCTCAGGAAACGCTCGCAAAGGCTTGGGCCTGCCAGAGTTCGTTCCAGGTCGGGAGCAACATGAAGGCCTGGACATTCACAATCCTGCGCAATCAGTTCTATTCGAACAAGCGCCGGGACTGGCGTTCAACGCCGCTCGACCCTGAGATGGCCGAAAGAACCCTGGTCGCCTTGACGAACCCGATGGGCGGCCTTGAACTCGACGAGCTTCGCCGAGCCCTGGACATGCTGCCCGCGAACCAACGCGAGGCCCTGATCCTGGTCGGCGCGGCGGGGGTCTCGTATGAGGAAGCGAGCGAAATCACAGGCGTCGCCGCCGGGACGATGAAGAGCCGGGTCAGCCGCGCCCGCGATCGGCTGGCGCTGATCTACGCCGAAGGGAAGATCCATCAGGATCACAAGGCCACAAACGCTGCAATGGCGTCGATCCTGATGCAAGCCGTTGATCTGCGCAGAGCCTGCGCAGCCTGATCTCGCGCGCGATTGCGAGGCCCTGTCCGCGCCTCGGCGCGGACTCCACCCGTGCTTGGGGTCAGCCCAGGCGAAGGAGACCGAGATGAACAAAGAACGCATCGAAGGCGCGACCCAAAAGGGTGTCGGCGCGGTCAAGCAAGGTGTCGGCAAGGCTGTCGGCAACGAAAAGCTGCAAGCTGAGGGCCTTGCTGACAAAGCCGCCGGTTCGGCCAAGGAAACCTTCGGGAAAGCCAAGGAGGCGGCCCATAAGGCCACCAAGTAGGCCCGCTCCAAAGCTCGTGGCGGCCGGCGGCGCGCGTCGCCGGCCGCATTCGATCCTTCGAGCGCCTAAACAGAATTGGAAACAAACTTGCTACTGACACCGCAGACTAGCTGGAAGACGCAGCCTGCGGCCCGCGCTGCTCTCCTCATCGACATGGAGGTCTATTTCGACGCGGCGATGGACGCCATGCGTGCGGCCAAGCATCGCATCCATCTGCTGAACTGGGCGTTCGAGGCGAACACCGAGTTCCATCCGCAGCCTGGGGGGTCCGGCCCCGACGCCGACCGCGTCGGCAATTTCCTGACCGCCCTCGCCGACAAGCCGAACCTTGACGTGCGGCTGCTCTGTTGGAAGTCGGCGATGCCGGTCGCCGCGACCCAGCACTTCTTTCCTTTCGTGGACCGCGAGGTGTTCGCCGGCACCAAGGTCAAGTTCGTACTCGACGGCAAACTGCCTGCCGGCGCCTGTCACCATCAAAAGATGATCGTCATCGACGACGCCCTCGCCTTCGCCGGCGGCGGCGATATCGGCCCTGATCGATGGGACACCCCCGAACATCTGGACGACAATCCCCGCCGGCAAAAAACCCGCCGCGACAACAAATGTTTCGACAGCCGCCACGAGGTCATGGGCCTCGTCGATGGTGAGGCGGCGGCGGCGCTTGGCGCGCTCTTCAGGGAACGCTGGCGGCGCGCGACCGGCGAGACGCTGCCGCCCTGCCCGCCGGTCGGCGAACCGCGTTGGCCGGGCAAGATCCCGCCCGCCTTCAGAGACATCAGCGCGGGTGTCTCGCGCACGCAAGCGGCTTGGCGCGGCTACCCCGAGGTTCGCGAGTGCGAGACTCTTCATGTCGAATCGATACGGGCCGCCAAGAGCTGCATCTATATGGAGAATCAGTATTTCACGTCGCCGCTCATCGCGCGTGAACTGGCTCGGCGGCTCGCTGAGCCGAAGGGTCCCGAGGTCGTCCTGATCACGACGGAACATTCGCCGAGCTATTTCGATCAGATGACCATGGACCGGACGCGGCTAGACTTCATTCGGACTCTGACGTCGGCAGACCGGCATGCCCGATTTCACGTCTATAGCCCCGTCACCACCTTGGGCCGCACGATCATCGTCCACGCCAAGTTGACCATCATCGACGACACCCTGCTGCGGATCGGCTCGGCCAACATCAACAACCGCTCACTCGGCTTTGACACGGAATGCGACCTCTCGCTGGAAGCCGAACGGTCGCATTCGAGCGCCAATCGCGCCGAAATTACTCGCCTACGGAACAGGCTGCTGGCGCATTGGCTAGGCTGCCTTCCCGGGCCGCTTGACGAGGCCATCGCCCAACACGGCGGTGTAGGCGCCGCGCTCGAGGCCTTGCGCAACGCCGGCTATTGCCGTCTTCGCCCGATCAGGCCCAAGGCCCTGCACCCTCTGGCGGCCTTCGTCGCAGCCTTCCATCTGGGCGATCCCATCGGTCCGAAGGATTCATGGCGGCCGTGGAAACGAAAACGGGCCCTCGCCGCCGAAGCGTCAAGGGCGGGTCGCCTCGCAGGGTCGGTGCGCCAAGATTTCACAGCCAATAGCGTGGCCGCGCCTTAGTGGTCCGAAATAGTCACTCCGTTTATGCAACCGACCACTAGGTTTCGTCTATTTCCCAAGCCTCGGCTGCCGCCTATGCCTGGATGGATGCACTAGCTTTCGGTTATCACCCTTCAGGCGCTTCGCTTCCAATTTCACCCCTTGATCAGCCGTCGCCGGTTCGCGCTCACCTTACGTCGATAGTGCGCGAGGGTCTTGGCTGATGCGCTGGCCGCTGTTGCGCCCAGACCGCCGGTCATTGCGAGGACCTGCCAGGCTGCCGCCGCGCCAATCTTCTCGGCGACCATGCGTTCCGCCTCGGCCTGACCTTTCGCACCCCCCTGGGAGAGGCGGAGGCTTCGAAGGCCGATCACCGTCGACGCTTCCAAGCCAAGTCGCCAAGCGTCGAGTCCGATGCCGATCCAGGGATTACCGCGAAATCGCCTCATCTACGCCTCCTGCGCCAGCGCAAACCGCCGTCAATGCTCAAGGTACGCCCCCTCGTGGAGCCGGGCCCGGCCGCTGACCCGAACGAATCGACGCCGGAGCCGTTGAGTCGGGGCTTCCGGAACGCTGGGCGTCCCGCAAGGAGATCGTATCATGGCTTATCGACCGACCTGGCAGGGCCATCTGAGGCTCTCGCTCGTGACCTGCCCCGTGGCGCTCTACACCGCCACCAACGCCAGTAGCGAGATCCACTTCCATCTCATCAATCCCAAGACGAACAGTCGCATCCGCATGATCACGACCGATCCGGAAACCGGTCCCGTGAACCGTTCCGACCTGGTCAAGGGCTACGAAGTCGCGAAGGACGAATACATACTCCTAACCGACGAGGAGATCCGATCGGTCAAGCTCGAAAGCACAAAGACCATCGACATCGAGCAGTTCGTACCAGAGGCTGAAATCGATCGGATTTATTGGGACAACCCCTACTATCTCGCGCCGGACGGCAAGATGGCCCAGGAGGCCTTCGGCGTCATCCGGGAGGCCATGGCCCGGTCCGGCCAGATCGCCCTTGGCCGCATCGTGCTCTCGACCCGTGAACGAATCCTGGCCTTGGAGCCGCGCGGCAAGGGCATACTGGCCTATTCGATCCGGAGCGACGCCGAGGTCCGGAAAGCGGACGAGATCTTCCACGACATCAGTGACGCCGGACCCGATCCGTCCATGATCACGATCGCCGAGAAGATCATCGAACAGAAGCAAAGCCCGTTCGATCCGAGCCAGTTCATCGATCGCTATGAGGAGGCGCTGAAGGATCTCATCGCCCAGAAAGAGAAGGGTCACCGCCCGGTGGCGGCGGCCGAACCGGAAGACACCAATGTCGTCGACCTGATGTCCGCGCTCCGCGCCAGCCTGAAAGGAAAGCGGGAACCACGCCCTGCCGCCGGCGCCAAGCCCGGCCGCTCCCGTTCGGCGAAGGCGAAATCGCGCAAGGCTGGCTAGATCCGTCGAGATGCGACTGCGCCCTGGGCCTAAGACGTCGCTGCGCCGCCTATCAGCATTCAGCGCTTGTAACCCAGTTGGTCGAGTTGCTCATCGGAGAGCCGCTTGCTCTCGAACCTGGACGGCTTTTGGCGATCTTCCGTGGTCACGCGATCTTCTGCGTCGACGGAGTGCGCATCGGCTCCATCTCCCGCGAGGTCGCGATCTGGCCTATCTTCCAAACCGGTGATCGGAGCCGCATCGACGGTTTCGTCCGGACGGAAATCCTCGTCCTCGTCATATTCCGCTTTGGGTTCGTCCTCATCCGCATCGCCGGCCGCGGCCGTGACGTCCAGAACGTCGGGAATCTCGTCGAAATTGGCGATGTCGTACCCATCTCGGGTCAGGTTGGTTTCGTCCAGGGTTTCAGCGACGTCCTGTTCGTCGGGATCTGGAAAGTCAGGCATTCGTCGTACTCCGAGTTCGGCCCCGTGATTGGACAATCCTGCGGAAGGAGTCGGGTTCCAACGACGAAGCCGCGCCACCGCCTCGGAGAACGGCTAACCGGCAAGCGGGGCCGTCGCTTCGCCCCGACCGTAAGACCAGCGCAGGCCCCGGCGCCAATCCGCGCCCCTGCGATCCGCCCCCAAAGCCAAGACAACATATAGATCCTCAGGCGCAGGAACTTGTTCGATGGCCAGCCATTCTTGATTGGCTACAAAGTGTGGACGGAGGACAGAAACGTGCTCGGCGCCATTCTGATTATTGTCTTAGTGCTTATGCTAATCGGTGCGTTGCCCACGTGGGGCCATAGCCGCTCTTGGGGTTATTATCCGACCGGTGGCCTGGGGCTGGTCCTTCTGATCATCATCGTTCTGGTCTTATTAGGTCGCATCTGACAGACGCATGGCTACGACCGACCGCGAGGGCGCCGGCAGGGCTGCGCCAGGCGTAACGCCGGGCCAGCCCCGTCCGGTCGAGAAGAACCCGGCCCGCAAACTGTTCCAGATCCTGGGTCCGGGCCTGATCTCCGGAGCGTCCGACGACGACCCCAGCGGCATCGCCACCTATTCTCAGGCCGGAGCGCAGTTCAGCTACAATCTGTGCTGGAGCCTGTTCCTGACCCTGCCCCTCTTGTGCGCGATCCAGGAAATCAGCGCGCGGATCGGGCGCGTCACGGGGCGCGGCATCGCTGGGAATCTGAAGCGGTTCTATCCCAACCCCGTCGTCTACGGCCTGGTCGCTCTTCTGGTCGTGGCCAACGTGATCAACCTCGGCGCGGACCTCGGCGCCATGGCGGCTTCGCTCAAGCTGATGGCGGGCGGGCCGGCGTGGCCCTACGTGGCGGGCTTCGCCGTGTTGTGCGCGACGCTTGAGATTTTCGTGAGATACGAGCGCTACGTCGCCTGGCTCAAGTGGCTGACGATTTCGCTGTTCGCCTATGTCGGAGTCGCCCTGGTCGTGCACGTGCCCTGGGGCCTGGTGGGCGAGCGCCTGGTCGTTCCGGCGATCTCGCTGAAAGCGGATTACCTGACCGTGCTGGTCGCCGTATTCGGCACGACGATCAGCCCGTACCTGTTCTTCTGGCAGGCCGCCGAGGAGGTCGAGGACGTCAAGCAAGAGGCGGGGGCCGAGCCCCTGAAGACCAAGCCTTCTCAAGCCCCCACGCAGCTGAAACGGATTCGGATCGACACCTATCTCGGCATGCTGCTTTCCAATGTCGTCGCCCTGTTCATCGTCATCTCGGCAGCGGCGACTCTCAACGCACATGGCGTCACTGACATCCAGACCTCGGCCCAGGCCGCCCAGGCGTTGCGCCCCATCGCGGGCCCGCTGGTGTTCCTGATCTTCGCTTTGGGCGTGATCGGGACCGGCCTGATCGCCGTGCCGGTGCTGGCCGGATCGGCGGCCTACGCCCTCGGCGAGACGTTCGGCTGGCGTGTGGGCCTCAGCAACAGGTTCCGGCGCGCGAAGGCCTTCTACGCCAGTCTCGCGGTCGCAACGCTCTTGGGCGCTGGCCTGAATTTCAGCCCGATCGACCCTATCAAGGCGCTGTTCTGGAGCGCCGTCATCAACGGTATCGTCGCGGTGCCGCTGATGGTCATGATGATGCACCTGTCGAACCGCAAGGACGCCATGGGTGATTTCACCCTGCCCGCCGCGCTGAAGATCATGGGCTGGATATCGACGGCGGCGATGGCGCTGGTTTCGATCGCCATGTTCGTGACCTTGGCGCGGGGATAGTGGATGCAAACACGGCCGGAACGGCCGGCGCGCGCTGTCGTTCATAAAGGGCATGCCCGTCAGCAAGCTTTCGCCCTACCGCAAGAAACGCGATTTCAGCGTCACTGCCGAGCCCTCGGGCGACGTGGCGCCTCCGGGTTCCGACCGCCTGCGGTTCGTGATCCAGAAGCATGCCGCGAGCCGGCTGCACTACGACCTGAGACTGGAGCTGGATGGGGTGTTCAAGTCCTGGGCGGTGACCCGCGGCCCCTCGCTCAACCCGAAGGACCGCCGCCTGGCGGTTGAGGTGGAAGACCACCCGATCGACTATGGTGACTTCGAAGGCACGATCCCCAAGGGACAGTACGGCGGCGGCACGGTGCAGCTGTGGGATCGTGGCTATTGGGCGCCGGAGCCGGGCTATGACGCCGCCAAGGCCCTGAAGGCGGGCCACCTGAAGTTCGTCTTGGAGGGCGAGCGTCTGCATGGAGGCTGGGCGCTGGCGCGCATGCACGACGACGACAAGGCCAGGCGTCACAACTGGCTGCTGATCAAGCATCAGGACGACGCGGCCGGCGGCGAGAAGGCCACGGCCGAGTTGATGGACGAGGACTGCTCAATCGCTTCGGGCCGGTCGATGAACGAGATCGCCGAGGGCCGCGGACGCGCCCCGAAGCCTTTCATCATGGCCAAAGGCGCCGCCGCGGACGCGGTCTGGGCGAGCGGGAACAAGGAGGACCGGCCGGCCCCGCTGCGGCCCGCCCGCGGGAAGGTGGAACAGATGCCGACGTTCGTCGAGCCGCAACTGTGCAAGCTGGCGCCGCGTCCGCCGTCGGAGCCGGGCTGGGCCCATGAGATCAAGTTCGACGGCTACCGCATGCAACTGCGCGTCAAGGCCGGCGAGGTTTCGATCAAGACCCGGGCCGGCCTGGACTGGACGGCGAAGTTTCCCGCCATCGCCAAGGCCGCGAGGGCCCTGCCCGACGGCATGCTGGACGGCGAGATCTGTGCGCTGGATCATGGCGGCCAGCCCGATTTCGCCGCGCTGCAGGCGGCCCTGTCCGCAGGAAAGACCGACGAGCTGATCTATTTCCTGTTCGATCTGATGTTCCTGGAAGGGCGCGACCTGCGTGCGCAGCCGCTCACGGCGCGCAAGACGCTGTTGCATCAGACCCTGGATGCGATCGGCGACCCGCCCCGCCTGCGCTATGTCGAACATTTCGAAAAACCCGGCCAAGCGGTGCTGGATTCGGCCTGCCGGCTCGATCTGGAAGGGGTGGTCTCCAAGCGCCTCGATGGACCCTATCGGTCCGGCCGCGCCGATGCCTGGATCAAAGCCAAGTGCCGGGCCGGCCATGAGGTGGTGATCGGCGGCTGGGCCACCACCAACGGCAAGTTCAGATCGCTGATCGCCGGGATCTATCGCGACGGCGCACTGGCCCATGTCGGCCGGGTCGGCACAGGATTCGGCGCCGCCAAGCTGAAACAGCTGATGCTGAAGCTGCTGGCGATCGAAGCCAAGGCCTCGCCCTTCGCCGGCGAACAGGCCCCGCGCAAGACCGCGGGGGTGCATTGGGTCAAGCCGGTGCTGGTGGCTGAGATCGAATATGCCGGCTTCACCGCCGACGGGGCCATTCGCCAGGCCAGCTTCAAGGGCCTCCGGCAGGACAAGCCCGCCAGTGAGGTGGTGGCCGAGACACCGGCGCCGGCGGAGACGGCGCGCCTTGGCGAACCGGCGACCGAGAAGCAGCCAGCACGGAAGCCAGCACCGGCGAACGTCGTGATGGGCGTGACTATTTCGCACCCAGACAAGCCCTTGTGGCCAGCGGAGCACCACGAGCCGCCACTGACCAAGCTGGACTTGGCTCGCTATTTCGAAGCGGTCGGCGAGTGGATGATGCCCCATATCGCCGGGCGTCCCTGTTCGATGATCCGCTTCCCGGACGGGATCGGCAGCGAGCGCTTTTTCCAGCGGCACGCCATGCGCGGCGCCTCGAATCTGTTGGACCAGGTGAAGGTATCTGGCGAACGGCAGCCCTATGTGGAGATTAACCGTATCGAGGGCCTGGCGGCGGCCGCCCAGATCGCGGCGATCGAACTACACCCCTGGAACTGCATCCCCGGCAAGCCGGATACGCCGGGACGCTTCGTCTTCGATCTGGATCCTGCGCCGGACGTTTCGTTCGACGCGGTCGTCACCGCCGCCCATGAGGTGCGCGAGAGGCTTGAGGCCCTGGGCCTGATCGCCTTCTGTAAGACCACGGGCGGCAAGGGCCTGCATGTGGTCACGGCCCTGACCGATTCCGACCTCGACTGGCCCACGGCCAAGGCGTTTACCCGCGAGGTGTGCGCGCGCATGGCCGCCGATAGCCCTGATCGCTATGTGATCAACATGGCCAAGGCCAAGCGGGGCGGAAAGATCTTCCTCGACTACCTGCGCAACGACCGCATGGCCACGGCGGTCGCGCCGTTATCGCCGCGAGGACGTGAGGGCGCGCCCGTCTCGATGCCGCTGACCTGGAGCCAAGTGAAGGCCGGCCTAGATCCGATGCGGTTCACCCTGCGCACGGTCCCGGCGCAGCTGGCCACCACCAAGGCCTGGGCAGACTGGGACGGAAGCGAGCGACCGCTGGCCGGCGCGGCAGTCAAACTCGGCCCATCGACGGGACGCTGAGTCGGACGACCCGGCGATCTCTCCTGCCGTCGGCATGCAACTGAGCCTGCCGCGCGATCCCGAGCGGCCACGACGCCCGCCACGTGCTACCGGTGACGGCGTTTATGGTGCGCGGGGAATTTGCCCCGACCACCGAAGGAAAAGCCTAATATATTGATTTTATTGATAGTGTGACTCTAACGCAAAGATCGGAGCCTCGTCCACCTCAGCCGTGTCGAACGATGATTTATTACCATTTTTGCGAAAATGGTAATAGCCAGCTTACGCATCAAACATTATAACCACTTTCGCGAAACTGGTTATAAGTCGCCATGAAGCCTCTCGATCTCACCTACCAGACCCTCTACTCGGAACTCGCGCAGCGGGCGCTCGACGCGGCGTTCACGTCTGACTTTTCCATTGAGGGGCGCTTCGTAACCCAGGAGAGCAACGGGCGCCGCTACTGGTATTTCGACACCGCGAAGGACGACGGCGGCAAACATCGCCGATATGTGGGGCCGGTCGACGATCCCGAGGTCAACAGCCGGGTCGAAGCCTTCAAGGACCTGAAGGCCGACTATCGAGCCAGGCGCAAACTGGTCTCGACGCTCGTTCGCGAAGCCTATCTTCCCCGGCCCGAAGCCTATGTCGGCGATGTCATCCAGGCCCTGGCGGAGGCCGGCTTCTTTCGGCTGCGCGGCGTCCTGATCGGCACGGTCGCGTACCAGGCCTACGCCGCCCTTCTCGGCGTGCGCCTGGCCAACACGGCCATGCATACCGGCGACCCGGACGTGGTCCAGTTCCACTCGATCTCGGCCGCCGTCGGCGACGCCATGCCTCCAGTGTTGGACATCCTGAAGGGCGTTGACCTGACCTTCCGGGAGATCCCCCATGCCGCCGACGGGCGAAGAGCGACCAGCTACGTCTCCCGCTCAGGGTTCAGGGTTGAGTTCCTGACGCCGAACACGGGGTCCGACGACCACCAGGACCAGCCAGCACCCATGCCCGCACTAGGCGGGGCCTCCGCCCAACCCCTCCGCTTTCTCGACTTCCTGATCCACGAGCCCGTCCGCGCCGTCCTGCTTCATGGAGCCGGCGTTCCGGTCTTGGCGCCCGCCCCGGAGCGTTACGCCGTCCACAAGCTGATCGTCGGCTCGCGCCGGCGCGACGACAACGACGGGACCGCCAAGAGCCAGAAGGACCGGCTCCAGGCGAAGACCTTGATGGAGGCGATGATCGAGCTTCGCAGGATCGTCGATCTCGCCGAGGCCTATGCCGAGGCCTGGGACCGTGGCCCGGCGTGGCGCGAGGCCATCGGGCGGAGCCTCGTTTCCTTCGACGAAAGCACGCGCGAAGCGATCCAGATCGGACTGTCCGCGGGGCTTGAACGACTAGACCTGGAGCCGGTGAGCTACGGCCTCGCCGTCAAGGACCGATAGGAACGCCCGTGACTCCGTCAGGGATCACGCCGTCGACCAAACCGTCACCTCCTCCGACCTCGTCTTTCACGAGGACGAGTGGCGCCAGGTCGAGTTCTTCGACCGCAGCCGATTGCGAGAACTCATGCAGATGCTCCGCGAACGTTATATGAGCGTCCGCGCCGTCTTCGCGCCGCCTCAGCTCAGAACAGACCAGATGAAATCTGGACAATCCCAATCAAATCAGCGACTTAGAAATTTAGCCGGATGTTCCCATTTTTAACCGACCAAACCCAACCTAACCCGTTGATTTCATTGATGGTGCGGACGCCCGGGATCGAACCGGGATGACCGAAGTCGACGGATTTTAAGTCCGTTGCGTCTACCGATTCCGCCACGCCCGCATGACCTGTCGCTATAGCGCGCGCATATCGGCGGCGCCAACGCCTTTCGAGGCGGGCTATTGCTCGCGCATCCCATGCCGGAAGGCGGCGGTGATGGGCTCGGCCAGGTAGCTGAGTTCTGTGCGCGGGCCGGTGTTGACGCCCACCTCGACCGGCAGGCCCGGGATCAACCGCACGTCCGGATAGTCCTTGAACGCCTTGGCATCGACCGAGACGGTGACGGCGAAATAGGGCTGGCCCTTGTCGTCCAGCAATCGGTCGGCCGAGACAGTCTGGACCACGCCGGTGATCATCGGCAGGCGGCGCTGGTGGTAGGAGCTGAAATTGACCCGGGCGGTCATGCCCTTGGTGATGCGGTCAGCGTCTTCGGGCCGCACCCGGGCGTTGATTTCCAGGGTGTCGTTCTGTGGCACGATCTCCATCACCGTCTCGCCCGGCTTGATCACCGCGCCCACGGTGTGGACGCCAAGGCCGACCACGACGCCGGAGACCGGAGCGATCAGGGTGGTGTGGGCCAGGGTGTCCTGGGCCGCGTGCAGGCGGTCTATGGCGTCGAACTTGCGCGTCTCCACATCGCGAAGGTCCTTGACCACGTCGCTCAGCTTCTGGTCGCGCAGGGTGATGCCCTGCAGGCTGTTTTCGCCATTGCCGGCCTCCATCTGGGCGATGCGGCCGGCCAGCTGGCCGTCCTGGCCGTCAAGGTCGGCGGCCTGGCGCTTGAGGGCCAGCATGCGGCTGATCGGGACGTAGCCTTGGCTGTAGAGCCCCTCGACCGCGGTCAGCTCCTGCCTGATCAGGGCGCTCTGCTTCTGCACCGAGGCGCGCTCAGCCTTCAGGCCATCGATGGTGCGGTCGTTCTCGGCGGTGCGTTGGCCATAGACGCCGATCTGCTGGTCCAGTGCGGTGTTACGCACCCGAAAGGCGTTGATTTCGCCGGCCATGGCGGCGGCCACCGTGGGATCTGACTTGCGGGCCAGGAGTTCGGGCGGGAACGTGATCGAGCTCTTGCTGTCACGCTCGGCGCCCAGCCGCGCCTCCTCGGCCATCAGGGCGTCGACCTGGCCCTGAAGCAAGCTGAGGTTGGCCTTGGCCAGGACATCATCCAGCAGCAACAGGGTCTGGCCAGACTGCACCGTCTGGCCCTCGGCGACCAGGATCTGTTTCACCGTGCCACCCTGCAGGTGCTGGATGGTCTTGCGGTGGGTCTTCACCACCACCTCACCGTGAGCCAGGATCGCGCTTTGCAGCGGTGCGAAGGCGGCCCAGAGGAGGGCTGCTAGCAGGAAGGCCAGCAGGATTCTGCCCTGGCCGATCACCGCGCTCGTGCCCATGAAGTCGGTGTTCTGCCCGTCCCTGACCGGAACCTCGTCCATTGCCGGATCGAGGCCGAACAGTCGCAGGAACAGGCGCCGGAATCGGTGGCCAGGCCGGGTCGTCCCTAGAGGCGGCTGGATGGGGCCTGCGCTTTCGATGGTCATTCGGCGGCGCCCTGCTTGGCGGCGGGCGGACGGGAGGGCTGGGTCATCACCATGCCCTGGAACGGACGCGGCGCGGGGGCTGTCGGCTCGGGGTGGGGCCCTTGCGAGACCTGCGACATGATTTCGGCCGTGGGACCGAACGCCGCCATGCCGCCGGCGGGGCTCATCACCAGGATCTTGTCCATATTGACCAGCACGGCGGGCCGGTGGGCGACCACGATGACCGTCACCCTCAACCGTTTCAGCTCGGCGAGAGTGGCGACCAGGGCCTGCTCGCCCGCGCTATCCAGATTGGCGTTGGGCTCGTCCAGCACCACCAGGCGCGGCTCGCCATAGAGGGCGCGGGCGATGCCGATGCGCTGGCGCTGGCCGCCGGAAAGGAAGTGGCCGGCATCGCCGATCTCGGTTTCATAGCCCTTGGGCAAGGCCAGGATCATGTCGTGGGCATTGGCTAGGCGCGCAGCCCGCACCACAGCATCGGGGTCACCCTCGGTCATGCGGGCGATGTTGTCGCGCACCGTGCCGCCGAACAGCTCCACGTCCTGCGGCAGATAGCCGATATAGGGGTTCAGCAAGGCCCGCGGCCAGGCGAAGATGTCGGCGCCGTCCAGCCGCACCGAGCCGCTGGTGCAAGGCCAGGCCCCGACCAGGAGCCGCGCCAGGGTCGACTTGCCGGAGGCCGAGGGGCCGATGAGGCCCAGAGATTCGCCCGGCGCCAATTCGAAGCCGACATTGGCCACCACAATCCGCCGTGTCGCGGGGACCACATACTGCACGCCGCTGGCCCGCAGGCGCCCCTCCGGCGGCGGCAGGGGCATGCCCTCCTCGCGCCGCGGGGCGGTGTTCAACAGCTCGTTCAGCCGCGCACGGACCAGACGCAGCCCGACGATGTTCTTCCAGCTGGAGATCAGGACCTCGATCGGCGTCACAGCCCGCGCGCCGATGATGGTGGCGCCGATCATCACCCCGCCGGTCGCGTGATACTGCAGGATCAGCACCGCCCCCGCCGCCATCAACGCCACCTGCAACAGAAGCCGCACCGATTTGGAGGTGGCCGCCAGCCGTGCGTCACGCTCCGACGCCATGGCGTTCAGCCTCAACGCCGCCAGCCACTGCCGCCGCCAGCGCGAGACGAAGGTCGACGACATGCCCATGCCTTCGAGCACGTCGGCGTTCTGCACCCCGCCCTCGGCGAAGGCCTGGGCGCGGACATTCATGTTCAGGGACTGGGTGAGGGTCTTATTGGTGACGGCGTTGGTGAGGAAAGCGAGGGCCACCAGCACCACCCCGCCCAGCAGCACCACCAGCAGGTAAAGGGGGTGCAGGAAATAGAGCACCACCAGGTAGAACAGCAGGAACGGCACATCCATCAGCGCGGCGCAGATCGGGCCGCCGATGAAGCCCCGGATGGTGTCGACGTCGCGCACCCCGTTGCGATAGGCGGCGCCTCCGACCTGGGAGTTCATCGCCACCATGGCGCGAAGCACCTTGTCGGACAGGGCGTCGCCGACCTGCATGCCGACCCGGAACAAAAGCCGGCGCCTTAGCGAGTCCAGCACCCCGCCGGCGGCGATGCCCAGGACGGCGATCAGGGTCAGAAGTACAAGGGTGGCTTCGCTGCGGCTGACCAGGACCCGATCGAACACCTCCAGCATGTAGAACGAGCTTGTCAGGGCCAGGACGCTGATCGCGGCGCTGAAGGCCAGGGCGAAGCCGAACGCACGCCTATGAGCGGCCAACACATCCCTGATGGGATCGGCTCGGTCGGTCGTCGCCACGCTGTCGAATTCTCCAAGGCGGCTGACGCCGCACCCCACCCATGGTCGCAAAAATCGCGACAAGACAGGAGGGGTTATCGCCGCAAGCGTCAAGCGCCTTCTCCTGCGGCTGGATCGCCCCGCTCGCCCGGTGTGACCCGGGCCACAGCGCAGCCGCCCGCGCCAGGCCGGGGTTGCATGGACGAAGGTTTTCTGATTTTGCCGGACGTTGACCGCTTAAGGCCGATTTGGGGAGACGCTGAATGGCGATGGCCTTGGTTTTCGATTTCCATCTGCCATCCTGGCTGGGCCACCCGGTCGAGTTGAGGCCGCACGCCGCAGAGGTTCGCGGCCGGATCGGCCTGTGGACGCTGGAGGTCAAGCGCGACCCGTTCACCGGCCAGATCAGTTGCTCGCTGCAGGCGCCGCGGATGAGGTTCGACCGGGCCGCCGTCACCTTCCGCTTTTCGCAGCGCACCGAGACCTTCGACGCCGTCTATCGCGTCGACGCCGGGCCGCCCCATTCCTGGCGGCTCAGCGCCATGGCCCTAGCGGCGCACGGGGTGGCGCTACAGACCGACGACGCCAGGAACCCCAGCGGCGGCATGGTCACCCTGCCCTACAGCGCGCTGGTGGGCGGCAAGACTGTCTGGATTCGCCCCTCGGCCAAGGCGAGGGCCTGGCCGTTCAAGATCGACGACCTGGCCACCGCGGTGAACACCGCCAGGACCTCCGGCTGCGGCGCCGACTTCACGGGCGCGCTCAGCGAATGAATCCCCGGCGCGGCTTCAGCCTGACGTGTGCGCTCGCCCTGGCCGCGGCCGGCGCCGCCAAGGCGGAATCGCTGGCCGACGCCATAGCCCTCGCCTACCAGACCAACCCGGCCCTGCTTGCCGAGCGCGCCGACCTACGGGCGCTGGACGAGCGCTATGTCCAGGCCCGCGCGGCGCTCGGTCCGACGGCGCAGGTCACGGCGTCGGGAGACCGTAACGCCTCCAAGGTTCGGCAGGGGAGCCTTTTCAGCCCTGGGCTTTCCACAAGCCGCTACTACGGCATCGACAGCGAAGCGATGCGTCTCAGCATCACCCAGCCGCTCTATTCCGGCGGCCAGCTAGGTCTGGAAGTACGGGCCAGCGAGGCCGATGTACTGTCGGGCCGGCAGATCCTGCGCCAGCAGGAAGCCAGTGTGCTGAACCAGGTGATCACCGCCTATGCTGACGTGCTGCTGGACCGCGCCCTCGTCGTGATCGCACAACAGAACATCGACCTGCTGCGCGACCAGGCCAAGGAGATCGAGGCCAAGATCGCGGTCAAGGAGGTCACCGTCACCGACCAGGCCCAGACAGAGGCTCGCGTGATCGCCGCCCAGGTGGACCTGGCCCGCGCCCGCGACGCCCTGCAGAACGCCGAGGCCTCCTATGTCGCCGCCGTCGGCCAGTCGCCGGGCGAATTGGAGCCATTGCCGGACCTGCCCGGCCTGCCGGCCAAGGTCGACCAGGCCTTCGACGCCGCCGATAGGCTCAACCCCAACATTGGGGCGGCGCAATACACAGAGTTCGCATCGCGACTGCGCATCGCCGAGGCCAAGGCGGCTGACGGCGTGCAGGTCAGCGTCGGGGCTAGCTATTCGCGTGAACCGCTGGCCCCATATCTTCGGGACGATCGCATCATTTCCTATGACGCTACAGTCCAGGTCTCTAAGACCCTGTTCACCGCCGGCGTTCACGAATCCCGCGTGCGCCAGGCCCTGGAAGCCAACAACCGCGACAACCTGAAGGCCGCCGACACCCGCCGACAGGTGGTCATGACCCTGGCCCATGCCTGGAACGACCTGACCCTGCGCCGCTCGATCCTGGCCCGGCTCCGCGACCAGCTGCTGCAGGAAGAAAAGGCCTATCAGGGCTCCAAGCTGGAATCGCGCATCGGCGACCGCACGACCATCGACACCCTGAACGCCGAACAGGAGTTTCAGGCCACCAAGGTGTCGCTGTTCCAGACCTATCACGACGAATACCTGACCCGCATCGCCGTGCTGGCCGCCATCGGCCTGCTGCAGGGCGAGGACGTCGATCCCGACCTGAAGCCCTATCGCCCCGAGGCCTCGTTCAAGAAGGTCGCCGCAAAGGCGTCGCTGCCCTGGGAGGGCCTGGTGCAGGCCCTGGACGGTGCGGCGGCCCCTTGGCCTGCGGCCCATCCCTCCTCGCGCGACGTGATCGGGATCAACCGGCCCACCGCGAGTGACACCCTGCCCGAGGCGCCGCACTGGAGCGACCTGGCCGGCTATCTGGCGCCACCGACGTTTAAGTAAGGCGTCACTTCGGTCTGTTGACTTCCATGGGGCGCCTGGGCGCCCAGCCGGGCTGGCCGTCAATGCGGTCGAGTGCTGACCAAAGTCGGCGAGACTGTGGCGGTCCGCGCCCAACAATTATCATAAAGCGACACTATTCGACCTCTCGCGGGCTTACGGGACGCGCGAGATGAAATCGCCTTCGGCTTTCGTAACGGATCATCCTTGAGCAAGGCGCAAAGCTCCGTTCGACGGACCTCGCCGCCGCGATCCCGATGCACAGGTTGATGAGGTCGAACACTTCATGATGAAAAAGCAGTTCGTCGCCGGGGCCGCCGTCGGCGCGGTCGCCGCCGTTCTGGCCGGCGCCGGCGGATATTATGCAAGGGCCAGCGCCGAGACCACGGCGGCCACGGCCCCGGCCGGCGCAGCCTCGCCCGCTTCGTTCGCTGACATCGTGCAGCGGGTCTCGCCGGCGGTGGTTTCGATCGAGATCGAGGGCAAGGCCAAGCCAGGCCCGGTCACGTTCCAGGGCCAACCACCGGTGCCGTTGCGCCGCTCGTTCGTGCCGCTGAGCGTGGATCCCGCGAACGGATGACTCGCACCCGTTACTAGGGCTTTAGACCTCAACACCCCTATAAAGGGCGTAGGCGAGGCAGGTTGACGCCTAGTTGTTAGGCGCCCATGCCTTTTTCGTGGCAAATGGTCCCGGATGGCCCTGTGCGACCATCCGGCGCCGGATCTTTACCGACGCCGTCCCATAAAGACGGGCTCATGCGCGTCCTCGTCATAGATCCGGACCCTGCTCGCGCCGCCCTGGTCGCCGAGGGCCTGGGCGACGTCAAGCCGCTGGAGGTGCGCGCCGTCGCCAGCCTCGAGGAGATCGAGTCCGAGCTCGACCAACTGGCGCCGGATGTCATCGTCATCGCCTGCGACAGCCCCGACCGCGACACCCTCGAAAGCCTGCGCGAGGCCACCGCGCATAATCCGCGGCCCGTGGTGATGTTCGTCGACCGTTCGGCCCCCGGTCTGGCCGAAGCCGCGGTGGAGGCCGGCGTGGCCGCCTATGTGGTGGACGGCCTCTCGGCCGGGCGCGTGCGCTCGGTGCTTGACGTGGCCATGAGCCGCTTCCGGCTGATGCAGCAGCTGAGGTCGGACCTCAGCAAGGCGCGCGCCGACCTCGCCTCGCGCAAGACCATCGAAAAGGCCAAGGGACTGCTGATGAAGGAGCGCGGCATCGAGGAGGAGGCCGCCTATGGCATCCTGCGCAAGCTGGCCATGGACTCCGGAAGGCCCATGGCCGCCATCGCGGCCGACCTGATCGCGTTCGCCGGCGTACTCAAAGGGGGCGGACAATGACCAGGCTGGAACGGACGGACCTGCGCCTTGGCTTCATTCCGCTTAATGACGCAGGGACGGTGATCGCGGCCAAGGAGAAGGGCTTCTTCGCCGCCGAGGGACTGGATGTGACACTGTCGCGCGAGGCGTCCTGGGCCAATATCCGCGACAAAGTCTCGGTCGGCCTGTTGGACGGCGCCCACATGCTGGGGCCGATGCCGATCGCCTGTTCGCTGGGCTTGAGCGGCCCGGTGACGCCCATGATCGCCCCTTTCTCGCTCAATCTGAACGGCAGCGCGGTGACCGTGTCCAAGTCTTTGGCCGCGGCCATGCGGGCGGCGGACCCGCAAGGCATGGCGGCGCGGCCGCGGACGGCGCGACCCCTTCGCGCCGTGATCGAGGCTCGTCGGGCCGCCGGCCAGCCGCCCCTGACCTTCGCCGTCGTGTTCCCGTTCTCGATGCACAATTACGAGCTGCGCTATTGGCTGGCCGAGGCGGGGATCGATCCGGACCGCGACCTGCGCCTGGTCATCACCCCGCCGCCGCGCATGGCCGCGCGCCTGGCCTCGGGCGAGATCGACGGCTTTTGCGTCACCGCGCCCTGGAACGCCCTGGCGGTGGCCGAGGGGACCGGCGAAATCATGATCTACGCCGCCGAGATCTGGCGCGTCGGGCCTGACAAGGTGTTCGGCGTCACCGCCGACTGGGCGGAGCGGCATCCCAGGACGCTCCAGGCGCTGCTGCGCGGGCTCCTGCGTGCGGCGCTCTGGTGCGACGATCCCGCCAACCGGGCGGAGCTCGGCGTCATCCTGGCCGGGGAAATCTATCTGGACGCGCCGGTGGAGATCGTCAGCCAATCCCTGACCGGCGCCCCACCCTATGCGCAAGGCGAGCCCGGCGAGGCCTCGCTCGACTACATGATCTACCACCGATATGCGGCGAGCTTCCCCTGGCGCAGCCACGCGGTCTGGTTCCTGACCCAGATGCTGCGCTGGGGCCAGATCGGGCCTGAGGTCGACATCCTCGCCACGGCCGAAGCGGTCTATCGCCCGGACCTTTTCCGCCTTGCCGCCGCCGAACTCGGCGAATCTGCGCCCTTGGTCGACGAAAAGGTCGAGGGCGCCCATGCCGAACGGTGGCGGTTGGACGAGGCCGGGCCGGTGTCGATCGACATGGCCCCGGACCTTTTCTTCGATGGCCGGCTGTTCGATGCGGCCCAACCCCAGCGGTATGCCGCCAGCTTCGATATCGGCCGCCTCGGGCGGTCGGACTGATTTCTGGACGGGCATATTGCTCAGCAATCGGCTCAATTGCGCCTTTGCTTTGTGCAGCGCAGCATGAATAGGGCCTTTCGCGCGCGCCCCAGCACAAGCCTCTTGCCTCTAGATGGGGCCTAACCCCGACTGAGAGCGCGCGAGGCAACGAGGTCTCGCCCGGCTCGAGAGAGCCACCCGGCCGCGGGCCGGGCCTTGTGATGGACAACGACGTCCGAGCGAAGGGATCAACCCTTCGCCGGGCGTCTTTTTTTTGGCCTTTTTCTGACTTTGGGGGATCTAAGACGTGAGCATTGGAAAAGCGGGGCCGGTCGCGCTCGGCGCGGCGATGGCCGCCCTTCTCGGGGGATCAGCGGCATGGGCGGACGCCGCCCCGTCAGACACGGCCTCTTCGCCAGCCCTCAGCGACGCCATCGCCTCCGGCAAGCTGATCTTGGAGCTGCGTCCGCGCTTTGAGGGCGTCGACCAGGCCAATCTGAAGCGGGACGCCGAGGCCTACACCCTGCGCACCCACCTGGGCTGGGAGACCGGCGCCTGGCACGGAGCCAAGGCGCTGTTCGAGGTCTCCGACGTCGCCCACACCGGGCCGGAACACTACAACACCACGGTCAACGGCAAGGCGCTCTATCCGGTCATCGGCGACCCGGACCAGGTCCGGATCAACCGCGCCCAACTGAGCTGGACCGCCAACGACAATTTCAGCGTCACCCTGGGCCGCCAGCGCATCAACCTGGATGACCAGCGCTTTGTCGGCAACGCCAACTGGCGCCAGAACGAGCAGACCTTCGACGCCGCCCGCGTCGATGCAGGCTACGGCCCGCTGAAGGCGACCTACATCTATCTCGGCAACGTCAACCGGGTGTTCGGCGACACCCTGGACTGGCGCTCGGAAAGCCACCTGTTCAATGCGGGCTACACGCTCTCCGATCTCCTAAAGGTCCAGGGCTTCTACTACGCCCTCGACTTCACCACCTCGACCGCAGCGGCCAAGGCCGCCTCGACCGCCACCAGCGGCGCCAAGGTCACCGGCAAGGCCTGGGTTTCGCTCTATCAATTGGCCTATGGCGCGACCTATGCGCACCAGACCGAATACGGCCGCAACCCCGGCCACTTCGCCCTGGACTATTGGGAAGGCGACCTCGCCGGAACTTTCGACATCTACAGCGTCAAGGCGATGTACGAGTCGATGGAAGGCGACGGCGTGCGCGGCTTCGCCACCCCGCTGGCCACCCTGCACGCCTATCAGGGCTGGGCCGACGTGTTCCTGACCACGCCCGCCAAGGGGATCCAGGACGCGAACCTGGCCGTGAGCGTCAAGCCCAGGTTCAAGCTGCCGTATTTCTACAACACCGAGTTCTTCCTTCGCTACCACGACTTCAAGACGGAGACGACCGACAAGTCCCTCGGCTCGGAGTGGGATCTCCAGGGGACCGCAGCGGTCACGCCAAAGATCACAGCCCTGGCGAAAGTGGCCGATTACCACGGCGTTGTCGGAACACCGTCGCGAACCAAGGTCTGGTTCGGCTTCGAATACAAATTCTGACCTCGCCCAAGCCGAACCAGAAGGAAATGTCCATGACTGACGACATCAAGACCTCGGCGAGAGGGCTGACCCGCCGCGGCGCCCTGACCGCCGCGGCCGCCACACTGGCCGCCGCGCGCGCGGCCTTCCCCGCCGGCGCTTTCGCCGCCGGGTCGGGGCCCGAGACCACCAAGGCGCGCCTGGGCTTCATCGCCCTGACCGACTCCTCGCCGCTGATCATCGCCAAGGAGCGGGGCCTGTTCACCAAGCACGGCCTACCCGACGTCGAGGTCGTGAAGCAGGCTTCGTGGGCCGCCACCCGCGACAACCTGGTGCTGGGCGCCGACCGGGGCGGCATCGACGGGGCGCACATCCTCTCGCCCTTGCCCTATCTGATGACCACCGGGGCGGTGACCAATGGCGCGCCGACGCCGATGTACATCCTGGCGCGGCTGAACCTGAACGGCCAGGGCATCTCGGTCGGCAACGACCTCAAGGCGGTCAAGGTCGGCGTGAGCAGTGCCGGGGCCAAGGCCAAGTTCGCCCAGATGAAGGCGGCCAACAATATCGCCAAGATCGCCATGACTTTCCGGGGCGGCACCCATGACCTGTGGGTGCGCTACTGGTTGGCGGCGGGGGGCGTGAACCCGGACGTCGATGTCTCCACCATCGTCATCCCTCCGCCCCAGATGGTCGCCAACATGAAGGCCGGCACCCAGGACGCCTTCTGCGTCGGTGAGCCCTGGAACGGCCAGCTGGTCGACCAGAAGATCGGCTACACCGCCTGCGTCACCTCCGAGCTCTGGATGAACCACCCCGAAAAGGCGCTCGGCGTGCGCGCCGCCTGGGCCGACAAATATCCCAGAGCCGCCCAGGCCCTGACCGCCGCGGTCATGGAAGCCCAGATGTGGTGCGACAAGATGAGCAACCGGCCGGCCATGTGCTCGATCGTCTCCGGCCGCCAGTACATCAACGTGCCCATGGCCGACATCCTGCCGCGGCTGCAAGGCTCGATCGACTATGGCGACGGCCGCGTGGTCAAGGACTCGCCGCACATCATGAAATTCTGGGCCGACAACGCCAGCTTCCCCTTCAAATCCCACGACCTGTGGTTCCTGACCGAGGACGTGCGCTGGGGGATGCTGCCCCACAGCCTCAACCGCCAGGCCCTGGTGGGCAAGGTCAACCGGGCCGACGTCTGGCGCGACGCCGCCAAGGCGCTCGGGGTTCCCGCCCCGGCATCGGACAGCAGGGGGCTGGAGCACTTCTTCGACGGCAAGGTGTTCGATCCGGCCAATCCGGACGCCTACCTGGCCAACCAGCCGATCAAGAAACTGGCCTGAACCCTCGGAAAGGCGCGTCATGACCGCATCCGCACCCCTTGCCGCCGACCGTTCCGCCGAGGCGCCCGCGCCTCGGCCAGCGGCCGAGATCGCCAGCCTGCCGCAGAAGCGGACGCCAGCGCTGCAGACCTTGGCGACGGCCGGCGGCCGGCTGGCGGCGGCGATCCTACCGCCTCTGGCCACTGTCCTGATCGTTCTTGGCCTTTGGGAGCTGTTCGGGCGCGGTCAAAGCGGCGGCCTGCCGTCGCCGTCGGCGATCTGGACGGATTCCAAGGATCTGATCCTGCATCCGTTCTTCGATCACGGCGGCACCGACAAGGGACTGTTCTGGCATGTGGCCACCAGCCTCAGCCGCGTCGGCATCGGCTTCGGCCTGTCGGCCGTCGTCGGCGTGGCGCTCGGGGTGCTGGTCGGCGCCAGCGTCTGGGCGCACCGGGGGCTGGACCCGATCTTCCAGATCCTGAGGACCGTGCCGCCGCTGGCCTGGCTGCCCCTGTCGCTGGCCGCCTTTCACCAAGCCCAGCCGGCGGCCCTGTTCGTGATCTTCATCACCTCTATCTGGCCGATCGTGATCAATACGGCGGTCGGCATCCGCAACATCCCGCAGGACTACCTGAACGTCGGCCGGGTGTTGCGGCTTTCGCCCCTGGAGCTGTTCGTCAAGATCCTGTTGCCCGCGGCCACGCCCTACATTTTCACCGGCCTGCGCATCGGCATAGGCATGTCGTGGCTGGCGATCATCGCCTCGGAGATGCTGCTGGGAGGCGTCGGCATCGGCTTCTTCATCTGGGACCAATACAACGCGTCCCGCATCTCGGACATCATCGTCGCCCTGGTCTGGGTGGGCGGGGTCGGCTTCGCGCTGGACCGCGCCGTCGCCATGCTCGGCCATCTGGTATCGCGCGGCTCCGCGGCGAGCTGAGGAGTTCACCCCATGAGCAAAGCCTATCTCTCCATCGAAAAGGTCGGTGTCACTTTCACCCGGGGCGCCGCCCGCACCGAGGTGCTGCGGGACATCGACCTGAAGGTCGCCAAGGGCGAGTTCGTCTCGATCATCGGCCATTCCGGCTGCGGCAAGTCCACGCTGTTGAACGTGGTCGCCGGCCTGACGCCCTCCAGCACGGGCGCGGTGATCCTGGACGGACGCGCGGTGGACGAGCCGGGGCCGGACCGGGCGGTGGTGTTCCAGAACCACAGCCTGCTGCCCTGGCTCAGCGTCTACGAAAACGTCCGCATGGCGGTGGACAAGGTGTTCGCAGGGACCAAGAGCCGGGCCGAGCGGCGGGACTGGACTCTGCACAACCTGGCCCTGGTGCAGATGACCCACGCCAAGGACAAGCGGCCCGGCGAGGTCTCCGGCGGCATGAAGCAGCGGGTCGGCATCGCCCGGGCCCTGGCCATGGAGCCCAAGGTGCTGTTGCTGGACGAGCCCTTCGGCGCCCTTGACGCCCTGACCCGGGCTCACCTGCAAGACAGCGTGATGGAGATCCACGCCAAGCTGGGCAACACGGTCCTGATGATCACCCACGATGTGGACGAGGCGATCCTGCTGTCCGACCGCATCGTCATGATGACCAACGGTCCGGCCGCCAGCATCGGCCAGATCCATGCCGTGGACCTGGCGCGCCCACGCCGGCGGCTGGAGGCGGCGGCCAGCCCGGCTTATCAAACGGCGCGCACCGCCCTGCTTGAGTTCCTCTACGCGCGGCGAGCGACGGTGGCGGCCTAGATTCCCGGTATCATTCCGCCGCCGCAGACGGTGCAAACAACACAACCACGCAACGCCAGGCGCCCAATTTCCGAGCGCCATGCTGCGCCGCACCCAAAATCAGCGCACGGAATTTGGGCGATCTGCGATTTGAACAGGCCCTGCGGCGACTCCCCTTTGAATTGCATCCACCCACGGGGCAGCATGTGCTTCTCAGCGAGGCAAGGGCGTCTCGCAACTGGCCGAGAGGCCGACGCCGGCAAGGTTGCCGACGAACTGACAGGACAATGGCGTCCGAGCGGGAATCCCCGCCCGGGCGCTTTTTTTTGGCCTATTCGCTGGAGGCGGACATGTCGATGCGCGGTTTCATGAAGGCGGGGCACCCGCCCACCCTTTTCTCGGCCTTCCTCTATTTCGACCTGAGCTTCATGGTCTGGGTGCTGCTGGGCCCGCTGGGCGTGGCCATCTCCAAGAGCCTGCACCTCGATCCGGCGCAGAAGGGCCTGATGGTCGCCACGCCGCTCCTGGCCGGCGCCTTCCTTCGCCTGGTGTTCGGCGTCCTGGTTGACCATATCGGTCCCAAGCGGGCCGGGATCATCGGCCAGCTGGTCGTGCTCGCCGGCCTCGGCCTCGCCTGGTTCCTCGGGATCAAGAGCTACGATCAGGTGCTCCTGCTGGCCGTCGTCCTGGGCGTGGCCGGCGCCTCCTTCGCCGTCGCCCTGCCGCTCGCCTCGCGCTGGTATCCGCCGGAGCACCAGGGCTTGGCCCTGGGCATCGCCGGCGCCGGTAATTCAGGCACCGCCCTGGCCGCCCTGTTCGCCCCGACCCTGGCCAAGGCCTATGGCTGGACCAACGTGATCGGCCTGGCCGCCCTGCCGCTGGCGATCGCCTTCATTGTCTACCTGATGTTCGCCAAGGATGCGCCCGCACGGCCCGCCCCCAAGCGCCTGGTCGAATATCTCGGCGTGCTGAAGACGCCGGACGCCTGGTGGCTGATGTTCCTTTACAGCGTGACCTTCGGCGGCTTCTCCGGCCTAGCTTCCTCGCTGACGATCTTTTTCAACAGCGAATACAAGCTCGACCCGGTGATCGCCGGCTTCTTCACCGCCGCGTGCGTGTTCGGCGGCTCGATGCTGCGCCCGGTGGGCGGCGCCCTGGCCGACCGCGTCGGCGGGATCAGGACCCTGACGGCGGTCTACGCCTTGGCGGCCCTGGGCCTGACGGTGGCCAGCTTCCACCTCGCCACGCCCGCCCTGGCCTTGGGCGTGATGCTCTTCTCCATGGGCGCCCTGGGCGCCGGCAACGGGGCGGTGTTCCAGCTCGCGCCCCAGCGTTTCGGCAAGGAAATCGGCGTGATCACCGGCCTGGTGGGCGCCATGGGCGGGGTCGGAGGCTTCTACCTGGCCACCACCCTTGGCTACGCCAAGCAGGTCACCGGCTCCTATCAGCCCGGCTTTCTGGGCTTCGCCATCCTGGCCCTGATCGCCCTGACGGCCCTGGCGGTGCTGAAGAGCCACTGGCGCGCCCGCTGGCCCAGCCTCGCCGGCGGTGAAGCCGTTCCGGTTCGGGTCTGAGGTCATGAGCATGGCAAAGCAACGCCTGGTTGTGATCGGCAATGGCATGGCCGGCTGCCGCCTGATCGAGGAAGTCCTGAAGCGCGACGCCGACCGTTACGAGGTCACCGTTTTCGGCGCCGAGCCCCGGGTCAACTACAACCGCATCATGCTCTCGCCGGTCCTGGCCGGGGAGAAGGCCTTCGAAGATATCGTCATCAATGACGAAGCCTGGTACCGCGACAACGCTATCACCCTGCACGCCGGCCGCGCGGTCACCGGGATCGATGTGGCGGCCAGGATGGTTGAGGCCGAGGGCGGGCTCAGCGTCGCCTACGACCGCCTGATCCTGGCGAACGGGTCCGACCCGGTGCGCCTGCCCCTGCCCGGCGCGGACCTGAAGGGCGTGGTCACCTTCCGCGACCTCGACGACGTCAACGCCATGCTGGCGGCGTCCGAACAACAGGACGCCCAGGCGGTGGTGATCGGCGGCGGCCTTCTGGGGCTGGAAGCCGCCTATGGCCTCGCCCGCCGGGGCATGAAGGCTACGGTGGTCCACCTGATGGACGTCCTGATGGAGCGCCAACTGGACGAGGCGGCGGGCTATCTGCTGGCCGAGGCGCTCAAGGATCGCGGCGTCGAAACCGTCCTGGGCGCCCAGTCCGAGGCGATCCTGGGCGAGGGTGGCCAGGTTTCGGGCCTGAAGCTCAAGGACGGGCGCGTGCTGCCCTGCCAACTTCTCGTCATGGCGGTCGGCATCCGACCGAACGCGGCCCTGGCCAAGGCTGCGGGCCTCGGCGTCAACCGCGGCGTGGTGGTCGACGACCAGATGCGCACCTCCGACCCCGCCATCTTCGCGATCGGCGAGTGCGCCGAACACCGGGGCGTCGCCTACGGCCTGGTGGCCCCGATCTGGGACATGTGCCGCACCCTCGCCGACGTCCTGACCGACACGGAGGCCGCCTATGAGGGCTCGACCCTGTCGACGCGGCTGAAGGTCTCGGGCGTCGACGTCTTTTCCGCCGGCCAGTTCTCCGGTGGCGAGGGTTGCGAGGACCTGGTGTTCCGCGACGCCGGCCGCGGCGTCTACAAGCGCCTGGTGCTGAAGGAAGGCCGCCTGGCCGGGGCGGTCATGTTCGGCGACGCCGCCGACGGCAATTGGTATTTCGACCTGATGCGCTCGGGCGCCGAGGTCGACGACATCCGCGAGACCCTGATCTTCGGCCAGGCGATCACGGAGGGCCTTCGGGGCCTCGACCCTAATTCGGCCGTTGCGGCCATGGCGGATACGGCTGAGATCTGCGGCTGCAACGGCGTCTGCAAGGGGACCATCACCTCGGCCATCGCCAACCAGGGGCTTACGACCCTGGACGGCGTGCGCGCCGTGACCAAGGCCTCGGCCTCCTGCGGAGCCTGCACGCCGCTGGTCGAGCAGGTCCTGGCCCTGACCCTGGGCGACAGGTTCAAGGTCGACACCGGCCCCAAGCCGGTCTGCAAATGCACCACCCACGGCCACGGCCTGGTTCGCCGGCGGATCATCGAGGACGAACTGAAATCCATTCCCCAGGTCATGCAGGCTCTGGAGTGGAAGACGCCGGACGGCTGTCCTTCGTGCCGCCCGGCGCTGAACTATTACCTGCTCTGCGCCTGGCCCGGCGAATACCGGGACGACAAGCAGTCGCGTTTCATCAACGAGCGGGTGCACGCCAACATCCAGAAGGACGGCACCTATTCGGTGGTGCCGCGCATGTGGGGCGGCCTGACCACTCCCAACGAGCTGCGCGCCATCGCCGACGTCGCCGACGAGTTCGCCATCCCGACGGTCAAGGTCACCGGCGGCCAGCGCATCGACCTATTGGGGGTCAAGAAGGACGACCTGCCGGCGGTGTGGTCCCGCCTGAACCGGGCGGGCATGGTCTCGGGCCACGCCTACGGCAAGGCCCTGCGCACGGTGAAAACCTGCGTCGGCAGCGACTGGTGCCGCTTCGGCACCCAGGACTCCACCGGTTTGGGCGTGCGTCTCGAGAAGTTCATGTGGGGATCGTGGACTCCGGCCAAGGTCAAGCTGGGCGTTTCCGGCTGTCCGCGCAACTGCGCGGAAGCCACCTGCAAGGACGTCGGCGTGATCTGCGTCGACAGCGGCTACGAGATCCACATGGGCGGGGCCGCCGGCCTCGACATCCGCGGAACCGAGGTGCTGACGCGGGTCGCCAGCGAGGCCGATGCGGTCGAGACCATCGTCGCCCTGGTCCAGCTCTATCGCGAAGAGGCCTGGTATCTGGAGCGGATCTACAAATGGATGGATCGGGTGGGCCTGGAAGACATCAAGGCCCGCATCGCCGATGCCGAAGACCGCCGAGCCCTGTTCGGCCGCTTCGCCTACGCCCAGCGCAGCGCCCGCATCGACCCGTGGGCCCAGCGGGTCGCCGGCCGCGACAATGATGAATTCAACCCCTTGAGCCGACGCCTGGAGTTCGCCCAAGCATGAACGCCTTCGCTCCCAAGCCAGAGGTTCTGTGGACCGACGTCGGCGCCGTCAGCGACGTTCCCCGTCGCGGCGCCCGGCGGGTGCCCACGCCCCAGGGCGACATCGCCGTCTTCCGCACCGGCGACGGCGAGATCTACGCCCTGTTCGACCGCTGCCCGCACAAGAGTGGTCCCCTGAGCCAGGGCATCGTCCACGGCCGCACCGTGGCCTGCCCTCTGCACAACTGGATCATCGACCTCGCCTCGGGCCACCCCACCGGCGCCGACGAGGGCAAGGGCTGCACCCCGACCGCCCCGGTCGAAGTGCGTGAGGGCCGGATCTTTCTTGGATTGGCGCTGTGATCAGGTCGATGACAACCCCTTCCCCCCTTGTGGGGGAAGGAGGGGCCCGCCCGCAACGCGGGTGGGAGGATGAGGGGTCGCGCCGGCCTCTCCGGACGCCCTGGCAGACCTACACCGCAACGCGGCTGAAACACCGGTGCGACCCCTCATCCTCCCATGGCTTCGCCACGGGCCCCTCCTTCTCCCACAAGGGGAGAAGGTAGATCGCCATGGCCGACGGCTCCGCTCCCAGCGCCATCCGCACCACCTGCCCCTATTGCGGGGTGGGATGCGGGGTTTCGGCCCTGGCCGGCGGGGGGCGAGAGCTGGCGGTGAGCGGGGATCCGGCCCATCCCGCCAACTTCGGCCGGCTGTGCTCCAAGGGAACGGCCCTGGGCGCCACGGTCGGGATGCAGGGCCGGCTGCTGCGGCCGGAGATCGGCGGCCGCGCGGCGAGTTGGGATGCGGCGATCAAGCGCGTCGCCCAGGGCTTCAGCCGCGCGATCGAGCGGCATGGGCCGGACTCGGTGGCCTTCTATGTCTCGGGCCAACTGCTGACCGAGGACTACTACGCCGCCAACAAGCTGATGAAGGGCTTCATCGGCTCGGCCAATATCGACACCAATTCGCGCCTGTGCATGGCTTCGGCGGTGGCGGCGCACAAGCTGGCCTTCGGCGCCGACCTGGTTCCCGGCTGCTATGAAGACCTCGAGTTGGCCGACCTGATCGTCTTCTCCGGCCACAACGCCGCCTGGACCCATCCGGTGCTGGTGCGGCGGATGGAGGCGGCGCGGGCGCGGGGCCAGGCCTGGATCGTCATCGATCCGCGCCGCACCGACACGGCCGAGGCCGCTGATTTGCACTTGGCCATCGCCCCGCAGACCGATGTGCGGCTGTGGAACGGCCTGTTGGCCGAGCTGATCGGTCGCGGCGTGGTCGACGGGGCCTATGTCGCCGCCCACGTCAGCGGCTTCGACGAGATCCGCAAGGCCCTCGAGCAGGACGACCAGGGCGCAACCGCGGTGGCGGCCGACTGCGGGATCGCCCGCACCGACCTGGAGCGCTTCTATGCCGCCTTCGCGCGCACGGAGCGGACCGTCAGCCTGTTCTCCATGGGCGCCAACCAGTCGGCCCAGGGCGTGGCCAAGGGCTTGGCGATCATCAACGCCCACCTGGCCACGGGTCGCATCGGCAAGCCAGGCGCCTGCCCCTTTTCGATCACCGGCCAGCCCAACGCCATGGGCGGGCGCGAGACTGGCGGCCTGGCCAACACCCTGGCCGCCCACATGGACTTCGATGCGGAGAGCTGCGGCCGCGTCGCCCGTTTCTGGAGCGCGCCCAACGTCGCGCGGGCGCCGGGCCTGAAGGCCGTCGACATGTTCGAGGCGGTCCACGACGGCCGCATCAAGGCGCTCTGGGTCATGGCCACCAACCCCGCTGTCTCCATGCCCAATGCCGGCCGGGTGCGCGAGGCCCTGGCGCGCTGCCCGTTCGTCGTGGTCTCGGACGTGATGGCCGAGACCGACACCGCAGCCTTCGCCCACGTCAAGCTGCCGGCCCTGGCCTGGGGCGAGAAGGACGGCACAGTCACCAATTCCGAGCGCCGCATTTCGCGCCAGCGGCCGCTGTTCCCGCCGCCGGGCGAAGCGCGGGCCGACTGGCGCATCATAGCCGACGTCGCCACCGCCATGGGCCACGCCGAGGCGTTCGGCTGGCGCACACCGGGCCAAGTGTTCAGCGAATACGCCCGCCTGACCGCGTTCGAGAACACCGGCCGGGTCTTGAACCTGAAACCGCTGATCGGCCTGACGCCCGGCGCGTACGAGACCCTGGCGCCGGTCCAATGGCCGCCGACGCCGGAGGGCGGCGACACGCCCCGCCTGTTCACGGATGGCCAGTTCGCCACCCCCGACGGCCGCGCCCGGCTGGTTGCAGTGGCGGCCCTGGGTCCGGCCGTGCCGACCGACGGGGCCTTCCCGTTGGCGCTGAACACCGGCCGGGTTCGCGACCACTGGCACACCATGACCCGCACGGGCCTGGCGCCAGACCTCTGCCGCCACATCCCCGAGCCGTTCGTCGAGATCCACCCGGACGACGCAGCGCCCATGGGCCTGACCGATGGCGCCCTGGCCCGGGTGCGCACGGCCTATGGAGAGGCTGTGGCCATCGCTCGCGTCAGCGATCGCCAGCGCCGGGGCTCGCTGTTCATGCCCATGCACTGGACCGACGCCTTCGCCCCCGCCGGCCGCTCCAATCCGCTGATCAGCCCGGCGGTCGATCCGCGCTCGGGCCAGCCGGAGTTCAAGCACACTCCAGCGCGCATCTCCGCCTATCGCGAGACCTGGCGCGGCTTCTTCGTCGACCGCGGGGCGCACACGGCGCCGAGCCAACTGGACCTGGTCTGGCGGCGGACCCCGCAGGATGGCTGCCATCTGCACGAGATCGCCGGCCGGGGCGACGACCGCGAGCGGGTTCGCCTGATCGCCGCCCTGGCCCTGGAGAGCGCCGGCGAAACCCTGACCTTCGAAGACCCCGGCTCGGGCGCCTTCCGCCGCGCCATCCTGCACAACGACCGGCTGGAGCGGGTGCTGTTCCTGGCGCCGGCCGACCGCGCCCTGCCGCCCCGCGACTGGCTGGTTAGCCTGTTCGCCCAGGAGCGCCTGTCCGCCGAGGACCGCGTCTCGTTGCTCGCCGGCCGCAAGATCGGGGCTGTGATGGACACCAGCCCGATGGTCTGCGCGTGCCTCAAGGTCCGCGAAAGCGCCATCGTCCGCGCGATCGAAGGCGGCGCCGCGAGCCTCGACGCGGTCTCCGCCGCCACCGCCGCCGGGTCGAATTGCGGTTCCTGCCGGCCGCAGATCGCCAGCTTGATCGCCAAGTCAGCCGCCAGCCAAGGAGAGGGCCGCCATGCCGCATGACGCCGAGACGGGCGAAGTCCTGCTGGTGGGCGCCGGGCCGGGGGCCGTAGACCTGCTGACGGTTCGCGCCATGCGGGCGATCGAGACTGCCGGCGCCCTGCTTTACGACGCCCTGGTCTGCGACGAGGTGGTGGCCCTGGCGCCCCGCGGGTGCATTCGCCTGCGCACCGGCAAGCGGGCCGGCGAGGCCAGCATGAAGCAGGAGACCATCAACCGCCTGATGCTGACCCTGGCCCGCCGGGGCCTGAAGGTGGTGCGGCTGAAAGGCGGCGACCCGTCGGTGTTCGGCCGCTCCGGCGAGGAGCGCGACTACCTGGAAGCCCACGGGGTCAGCGTCGACGTGATCCCGGGCATCACCGCGGCCAGCGCCGCCGCCGCCCAGTTCGCCTTCCCCCTGACCCACCGCGCCGAGGCTCGCCGCCTGATCCTGGCCACCGCCCGGATCGCCGACGGCGCCCTGCAGACCGAGGGCTGGCCGGGCCTGGCCGAGCGCGACACCACCCTCGCCCTCTACATGGCCCGCGATGCGGCCGGCGCCGTGGCCGAGCGGCTGGTCAGCGAAGGCCGCGGAGCCGAAACGCCCTGCCTGGTCATTGAAAACGCTGGCCGCCCCGAGGCGCGGGCTCAATTCTCGCCGCTTCGAGCGTTGGCGAACACCGTGGCTGAAATGGCGCCGAAAGGCCCGGTTTTGCTGGTCATAGGCGCAGTAGCGCTGAGGGCCAGGCTTGATAGCGCGGCGCCTAATCCGCTCACGTGCGCTCTCAGCACTTGAGGCCGCTTCGGTTGGGCGCGTAGAACCCAACCACCATGCGCACGATTGCAGTGATCGGCCTCAAGGGCGGCTCGGGAAAGACGACGCTGGCGACCCATGTCGCCCTGGCCGCTCATCTGCGCGGCATGAAGACCCTGGTGGCGGACGTCGATCCCCAGCGCTCCTCCAGCGAGGTCCTGAAGGCGCGCAGCGGCGAGGGCCCCCGCTGCGTCGACGCCACCGGCTCAAATCTCTTCGCCGCCCAGATCGCCGCGGTCGGCTCGGGCATGGACGCCATGATCATCGACACCGCGGCGGGCGCGGTCGAGGAGGTCGGGCAGGCCATCGTGCTGGCCGACCTGTCGCTGCTGGTGGTGCGCCCCACCCTGTTGGACATCGCCGCCATGGTGCGGACGGTCGAGATTATCCGCCGCCTGAAAAAGCCGGGCCTTGTGGTCATCAATCAGGCCCCGCCAGCGCGGGACGGCGTCGAGCCGCCGGTGGTCAAGCGGGCGCTCAGGGCCCTGGAGTTCATGCGCCTGCCGGTCGCCCCCACCATCCTGCGCTCGCGGGCCGTCTACCAGACGGCGCTGGAGAGCGGCCGATCCGCGGAGGAGGGTTGGGACGACATCGCCGCCAAGGAGGTCGCCGATCTCTGGGCTTTCATCGAACGCTTCGCCTTCGGCCAGCGCGAAGGTTCCGCGCCGGCGGCCAGGGAAGGCTAAAAGCGCGCCTTCACGCCGCGGCGGTCGAGCCCGGGGCCTGCAACTCGAACCCGGCCAGGAAGCCGGCGACGTCGTGCGCCGGCATGGGCCGGGCGAAGTAGTAGCCCTGGGCCTGGTCGCAGCCCAGGACCTCCAGCATCTTCAGTTGCTCGTCGGTCTCGACACCCTCGGCCACCACCTTCATCCCAAGGCTGGACCCCAGGGACAGCACCGCGCGCACGATCGGCGCGTCCTCGCGGTTCTGGACGAATGACCGGTCGATCTTCAGCCGGTCGATGGGGAACTGCTTGAGGTTGGCCAACGAGGCGTAGCCGGTGCCGAAGTCATCCAGGGCGATCATGACGCCGTGTTCGTGCAAGGTGCGGACCGTGTCGCTCACCGCCTCCGATCCCCAGCCCATATAGACGTTCTCGGTGACCTCGACCGTCAGGCGCTCGGGCGGCACGCGCCAGTGCTCCAGCTTCTTCATGATGGTCTCGGCCACGCCGCCGGTGCGGAACTGGGACGCCGAGAGGTTCACGGCGACACGGCCGAACGGAACGCCCTGGTCCATCCAATCGCGCATCTGCCGCATGGCGGTGTCCAGGGCCACCTCGCCGAGGGCGAGCGAGCATTCGGGATCCTCGAAGGCGGCCAGGAAAAGGCCGGGCAACAAGAGACCGCGCTTGGGGTGCCGCCAGCGCATCAGGGCCTCGAGGCCCGTCACGCGCCGCGGCTCGGCGATGTCCACCAGCGGCTGGTAGTACAGCACGAACTCGCCCGCCTGCACGCCCGCGCGGACCTCGCGTAAGAGGTGGATGCGCTTTTCGACCTCGGAGCGCATCTCCGGCCGGAAGGCGACGATCTTGTTCCGCCCTGTATCCTTGGCCCGATACATGGCGATGTCGGCGTTCTTCAGCAGCTGGCCGGCGTCCTCGTCGTCCTGGGGATAGAGGGCCGCACCGACGCTGACGCTGATCGTCAGGCTGTTGCCGCCGTGCTGCAGGGGATTGCGCAGCAACTCCATCAGTAGTCGGGTGGGCCGTTCCATATCGTCCGCCCCCCGCACGCCCGGCAGGATCACGGCGAACTCATCGCCGCCTAAACGCGCCACCGTGTCGGTCCGGCGGAAGGTGGAGACCAGGCGGTCCGCCACCGACAGCAACAGGGCGTCGCCCGCGTCGTGGCCCAGGGTGTCGTTGACGTCCTTGAAGTGGTCCAGATCGAGCATGATCAACCCGACCTTCTCGCCCTGGCGCCGCGCCTGCTCCACGGCTGCAGAGAATCGCGCCTGGAACAGCACGCGGTTGGGCAGGCCGGTCAGGGGATCGCGGAACGCCAGATCCTCCATTTCGGCCACTTGCCGCCGCTGGCTGGTGACGTCCTGCAGGGTTCCCGTGACACGCACAGCGCGCCCGCCCTCGACGGCCGCCTCGGCCATGCAGCGGATCCAGCGGACGCCGCCGCCCTCGGCCGCGATCTCGAATTCCCGATCCAACGGGGCGCCATCCTGGACCAGCCGCTCGACGGCCCGGCGCACATCTTCCCGTGCGTCTGGCGAGAACAGCCCGCGCATCAGCTCGCAAGCTGGCGACGTCGCCGGGTCGACACCGAAAATACGGCAGGTCTCGGGCGACCAGCGCAAGACCTGGCTAGTCAGATCAAGCTCCCAGGCGCCGAGACCGGCGATCCGGAGAGCCGTGGACAGAAGGTCGGAAGTCCGGCGGCCCCGCTTCCTGCCGCCGTCATCCTTGGCGCCTGTTGAGTACCGCATGAAACCTCGGCGTCGATGCTTCACGTAAGACTATCGGCCCGTCATTAATCAGCGTTGAGAGAACAGTCTTTAGACGCTCTTAGCCTTGACGGCGCGGAGGTTGTCAGCCGTGGATCGGCTCGGCTCGAACAGGCCGCACATCACATCCGGGGCGATGCGGCGATAGTCGCTTGCGAAGACAACGACGGCGCCATTCATACTCAAAATCGGCGACGCCTGAGATTGACGCAACGCGCGAACGAGGGGGGCGCGGCATTCCCTTTCGCCGCCGCCCGCTTCAAGGTATCCGCCGATGTGAGGGCGGGCTTGCAAGCCGAACGTCGATCGATCGCGGGCGCCAAGACCAGGGAGCGCAGCTTGATTCAAATCGGCGTCGATTTCGGCGGCACCAAGATTGAGGCGGCGGCGATTGGCCCGGACGGTGGCGTCCTGGCCCGACCGCGCGCACCCAATCCCGGCGGCTACGAAGCTGCTATCCGGACAGTCTGCGAGCTCGTCGCCCAGGCCGAACAGGCGGCTGGCGGGCGAGGCACAATCGGCGTCGGCGCGCCGGGCTCCATTTCACCGCGGACGGGGGTCGTGCGCAACGCCAACACCACCTGGCTCAACGGCCGACATTTTCGCGAGGATCTGGAAGCCGCGCTTGCCCGGCCGGTGCGCGTCGCCAACGACGCCAACTGCCTGGCCCTGTCTGAGGCCGTCGACGGCGCCGCCGCCGGCGCGCGCGTCACCTTCGGCGTGATCATCGGAACCGGCTGCGGCGGCGGCCTGGCGATCGACGGTCAGGTGGTCGAGGGCGCCAACGGCGTCAGCGGCGAGTGGGGTCACATGCCCCTGCCCTGGCTCGAAGCGGACGAATATCCCGGGCCGGAGTGCTGGTGCGGCCGGCGCGGCTGCCTGGAGACCTTCGTCTCAGGCACGGGCTTTGCGCGCGATCACGCCGCGCGCACCGGCCGCAAGATGACCGGCGAGGCCATCATCGAGGCCGCCCGCCAAGGCGATGCTGCGGCGGCCCTGACCTTCGAGCGCTATATCGACCGGCTGGGCCGCGCCCTGGCCGTGGTCTGCGACATCCTCGATCCGGACGTGTTCGTGTTCGGCGGCGGCCTGTCCAATGTGGGAGAACTCTATGAGCGCCTGCCGGCGGCCATAGCGCCGCACGTATTCTCCGACTCCTGGACCGCCAAGCTGGCCCCGGCGCGGTGGGGCGATTCCTCCGGCGTGCGCGGGGCGGCGCGCCTTTGGCCCCAGTCTGCGGCGAGCGGCTGAACGGCGCCGCGCGGCTCGACCCGTGATCCAGCTCGACCTGGCCGAAGCCGGCCATGGAACGACGAGTCGGCCCTCACCGCGTCTTGGCGCCGGCCTTGATCCAAGCGCCCAGCCGCGCCCGCTCCTGGTCGGTCATGCCGGTCTCGTTGCCCAGGGGCATGTTGGTGGTGGCCACGGCCTGCTCGTAGATCCGCGGCGCGAACTGGGCGATGTGCTGGGGGGTGTCGAAGGTCACGCCGTTGGGCGGGGCGGTGA
>FSWM01001149.1_pt1 | contig 35742 bp, 31 predicted proteins | sample 1637841 | NCBI WGS metagenome assembly FSWM01 (sample SAMEA3914789, study PRJEB12502) | metagenome | biome: forest; material: soil | place: Canada | collected 2011-07-03 | depth 0.3 m | reverse complement strand
CGCCTATGAAGAAGGTGCGCCGATCTTCTGCCCGGCCTTCACCGACTCCTCGGCCGGTTTCGGCCTGGTCAAGCACCAGGTCGAGCGGATCAAGGCCAAGCAGCCCTATGTCTCCATCGATTCCGTGGCCGACTTTCGCGAACTGACCGACGTCAAGATCGCGGCCGGCACAACGGGCCTGTTCATGGTTGGCGGGGGCGTGCCCAAGAACTTCGCCCAGGACACCGTGGTTTGCGCCGAGATCCTGGGCCTGGAAGCCGAGATGCACAAATACGCGGTGCAGATCACCGTAGCCGACGTGCGCGACGGCGCCTGCTCGTCCTCGACGCTGAAGGAGGCCTGCTCCTGGGGCAAGGTCGACGTGACCTTCGAGCAGATGGTGTTCGCCGAAGCCACCACGGTCGTCCCGCTGATCGCCTCCGACGCCTATCACCGCGCCGGCTGGAAGGCTCGCGAGAAGCGCCGCTGGGCGAAGCTGTTCGCTTAAGGGCGCCGCCCTCATTTTGATCCGTCCAGCCCGGCTCGACCGGGCCAGACGGGTCAGGTGTTGCGCGCCCCATCAATCCCCCCTAAGTCCCACCGGACACCGCAGGAATGGCGCGAGGGGCATGGGGAACGACCTGAGCGGGATCGAAGTGTGGCGCGGCGGCGTCAATGTCTGGGAATGCGACGAGATGGGGCACATGAACGTGCGCTTCTACGTCACCCGGGCGATGCAGGGGCTGATAGGCTTGGCCGCGGAACTCGGCATGGCGGACGCTTTTTCCCCCAGCGCCGTTTCCACCCTCATGGTGCGCGAGCAGCATATCCGCTTCCTGCGCGAGGCGCGGCCACCGGCGCCCATGCACATGCTGGCCAGTGTGGTCGAGATGGGCGAGACCGATGCGCGCCTGCTGCTGGTGCTGGTCCATTCCGTCAGCGGCGAGCCGGCGGCGACCTTCCAGACCGTGGTCAGCCATGTCACGCCGCGCGACGGCCGCGCCTTTCCCTGGCCGGAGCGGGTGCGGGCCAGGGCCGCCGAACTGACGGCGCCAGTCCCCGATTACGCCGCCTCCCGCAGCGTCGGGCTGGAGCCGATCCAGTCCCCAGCCAGCCTGGCGCGGGCCGAGGCCCTGGATCTCGTCACCATCAGCGCCGGCGCGCTGGTGGCCCAGGATTGCGACGTGTTCGGCCGCATGAACCTGGAGGGCTTCATCGGCTGGGTGTCGGACGGGGTTCCGCGCCTTGTCTCGCGCTTGCGAAGCGCGGTGGTCGAGCACGCCGAGGACCGGCCCGCACGGGTCGGGGGCGCGGTTCTCGAATACCGCCTGGTCTATCTGGACTGGCCCCGCGCCGGTGACCGGGTGATGATTCGCTCGGGCTTCGCCGGCGTCGACCAGCGGACCCAGCGCATGATCCACTGGATGTTGGATCCGAACACCGGCCGGCCTTGGGGCGTGGCCGAGGCCGTAGCCGTCACGCTGGACCTCGACGCCCGCAAGATCGTGCCGATCAGCGAGCCGGCCCAGGCGGCCATGCGGGCCATGATCACTGACGGATTGACGCTTTAGCGCTAGAGCATTCGTCGGTTCATTTGAACCGCCGAATTCTCATAAGTCCCTAAAGTTAAACCATTTTCTTAACTGAACCGGCATCCGCTCCGGCGGAAAATGGTCTATCCATTCTTGCACGCCGCCAGCAGGGTGGCCTCGGCCAGTTCGGGCCGTTCGATCGGCAGGAAATGGGTTGAATCGGCGATGGTTTCCACGTGCCTGTGCGCCAGCGAAGCCGGCAGCTCCTCCTCGTGCGTCAGGCCGCAGGTCGAGCCGATCGCCGCGCGCAGGATGGTGGTCGGGCAGCGCAGCCGCGCGATGGCGCTCCAGGGATCGTGGCCATGGGCGCGAAAGTTCGACGCCTCCCAGGCCGTGGCGCAGGCCAGTTCCACCTGACCGTCGTCCCGGTCGACGAAGCCGTCGGTGACATAGTCGGCCAGGGCGTCTTCGGACCAGGTCTTGAACGGGCCGCGGCCGCGATAGCTGTCCAGCACCGCCTGGCGGCTCGGGAAGACGGCGCGCCGTCGCTCGGCGCCTTCGGCCAGGACGTTGCCGCGCACCAGCCGGCCGTCGAGAGCGATCAGTTCGGACACCTGCTGGCGCGTCGGAATGACGGGATCGAACAGGGCCAGGGCGCGCACGCGCTGCGGCCGTTCGGCGGCGGCGAACAGCGACATCGCTCCACCCATGGAATGGCCCGCCAGCACCACCGGCGGCCCGTCCAATAGCTCCAGCAGCGCCAGGATGTCTGCGCTCATGTCGATCCAGCTCTTGCGGCCTTCGACGGCGATGCGTTGGGGCGAGCGGCCGTGTCCCTGCTGGTCCACCGCCAGGATGTGCAGGCGGGAGGCCAGGGGCGCAAGCAGACGCCTGTAGGTCAGGGCGTTGAAGCCGTTGGCGTGCAGGAAGATCAGGTCCAACGGTCGTCCGGGATCGCCAAATTCCAGAGCCGCCAGCCGGGCGCCCGGGCCGAGGCCGGCCAGGTCGAAGCTGCGCCGCCGAGGTTCTGCAGACAGGTTCGCGTCCTCAAGGATATCCATGGGCAAGGTTCTTGAACGCTTGCGAAGGCGCGTTCAAGCGCCAGCTTGGGCTTCGCGACGGGCGCTTCGGACGCTCAGCCCTTGCCGCGCCGGCCTTTTCGGCCGGGTTCGGGACCCTGCCAGGATTCGAGCAGGGTGCGCAGAACCACGCCGATCACGGCCGGATTGCGGATCGCGAGCAGGCCGGCCGCCAGGGCGACGCCGGCCGAGGCCATCGGCTTGTCGCGCACCAGATCCAGCAACCGTTCGACCAGGCCCAGTTGTTCCGCGTCCTCGGCCCGCTCCTCACCGCCGCGCGCGGCGATGAGCCCGGCGATGGCGATGGCCAGGGTGCAGACCCCGGCCACGCTGGCCGACGCGCCAGCGGGCCCGATAGGCCCGCGCAGCAGGGCGTAGAGCGCGAACGCCAGCGAGATCACCCCGGTCGCCGCCGCCACGGCCATGGCGGCCAGGGCGGCGGCCGCCATCATCGCCTTATGCAGCATCAGCGGTTTCGTCCGCCGCCGCTGCCCAGCACCAGGCCAATCAGGACGCCGACGCCCAGGGCGGCGAAGGTCGCGGTCAGCGGCCGCTCCTGCACGTGTTCGACGACGTATTTCTGAGCCGTGTCCAGTTGCTCGCCGGCCGATTCGGCATAGGTGCGGCTCTGGATCTTCAGCGCGTCCAGACCGTCCTTGACCAGTTTTTCAATGCGATCGGCCAGATCGCGGAAGCTCTTCTCGGCGTTTTCGACGGCGGTTTCAGCGGCGGTGGCCGCCTCGGCGGGGGCGCTGGTCTTGGGGGCAGGCATGGAGATCTCCGGCTGTTCGAAGGCTTGGCGATGACATAACGCACGCCTTGGGGCGTGTGGTCCAGAAAAGTCCGCAAGGGCCTGGCTTCGTGATAGTTTGTCCAGGCGGCTTATAGGGTTGCGGTGAATTTGTCAGATGTGGTGCAAGGCGCTTTCATTCTCCAGTTGTAGGGTGTTTTCTATGCGGCATGAACCACCCGCATGCCAAGCGCGCCGGGGCCTCCGCCCGGCAAGCTTCCGCCGCTCATGGCTTCTTCTGAGGTCGGGCCGGTGAGCCCCAAAGCGCCTACCCCGGAACCGGTGGACATGGCTCCGAGCCCGCGGGTCGAGGGCGACGGCTTCGATGTCGGGCCCCTGAGCGTCGTGCTGAGCGAAGCCAATATAGGCGCCTTCGAATGGGACCGTAACGCGGGAACGCTCCGGCTGAGCGAGCAGCTCGACAAGATGCTGGGCACGCACGCGCACCAGACGCCGGGCGGCTTGCCCGGGGGACTCGGGGAGATCATCCACCCCGACGACTGCGACCAGGCCATGTCCGCCCTGGGGCAAGGCATAGAAACCGAGGGCCGCTACAGCCTGGAGTTTCGCGTCGTGCGCCCCTCGGATGGCTCGGTGTTCTGGGCTTCCAGTGTCGGCGTGCTGGTGCGGTCGGGCCTGGGCGACGCCGGAAAGGTGAGCGGCCTTGTCCAGGACGTCACGCCCACGAAGCTGGCCCAGGAGCAGCGCGAAGCCTTGGTCGCCGAGCTGGATCACCGGGTCAAGAACGTACTCTCCGCCGTGCAGTCGGTGGCGGCGCAGTCCGCCCGCAAGGCGATTTCGCTGGAAGGGTTCCTGAAGACCTTCAGCGGTCGGCTGAAGTCCATGGCTTCGGCCCACCAGCTCTTGACCGCTACGCGTTGGCGGGGCGCCAGCATGTCCAGTGTCGCAGCAGCCGAACTCGGCGGCATCGCCCCCGGCCAGACGCGCTGGGAGGGACCGGACCTGCTGCTGACGCCCCGTGCGGCCCAGGCCATGTCGCTGGCCCTGCACGAGCTGGCCATAAACGCCGTCAAGTTCGGCGCCCTTTCCGTGGAAACCGGCCGCGTCGACGTGCGCTGGCTATCCCTGCCGGATGGGGGCCTTGAGCTGCAATGGACCGAGTCGTTCGGCCCCCGTGTCGCGCCGCGCGCGCGCCGCGGCTTCGGCGCCACCCTTCTGGAGGACGTCACTGGTCGCGAGCTGGACGGCGACGTCGCGCTGGACTTCCGGCGTGAGGGCGTCACGGCGGTCATCCGGGCGGGGGCGTCGGCGATCACCCAGCCCCTGGCGCCTGAGCCCGAGCCTGACGCCGAGCCCGTCGCGGTCAGCGACCGGCAGGACGCCGGCTATGACTACGCTCACCATCAGGCGCGGATCGACGGTTTGCGCGTCCTCATCGTCGAGGACGCCCTGTTGCTGGCGCTGGAGCTGGAGGCGGGCCTGGAGGAGGCTGGCGCCACCATCGCCGGCTCGGCGGCCGATGTCGACGAGGCCATGGCCCTGGTCGACACGCCCCTGGATGCGGCGGTGCTCGACGCTAACCTGAACGGCGCCTCGGTGATGCCGGTCGCCGAGGCCCTGGCGGCCCGCGGCGTGCCGTTCGTCTTCGCCACCGGCTATGGCGACAGCCGTTTCAACCTTGCCGGCTTCGACGCGCCGGTGATCCGCAAGCCCTACGACGTCACCCAGGTCGCTGCGGCCCTGGCCGAGGTGACGGGGCGGACCCAAGGGCGGTGAGGCGCGCCTCGGCCCAACGCGCCGCATCGCGCACCACGGGAGACGGATCATCGAGGTGGGCGCGCGCGCGCTCGGCCAGAGCCGGATCGCCGGAATTGCCGATGGCGTAGAGTACGTTGCGGATGAAACGGTCACGCCCGATGCGCTTGACCGGGCTCTTGGAGAAGAGGGTGCGAAAGGCCGCGGCGTCCAGTTGGGCGAGGTCGGCGAGGGCCGGGGCTTTCAGGGTCTCGCGCGCATGGAGGGCGACTTCGTTCGACTGCTTGGCGAACTTGTTCCACGGACAGACGGCAAGGCAGTCGTCGCAGCCATAGATGCGCGCTCCCAGGGCCTCTCGAAACTCCAGCGGGATCGGGCCGGCATGCTCGATGGTCAGATAGGAGATGCAACGCCGCGCATCCAGCTGATAGGGCGCTGGGAAGGCCTTGGTGGGACAGATGTCGAGGCAGGCGCGGCAGGCGCCGCAATGGTCGGTTTCGGCGGCGTCTGGCTGGAGCGCGCTGTCCGTTAGGATCGAGCCCAGGAACAGCCACGAGCCGAAATCGCGCGACACCAGGTTGGTGTGCTTACCCTGCCAGCCGAGGCCCGCAGTTTGGGCCAGCGGCTTTTCCATCAGCGGGGCGGTGTCGACGAACACCTTCAGCTCACAGCCGGTCGCCGACACCAGCCAGCGGGCCAGGGCCTTGAGCTTCTTCTTGATCAGGTCGTGATAGTCGTCGCCTTGCGCGTAAACTGAGATGGCGCCGCGATCACGCCAGGCCAGAGCCTCCAGCGGATCGGCGTGTGGCCCGTAGTTCACGCCAAGCACGATCGCCGAGCGCGCGCCGGCCCACATGGCCTTGGGGTGCGCGCGCCGCGCCTGGGTCGTCTCCATCCAGGCCATCTCGCCGTGCCGGCCGGCGGCGACGAACTCGACCAGGCGGCCGGACGCGGGCCAAGGCTGTTCGACCGAGGCGAAGCCGCAAATGTCGAAGCCTAGTGCGGCGGCCTCGGCGCGGATCCGGCCTTCGATGGGCTCAGAAATCGAGGTCGTCATAGTGGGCCACGGGGGCCAGGCCAGGCCAGCGATCCGTCAGCAGCGGCCGGAAGCAGGGCCGCGACTTGATCTTCATGTACCAGGTGCGCAGGGCCGGGAAATCGGCCCAGGGCATGTCGCCGAAATAGTCGATCACGGAGAAATTGGCGGCGGCGGCGAAATCGGCCAGGCTGAGGCGGCGCCCGTTCAGCCAGTCGCGCTCATTGAGCAGGCTCTCCGCATAGCTCATGTGCGACCGAAGCGCCTCGCGGCCAGCGCGCAGATTGGAGAGGTCGGGGGCCCCGAGGCCCAGGAGCCGCTTCTCCATCTTTTCATGTAGCAGGAGAGCATTGACCTCATAGTCGAACTTGCGGTCGAACCATTGCAGCAGGCGCCGTGTCTCGGCCCGCTCCGCTAGGTCCCGGCCCATCAGTTCGGGCTCTGGCGCCACGTCCTCCAGGTGCTCCAGGATCGCCCGGCTTTCGCACACGACTAGGGTCTTTCCGCCTTCGACCTCGACCAGCACCGGCGTCAGGCCGGACGGATTGAGGCGGGTCAGTTCGGGCCGCCGTTCCCAATAGCGCTCCGGGGTCTCATGAAACGGCAGGCGCTTTTCGCCCATGGCCAGGCGCACCTGGCGCGAGGCGGGGTCGAGGGGAAAATGGTGCAGGATGCGATCGACAGCCATGTTCAAATGATCGGCCCGCGTGCTTCGGTCGAAAACGACCAATAGCGCCCGGCCATATTAAGGTTTCGTTTACCGCGCCCGCTAATGCGCACGCGCAGCGGTTTCGGTCTCGTGTGATTCCAGAAAGGCGCCGCCGCCGTGGGCTTCAGCGAAGCCGCGCGGATCGGGGTGGATCAGGATATCGGCGGCCGGAAAGGCCTCCAGCACCCGGTTCTCGGCGGCCACCATGACCTTGTGCGCCTCGATCAGCGTCAGGCTCGGCTCCAGGTCCACATGCATCTGCATGTGGACATAGGGTCCGGCGGCGCGCGTGCGCAACTGGTGGACGCCGCGCACCTTGGGATCGGCGCGCATGAGCTTGATGATCTGGGTCCGCGAGGCTCGGTCCAACTCGTGGTCCATCAGCTCCACGCTGGCGCCGCGGAACACGCTGACGGCGCCCCAGACCAGCCAGGCGGCGACCAGCAGGCCGGCGATGGCGTCAGGCGCCGGGCCGGCGATCAGCATGCTGGCCCCGATGCCGGCGAAAGCGACCACGTTGGAGGCGATGTCGATCACATAGTGCATGCGGTCCGAGGCCACGGCCACGGACTGGGCCGACTTCAGCACCCGTGACTGGGCCCTGACCAGGAATACCGTGAGCGCCGTGGAGGCCGCCATGACCCAGAGGCCGATCGCGTGATTAGTCACCGGCTGGGGATGGATCAGCCGGTCGATGGCCTCGCGTCCGATCAGGGCGGCGGAGGCGAACACCAGCCCGGCCTGGATCAGGCTGGCGAAGGCTTCGGCCTTGCCGTGGCCATAGCGGTGCTCGCGGTCGGGCGGCTCGGCGGCGTATCGCACGGCGAAGAAGGTGGTGGCGGCGGCCAGCATGTCGAGGCCGGAATCGGCCAGCGACGCCAGCATGGCCACCGAGCCGCTGGCGAGCCAGGCTGCGACCTTGGCCAGGCTGAGTACGGTCGCCACCGTCAGGGACAGGCGGGTGATGCGGCGGGTCAGGGCCGCGCTGTCCTCGACCGACAGGGCTGGGGCTTGGGGAGCGCTCATAGCCGGGAATTTAGCGGGGCGCGGCGCAAAACCTAGCGCGAACGACTCGCTTTTTTTCTGGGCGCGGCTTTTTCCGACACCACCGGGGTTCAACCTCCCACGAACACCCCGGGCCGCCGCTCGTGCACCGCCCTCACTCCCTCCGCGAAGTCGGCCGTCTTCATCAGGCGCTGCTGTTCGGCGAGTTCATGGTCGGTCTGGGCTCTGACCACGTCCGCCAGGCCCTGGCGCAGGGTGGCGCGGGTGGACTGGACGGCCAGCGGCGCGTTCTCGGCGATTTCCTGGGCCAGGGCGAGAGCCTTCTCACGCACCTGCTCCAGCGGGACCACGGCGTCGACCAGGCCCCAGTCCAGGGCCTCTTCAGCCTTGATGCGCCGGGCGGTCTGCAGCATCAGCGAGGCCCTCTGTAGGCCGATCAGCCGCGGCAGGGTGTGGGATATGCCGAAGCCGGCGTGGAAGCCCAGCTTGACGAAGTTGGCGCAAAAGCGCGCTTCGTGCGCGGCGATGCGGAAATCGGGGACGAGGGCCAGGCCCAGCCCTGCACCCACGGCTGCGCCCTGCACGGCCGCGACGATCGGCTTCTTGTTGGAGAACAGGCGCGCCGCCTCCCTGTAGAAGGGGCTGATGCCGGCCCCATCGTCGCGCGTCACGGCGTTTGGCGCCTGCAGATCAGCGCCGCCGCAGAACACCTTGCCCTCGGTGGCCAACACCAAGGCGCGGCACTGCGGATCGGCGTCCAGGGCTTCAAAGGCGTCGGCCAGATCGCGCATCAGGGCGACGTTGACATGGTTGTTCGGCGGATGGTCGATCAGGGTCAGGGCCACGGCCCCGCGCCATTCGACGCGCACCTCTCCATAGGCCTCGTAGGTCACCGGCTCCTCCCCAGAGTATTGCGCGACACGACCTAATCTATGCGGGTCGGCGGGGCCAGCATAGATGCGCATCGTGTGCAGTCTGGCTGGCGGCCGGAGCGGCTGACGCTGAAGCTAGAACCGCCAGCTCGCCGCCATGCGCAGGGCCGCCGCGCCGATGGGCTGGAAGGCCCTAAGCAGCCCTGCATGGCTAAAGCCACGATTGATTTTGCTTTTTTGAAGCAAAATCAATGCTGCTAAGACTCCTAAGTGTAAGCAAACCTGTTCAGGTTTGCTTAGTCAGGTTCAGCTCGAACGCGCCGGCGGCTATGGAGGCGGTGGCGGCGCCATGTCCCTCGTTGTCCACGTAGCCGCTGGAGCAACAGATCGGCGCGAATGATTGGCGCGATCTGCTTAAGGTTTCGCTTTGGGCGATGGTTACCGGCAGATCTAAACCGGCTTCAGCCGTCTGAATTCAGGGCGTGGGGGGACAGCCCGAGGACAGCACAGCAACGCGCGGGCCGGACACCAGGAAGACCGCGTAGCGACTGTCGTGGCTCGCGCTACGGCCTCGGGCCAAGGACTTGAGGGGTTGCACCTGGGCGAAGCAGGACGACAGCTTGGCGGCGGTGGCGCGACGTTCCAGATCCACCACCAGGCCCGGGCGCGCCGCGTCCGCCGGCGGCGAGGCCGCGTCCATCGCGTAGCGGTCGCGCTCGATCAGTTCGAAGACTGGCGCCTGGATGCGGTTCTGCGCCGCCAACTGGCCGGTGACCCCATAGCTCAGGGTTCCGATCCAGGCCGCGCCCTGGGCCTGGCGGTCGGCTTCGACCTGGGCGGCGAATTCTGGCCAGCCGCGCAACGGGTCGGCCGGATCGCCCTTGCGCAGGTCGGTGGATGGAAGAGCCGCGTGCAGGAGCCCTACGGCGGCAAGTCCCAGGCCGAACGGGGCGGCGAGAGCGCGGGCCGTCCGAAGGGCGCGGCCCAACGGTTCTCGCCCTGCCGCAGCGGCCGCAGCGATCGCCAGGGCCGGATAAAGTGGGACCGGCCAATGAGCCTGGACCCGGTCATGCAGGGCGTGCAGCACGAGATAGAACGCGAAGGGCGCTGATGTGACCAGGATGAGGCTCAGGTCCGGCCGAGCCTGAGCCGCCCCGGGCTTGCGGCCGGCTATCGCGCGCAGGACGAAGACGGTGATGAAGGGGTTCAACAGCAGGAACTGCCCCAGAATCAATTCCAGTTCGAACCGGGGGTCGATGCGGCCCGGCGCGACCCGGCCGAACTGTTTGACGAACGAGACCCAGTGGTGTCCGGCGTTCCACATCACATTGGCCGAGAAAATCAGGGCGGCGACCAGGGCGGCGATCCACGGTCCCCGCTTGCGCAGCTCGCTCAGGCCTTCGGCCCGCGCGACCAGCCAAAGCGCGACGCCGGGGGCCAGGAACAGCGCGGAATATTTCGACAGGCAAGCCAAGCCCGCCGCGGCGCCCGCCGCGATCCACCAGGCCGACGCGTCTGAGGTTCTTGTCCTGGCCACGCAGCACAGCGCCAGGGTCCAGAACGGAACAGCGGCGGCGTCGGGTATGGCCAATAGGCCGCCGGCCCCGATCAGCAAAGTGGCGTTGCACCAGATCGCTGCCCGGGCGCAGGCCGCTTCGTCGCATCCCAGTTGGCGCGCCAGGTCGAAGGCCAGGAGGCTGGTGACAAGGCAGGAAAGGCAGGGGATCAGCCGCACGCCGAGGGGATTGTCCCCGGCGATGGCCATGCCGGCATGGATCCACCAAGCGACCATCGGCGGGTGGTCGAAATAACCGAATTGAGGATGCAGCGCCCAAAGCCGGTAGTAGGCCTCGTCTTCGGTGAGCGGGATCACGGCCGCGGCTGCGAGGCGCAACAGCGTGATCGCGCCCAAGATCAGCAGCAGGGACAGCGGCGCCCAATTCGCGCCCGGGGTGGAGGCGGGGCGACGGGTCACGCCAGCAGGGTGGGCCAGGGGTAGGCGCCGGGATCCAGCCGGTCGAAGGCCACGTCCAGCATGTAGCGGGCGACAATCTGCTCGTTGAACAGGGCGTGATAGCGCGCCCGGCCGGCGGCGGCGATGCGCATGCGCCGCCGAGGGTCGGCGATCAGGGCGGCCACGCTGTCGGCCAGGCCCTCCAGGTTGTCGAAGAACACCATCTCGTCGTCGGAGAACAGGGCGTCATACCCGATAGAACGCGCGATCAGGATCGCCTGGCCGTTGCCGCACATATGCGCCAGGCGATCGGAGGAATAAAGCTGGTAGTCGTCGCGGCGGCTGATGTTGAGGCCTAAAGCGGCCTGCTCCAGGCCCGCCTGATAGGCCGCGCCGGCAAGATGCGGCGCGCCGGCTATGCCTGGCGCCAGGGACTTGATCCCCGGAACCCGGGCGAACAGCCGGCCCATGAACTGATCCATGTCCCAGTCGGTCCCGCACACCTCGCGCAGTGGACGAGAGGGGTGGCCGCAGGCGTAGAACAGGTCATAGGGCAGGGTTTCCTGTTCATGGCAGCGGCCGCTTTCGATGGAGAAATCCACCGGATTGGGCAAAAAGCCCAGCCGCATGCCGGCCCGCTTCAGGGGCGCGAGGGCTTCGCCGGCCGTGGAGACCAGGGTGGCGTGGACCGCCTCGGTCTTGCTCAAGAGCCGGCCGACATTGTCCGGCTCGAACATCGGGTCGACATTCCATTGCAGGATTCGAACGCCCGGGTTGTCTGAGCGGATCGCCGCGATGGTCTCGGCGGTGATCACATCGGCCTGGCCGAAGAAGACCGCTTGCGGGCCCATGTCTCGACAGAAGTCGCGCAGCAGGCGGTTGGCGCCGCCGCGACCGCCGAGCTTGTTGCGGCCAAATGGGGACGAGGCCCTGGCTGCGTCGCGGTCGGAGAAATTGACCACCTGGTGGCCGTTGCGGATCAGCCCGTTGCTGATCTTGTGCTCCACGCTGTGCTGGAAGGCGCCCTTGGCCCTGAGGCTGAAGTTTCCAACGTGGAGGATACGGACCATTCGCGCCGCGGGACCTTATTCGGGACAGGCGCGGTGTAGAAGAGCCCTGCCCCAAGCTCAAGCGCGCTGACTTGGCTTGGGGCGAGCGGCATCACCATTGTGTACGGAAGCGGGCCAGGCTTTGCAGCCTGACCCAAACCGTCTGTCACCATGATCGCGACCATCTGACGGGTCGCTTCTCGTCTCGGGCCCCCAGGGGCCCGAGCCATCGAAATTCAAGCCGCGATCAGGCGCCTTGGAACTTGAGCGGAACGCGGATGGTGCCGGTCTTGGCGCCGATCGGCAGGAACGAAGCCACGCACAGGGCGGCCTTGTCGAAGCCTTTACCGGCGGCGCTGTTTTCGACCACCTTGCAGTCCGACAGCTTGCCGCCGCCCGCCGAGCATTCCAGCACGACGCTGGCGGTGTCGGAGGCCGAGGCGAACTTGTCGACGCAAGCGCTCATGTGTTCTTGGAAACCGCCATCGGCGAGCGAGGCGCCGGCGATCACGAAACTGGCGAGAATACCCCCGGCCAAGGCGATTGATTTCTTCATCCGCTTCTCCTTTGTACTAGACGGTGAGCGGACTATGACAGGTGGAGGTTAAAAATATCCTCAAGAACATCGGTATTTAGGTTAATTTTCAAGTAACCACGAAATCGTTAGTGTCACTTCCGTGGGTCACTCTATAGATTCCCGTGCAAAAAAGAGATGTTTGGCCTTTTTCGCTATAGTTAGGAAACGTTAGCACTCTTTGTGGATGATAACCTGGCTGAACTATGGCGACGTGCGGATCTAGCGGGGATTGAAATGAAGGGCTTTCGGCTTTCGGACGTGCCGATGATTGTCAAGATTGGCTTCGCTCCAGCCATTGCGCTGCTGATGTTTGTGGCAATGGCTGTGGGCAGCATCGCCGTGCAACAGGGCAGTTCGCGCGAGCTGAGGCAAGTCGTGCAGGTGGACATGCCGACTTCGCAGAAGCTGCAGGAGATCTCGCGGCGAATCGCCGCGGCGCACGGCCAGCTCTACCTGATCATGACCCACCAGGCCGGCGGCATCGACAAGGGCAAGGTCGATGGACAGATGAAGGCGTTGTTGAGCGAGTTCGACGCGATCACCGGCGAGGTCAAGGCGGTGAAAGCCCTGGAGCCGGCCTCGCAGAAGGCGCTGTTCGACAAGCTGATCAAGCAGCTCGACGACACCAAGAGCGCCGTCGACGTGGTCGGCGGCATGGTGTCGGTCGACTTTGGAACAGCCGCAGGCTTCGTCGCGCCGTTCGAAGACAGCTACGGCCAGATGACCGCGACGCTGGACCAGGCCGACAAGTTCGCCGAATCCCAAACCAACCAGCGCGCCGAACAGACGGCCAAGAACTCCCAGACCGCGATCTTGGTGACCATCGTCGCCGGCGCCCTGACCTTGCTGGTTGTCGGCCTGATCTCGATCGTGACCGTACTCACCACGCGCCGCTCGATCGACCAGATCGCCAAGGCGACCCAGACCCTTGCCGCCGGCGATAACCATGTCGACCTCGATCGCATGACCCGCGGCGACGAACTGGGCGCTGTGGTCAAGTCGCTGATGGTCTTCCGCAACAACCAACTGCACCTGGAAGAGCTGCGCGCCGAGCAGGAAGTCGCCCGCGCCAGCACCGAGGATGAGCGCCGGGCCAAGGAGCAGGCCGCCGCCGCGGCCGCCCGCGAACAGGCCCTGGTGGTGTCGAACCTGGCCAACGGGCTCGACCGCCTGGCCTCCGGCGACATGACCTACCGCATCGACGCAGAGTTCCCGGGCGAATACCGCAAGCTGCGCGACGACTTCAACGCCGCCATCACCCAGCTGGAAGACGCCCTGCGCGTGATCCACGAGGGCACGACCGGCATCCAGACCGGCTCCAGCGAGATCACCCAGGCGGCGGATGACCTGTCCCGACGCACGGAGCAGCAGGCCGCCGCCCTGGAACAGACCGCCGCCGCCCTCGACGAGATCACCGCCACAGTGCGCAAGACCGCCGACGGCGCGACCCACGCCCGCGAAGTGGTCGGCAACGCCAAGACCGACGCGACCCGTTCGGGCGAGATCGTGCATGGCGCGGTGTCGGCGATGAACGAGATCGAGACCTCGTCCAAGAAGATCAGCCAGATCATCGGCGTCATCGACGAGATCGCCTTCCAGACCAACCTTCTGGCCCTGAACGCCGGCGTCGAAGCCGCCCGGGCCGGTGAGGCGGGCCGCGGCTTCGCCGTGGTCGCCCAGGAAGTGCGGGCCCTGGCCCAGCGCTCTGCGGAAGCGGCCAAGGAGATCAAGTCGCTGATCACCGCTTCCTCCAACCAGGTCGAACAGGGCGTCCAGCTTGTCGGCCAGACCGGCAAGGCGCTGGAACGCATCGTCGCCCAGGTGGCCGAGATCAACATGGTGGTGGCCGAGATCGCAGCTTCGGCCCAGGAACAGTCCACGGGCCTGGCCCAGGTCAACACCGCCATCAACCAGATGGACCAGGTCACCCAGCAGAACGCGGCCATGGTCGAGGAATCGACCGCCGCCAGCCACGCCCTGCAGCACGAGGCCAACGACCTCGCCCGCCTGTTGGGCCGGTTCCAGCTCAGCGGCGCGGGCCAGGCGGTCACCCGCTCGCGGCCCGCGGGCCAGCCCGCCGCCCAGCCGGCGCGCCGCGGCGAGCGCGTGCTGAAGGCGATGGGCGGAGGCCATGGCGGCGGCGCCGCCGCAGCCCAGCTTCAGCGCAGCCTCGATAACAGCTGGGAAGAGTTTTAGGGCCCGCCAGAAGGCCCAGATCATAGACCTTGAAGGGCTCAGGCCGACGGGCCTGGGCCCTTCTTCTATCAAGGCCGAGCTTTGCAAACGCGTCGCGGGCCCCTAGATACGGCCGCGCCCTTTTCGGGGCTGATGGGATCTGCGCGTGAAGCATTTCGACCTGTCGACCACCGCCGGCCGCCTGGCGACCTATGTCGACTACAATCTCAGCGACCACGCCTTCCTGCGGCTTCGGTTCCAGAACGCCCACTGGCTGGGCGACAAGCTGGTACGGACCAACCAACCGTGGCCGTTCCAGCTGACGCGCTGGCGGGACAAGGGCGTGCGCACGGTGATCAACCTGCGCGGCGGCTTCGACGCCAGCTTCTACGCCCTGGAGCGCGACGCTTGCGCCCGCCTCGGCCTGAAGCTGGTGGACTTTACCGTCCGATCGCGCGCCGCGCCCAGCCGCGAGCAAATCCTCGGCGCGCGCGAGATGTTCGCCAGTGTCGAATATCCGGCCCTGATGCACTGCAAGTCAGGGGCTGACCGCGCCAGCCTGATGAGCGTGCTCTATGCCCATTTTCAACTCGGCCAGCCGATCGAACAGGCCATCGAACAACTCGGCCTGCGCTACCTGCACCTGAAATCCAGCAAGACCGGCGTCTTGGACCACGTGTTTGACACTTACCTGCGCGACATTCAGCCGAAGGGAATCGGTTTCCTGGACTGGATAGAGAGCGACGCCTACGACGCCGCCGCCCTGACCCGCGAGTTCCATGCCGGCTGGTGGGGCGCCCTCCTGGCCGACAAGATCTTGCGGCGCGAATAAGGGCCGCGCCGAGATGGGCCGCCTGTGCTTCGTTTCGCTGCCCTTCGCGGGCCACCTCTACCCCTTGATCCCGCTCGCCCAGGCGGCCCAGGCGGCGGGTTATGACGTCGAGGTGGTCACGGGGGAGGCGAAACTTTCGGTCCTGGAGCAAGCTGGGCTGAAAGCCAGGGTGCTGCAGTCCATTGGACCGGGCGTATTCAAGGCCATTTTCAATACAGGCGGCGAGTTCGGCAAAAGCCCGGCGCGGCTGTTGTCGCAGTTCGGGGCCGCCTTCACCCTGCTGTGCGCGGTGCGCGACGAACTGTCGGCGCACTGGCGCGAGACGTCGCCTGACCTGGTGATCGCCGATTTCGCGTCCGTTCCGGCGGGCCTGGCCGCGGACGCGCTGCACATTCCCTGGATCACCGTGATTCGCGGGGCCTTTCTGTTGGAAGGCCGCGACGGTCCGCCGTCCCTTGTGGGTGGCCTGGCGCCTGTGTCCGGTCCCTGGGGCCGTCTTCGGGACGCCGCTGGCTGGGCGGCCATACGCAGTGGGAAGGACGCCGTGATGTGGCTCCTTCGACGGGACATGGCGCGACTAGGGCTGCGTTGGCGGCGGTTCGACGGGTCCGAGACCATCTTCTCCAATCGCGCCATCCTGGTTCAGGACATGGCGGAGTTCGAATTCCCCCGCACCTGGCCGTCCGCTCTTCGTTTCATCGGCGCCGTGGCGGACAATCCGGAACCGCATTTAGCGCTGGACCTGCCGACGGGAGGGCGGTGCGTGCTGGTGACGCTCGGCACGCACCTGCGCGTGGCCAAGCGCACCCTGGTCGAGGAAATCCGAGCGCTGGCCCAGAGGCTGCCTGATACGCATTTTGTGGTTTCGCTGGGCGATTCCGGGGGGCGATCTTCCATCCCGTCCCATGTCGAGCCAGGGCTGACGGTCTATCCGTTCATACCCTACCGGGCCGAGGCCGCGCGGTTCGACGCGATTGTTCATCATGGCGGGCCGGGCATCATCGGCGCGGCGATCGCCGAGGGGAAGCCGAGCCTGGTCAAGCCCCACGTGTTCGACCAATTCGACTTCGCCGCCCGCGTCGAGCATCACGGGCTAGGTCTGCGCATCCGCCAGGTCGGCTCGGACGAAGCAGCCGCCAAGCTGGCGCGACTCCTCGACGAGCCATGGCCGGCCTTGCCGAGGTTCGCCGCCGCCGCCGCCCGCTATCGGCCCATCGAAAGCTTTTTGGAGACGGTCGCGGCGCAGATCGGCGCGCCCGAAGCGGCGCCTCTCTAGCCGGCCCTGGCCGGCGTCAGCTTCTTCACCGCCGCGGATACGCGGTGGCGGAACTGCTGCCAGGCGGCGACGCGGTCGGAGGTGACCCAGTTCATCTGCACGACCCGCCGGGGGCCGGTAAACGGCTTGTGGCCGTGCCAGGAGGTCTCCGAGCGCCGGAAGACGAGCAGCGTCCCGAAATCCGGGGGAGTCTCCGCCGCCACCGCTTCCAGGTCCTCGCCATTGCGCAACAGGCGAAGGCGCCCGCCATCCGGGGCCCAGGCTTCGTTGAGGTAGAGCAGGACGGTGATCACCTTGGTCTTGGAATCGGTATGGATCTGGCCATCGTGAGGGCCGCACATGCCGCGTACCGTGAACATGGTCGGCAGGCCCGAAAGGGCGACATCGAATTTCCGCTCCAGGGCTGAGCGGAACGGCTCGGCGTCCAGCTCGGCGATCAGCTCGGCCAGGGCGCCCCCGACGTCCACGTCGTCCAGGGTGAAAGAGCCCGGCTTGTCGATCTTCGGGTAGTCGCGGGTGACAGCTGCGGCCGCCTCCGGCTTCACGAAGTCGCGCAGGATCAGGTAATCGTAAGGGTCGTGCTGGACCGGCGTCGCGTCCAGCGCGTCGATGTCGAGATAGGCCATGCGGTCCTTTCCAAGCCTTTTCAGACCCCTGAGCGCCTCCAATTGGCGGCTCGGGAGCGCGGACGCAAGCTCGATGCGACGGCGGGACGGCGTTTCTATGGCGCGCCCTTCGCCGACTCGGAGCATGGGAGATTCTAAATGTCAGGCTGGGAAAGGCGAATGGGTCGCTTGAACGCGTGGTACATGACCTCCGGCGAGGCGGGGTTCCGCACGCAGGCGCGGGGGCTGGCCACCACCGTGGCGGGTGGGTCGCGCGAGCTGATCGTCGGCCTGCGCCCGCCCTTTCGAGCCTTGCCGGGCGCCTGGGCGGCGCCGTTCGCCCTGGCGGGTCTCGCGGAAAGCAGTGACCGGCCGGCGCCGCCTTGGCCGGACCTTCTGATCAGTTGCGGGCGGCGCACGACCGCGCTCGCGATCGCAATCCGCCGGGCCAGCCGTGGCAAGACCCTGGCCGTGCATGTGCAGAACCCGCTGACGGGGGTCTCGGCCTTCGACCTGGTGGTCGCCATGGACCATGACCACGTGAGCGGGCCGAACGTGCTGTCGGTGCCGACGGCGCTGCATGACGTGACGCCCACGCGGCTGGCTGCGGCGGGCAAGGCGTGGCGCGAACGCCTGATCCGGCCGGATCGGCCCCTGATCGGCGTACTCCTGGGCGGCGCCACGCGCCACCATCCCTTCGAGGCGGCGGAGGCGAAGGTTCTGATAGAGCGCCTGCAGTCCGTGCGGCGAGCGACCGGGGCGGCGCTGGCCGTCACGCCCTCGCGGCGGACGCCCGAGGATGTGCGCGATCTCTTCGCGGCCGCGCTGGCCGGCGATCCTGACGCCTTTCTGTGGGACCTGCAGGGGGACAATCCCTATCTCGGCATTCTGGACCTCGCCGATCGGCTGGTGGTGACCAGCGACAGCGTCTCGATGATTTCCGAGGCCCTGGCGACGCCGCACCCGGTCGAGGTGTTCGGTCCCGACGGCGGCCGCCGCCATGCCGAGTTCCTGGGCGGCCTGGTCGCCAAGGGCTTGGTGCGGCGTTTCGAGGGCGATCCCGCGCCGCCGCCGGCGGGCGGCCCGATCGACGCCACCGAAATCGCCGCCAGGGCGGTGCGGGCCCTGCTTCAGGCGCGAACGACGGTGCCCGGATAGGCCAGCTGCTCGCGGGCGCGCCACTCGTCGGTCACATAGTTGATGATCACCGACTTGCGCACGCCCTTGATCTGGCGCGGCTCGAACCCGTGCCAGGTGTGGTCCGAGGGCACGAACATCATGGCGGTGTTGGGCGCGAACGCGGCGCGCTTGGTCCAGGTCTCGGCGTTCTCGTAGACGTCGGTGCCGAGATCCTCCTGGCCCGGCGCGTCGGCCAGGTAGTAGAGCAGGGTCAGCTTCTTGACCCCGAGGTCGGTATGCGGCTTCAGCCAGAAGCCGTCGCAATCCTGGGCGTATTCGATGCGCAGGTAGCAATCTTCGATCGCCGCGCCCGTGGCGTCCATGATCGCGCCGACCGTGACAGGGTCCTGGAACGCCGCCGCCGCCGCGCCGCACACCGGGTGCAGCTCACGGTTGTCCTGATCGAAGTAGCAACGCGTGTTGTTGTGCAGCTCGCGCGCGCCCGAGACGCCCTCGAGGTCCGGCACCGGAAACGGCAGCGTCGAGAGCGCGGCCACCACGTCCGCCGGGAACATGTCGTTCAGGGTCCAGTGACGATAGGGGGTGTCGCTGACCTCCGCCGTCTTCAGGCTGGCGATGAAGCGGTCGCGAAGGTCCGAGGCGCCCGACGCAAGCGTCGGAAGGGGCTGGTCCAAATCAAGATCCTCTGGATCGCGATGAGTTTGGATTGAAACCGTCCAAGTCATAAATCGCGATCAATTCTAAGAGTTTAGAGCGGGATTGAGGCGAAAAACCGGTCCCCACTTTTTCGCATCCTGCTCTGTTCGCCTGACAGATGCCACAAAACGGCAATCAAGGCGATGGGCGGGCGCATAGCGCTATTTGACCGCTCCATAAGGGCGCAACAGCCCACGGGCCTCGATCAGGCCAATGGTGATCTCGCCCTGGTCCGATCGGCCGATGCGGAGCGGTGGCAAAGGTCGAAGCGAGCGGAAATAGGGGGCGAAATCGGCCATGCGGCCGCTCAGGGTATCGGCCTTGCCGACGATCAGGGCGTCGTGGCCGACGAACTCGGCCATGGGGTGGCGATAGCCGAACTGGCGGGCGTCCGACGACAGCACAGTCACCGGGGCCAGGTCTCCGGCGGCCTGGTCGATCTTTCCGGCTTCGTTCCACTTCAGGGCGGCGATGAAGGCGCCCGGCTCGCGCAGCACGGCGGCCTGGGCGAGGGCGGGTCGGATTTGGCTCCATTCGATGGACTCCGCCGTGGGGTCGCCGTGCCGGAAGGCCTTGGGGAAGCGCGAGCCCAGCCATCCGGTCGCCGAGTCGCTGGCGCCCAGGGCGCCGACGCACAGCACGAACAGCAGTGACGCCACCGCCCAGCGGCGAGGCCAGGCGCCGATCTCGGCCGCCAGGGCGAGGCGCTCGCCCAGCAACGGGAACAGCATCACCCATCCCGGCATGGGCCAATGTGGCAGGGTCGGCGCGCCGATCAGGGGCGCCAGAGTGAATATGACGATCGCCGGCAGGCCCAGCATCAGGCACAGCCAGCGCCGTTCGGCGAGCGGTCCTATGCGGCCTGTGGAAATCGCCGCCGCCGCCATGGGGACGAAAATCCAGGGCAGGAGGAGGCCAAACTGTCCGGCCAGGGCCACCAGCGGCCCAAGAGGGTTGAGTCGGTTGGGCGCGCCGCGACCGGCCTGGAAGGCGAAGGAGGCCCAGTGGTGCTCCCAATTCCACGCCAGCACCGGCGCCAGCATCGCGACCACCACGACGGCGGCGACATAGGGGCCGGGCGTCCTGAGCGCCTTGCGGCCCCGATCGGTGGTGATGAGAAACAGGCCGAGCCCGCCGCAGAACAGGGCGGCCTGGTATTTGGAGAGAGCGGCCAGACCGATGCAGGCGCCGGCGGCGATCCAGGCCGGCAGGGCCTGGCGAGTTCGGCTGTCCTTTGTGAACCAAAGCTTGGCGAGAATGGCCGCCGCCGCCAGTTGGAAGAAGATCAGGGGGCCGTCCGGCAGCACCCAGCCGCCGGCCGCCACGGTGAAGAATCCGGAGAGGTTAAGGCTGATGACCGCCCAGAGACCGGCCGCCTCGCCGAACAGCCGGCGGGCGATGACGAACATCAGCCAGGACGATCCGCCGAACAGCAGGATGAACGGAACGCGCGCCATCCGGCTTACGCCGAACAGGGGCTCGACCGCGTGGGCGACCCAGTAATGCATCGGCGGATGGTCGAAATAGGAAGCGTGCAGGTCGCGCGCGACGGCGATCGAATAGGATTCGTCAGTCCCAAGGCCCATGAAGCTGGCGCTGATCAGACGAAGGACCACGAAGGCCAGGGTGATGGCCAGCGCGGCGACAGGTGGGGATCGCCAGTCCAGCGCCGCCGACGGCGCCCTGGCTTGCAAAGGCGCGCGGTCGGGCGCGCGCAGGCTCGCGGCGATCGGCGAATCAGACATCCAGTCTCCCGATCCCGATTGTGAGTACTCCCCGCCGTTTGCGTCACGGCTGCCCATAGGCGCAGGGCGCAAAGCGGGGCGAACCTAGCAGGGCCTGTGGAGAACGCATCACCGATCGCGCCAGCGGCGTGCCGCCAATGGTCGCAGGGAGAACTCGATTTCCGGAGGGAGGGGGTGTCGACTGACCAGCGCCGCAGATCCAGGGGGGCTGGGGGGGCTGTTCAGGTACCGGGATCCGCAGCTAGGTCCGGTCAGCCGACGGTGTCGTTATCGTCGCCTGATAAGGCCCCGCCGAGACCGGATTGCGGCCTTTTGGTGTTTTTTTTGCGCTGTTGGCCCCGGATCCAGCTGTGGTCGCCGAGCCACAGGGGGCCAATGATCCGCGCCTGCGGCCGTGCGCCCAGTTGCGCCAGGCCGCACGCCCTGGTCAGTATGCCGTCGATGTCTTGGCGAGCCGGCTCTCCGGTTTCGTCGGGTGAGGGGGAGTACTGCGGGCGGCTTCCGTCGAAGCCGGGCACGGCGCCCGGTAATTCGCGCCGCGGGCTCTGATGAAGCCAGCTAAGGGCGATCCGGCGACGGATCGCCCTTTTGTTTTCTCCTCCAATCTGATCAAGCAGGACATTCAGCAAACGGGCTCTGGCAGCCAAACGGGCTCAAGGAGAGGTGCATGCGGATGGCGATGCTGGTCGCCCTGGTCCTGATGCTGACCCTGCACGGCTCCAGCCCGGGGCCGGCCATGGACCAGCCCATGCTTCAGGGCCCTGCGCCGATCGCCTGGGTGCAGCTGACCGGCGCCGGCCAGGAGGTCCGAGCTATAACTGACGATGGCCGCTGCCCGATGGTGACCTTCGGCGGCGAGGTGCAACCCATGGCGGTCCGCGCGCCCTCCAGCGCCGCCTTTCCGGTGACCGTTTGTCAGGCTGCCGTTCCCCGCGACGCCCCGTTCGCCGCCGTGGGGGGCAGGCGTCTCCCGCTGATGACCGCTGCGCCCCAGAAGATCCTGGTGTTCGGCGACACCGGCTGCCGCATCCGCGGCGACCAGATCCAGGACTGCAACAACACCGCGAGTTGGCCCTTTCCCCTCGTCGCCCGCCTGGCCGCGACGCACCATCCGGACCTGGTCATCCACGTCGGCGATTACTATTACCGCGAAAGCGCCTGCCCGCCCGGGCGCGCCGGCTGCGTCGGCAGTCCGCACGGCGACGGGTGGGACAGCTGGCGGGCCGATTTCTTCGATCCGGCCCGGCCGCTCCTGCAGTCGGCGCCGTTCGTCTTCGCCCGCGGCAATCATGAGATCTGCGATCGCGGCGGCCAGGGATGGACCCGCTTTCTCGACGCTGGCCCGGAGGCGCAGGCCTGCGCCAACGCCGAGGCCCCGTTCAAAGTCGATCTGGGCGCCCTCAACCTTTACATCGTCGACAGCGCTGAGGCCGAGGATCGCTCGGCGCCGCCAAAGGCCGTGGCCAAGATCACCAGCCAGCTTGACGCCCTGGGGCCGGACCTGGCCCGGGCGCCCGGATGGATCGTCACCCACCGCCCGGTCTGGGCGGTGACCCCATTCGCGCGCGTGGGCTCTCTGGGCCCGGCGGAGATCAGCCTCGACAAGACCTTGCAGGCGGCGGTGCGCGGGCGCGACCTGTCGGCCGTCAGCATGATCGTCTCCGGCCATATCCACCATTTCGCCGCCTACGACTTCGGTCCCTCACGGCCCTCGCAGCTTGTCGCCGGCACCGGCGGCGACGCGGCCGAGGAGTCCGATCTGACGCGCCCGCGCAGTTCCTCCCGGCGCATCGACGGCATGACCGCCCGGCGCCTGACGTTCCAGCGCTTCGGCTTCTTCATGCTGGAGCGGGACGGCGAGGCCTGGAACGGTGCGTTTCGCGACATGAACGACCAGGTGGTGGCGAACTGTCGGCTAGTGGCGCGGGATCTGACCTGTCAGCCGGCGGGGCGATAGAGGCAGGATGAACACGCCTTCGGTCCATGTCCCGACCGCCGGCCTGGGCCTCGCCGTCGCCCGCAGCTTAAGGCTCCGGAGACAAACCAATCGCTTGAAACGCCGATCAGATGAGCAGTCCGTGATCGTGCAGGCTCAACGCATCCAGTCCGCTGGGCGTCAAATGATAGTCGATGTGGACCGGTTCGAGCGCAGCGTGCGCCGTCGCCGTGCTGGTGATCGCCAGGCTGCTGTCGAGGGCCGTGTGACTGGCGAGCGTGGCCTGATCGCCGGACGCCAGATCGGCTGAGACCACTGCGGCGGCGGGTGTGGTCTGGGTCGTGCTGATGATCACGCTGGCAGCCGTGCCGACCTGGCCGTTCCAGGTCGCATTCGAAATGTGGAAGCTGGAGGCCGCGTAGGTCCCGTTCAGCGTGAACGAGGCTTCCAGCGACTTGCTCTGGACGCCGCCGTTGGTGAACACGTTGAATAGCTGCAGCGTATGTGACGCCTGGGTCCAGACCAGTTGCTGGCTCCAGGTCCCGTTGGCGATCATGTAGTAGTGCAGATTGATGGTGTCGCCGGACTCGAAGCCGGTGATGGGGTCGCCGAACAGCTTGGCCACGGTGTTGTTGATCGGGGCGATGATCTCCAGGATGCCGCTGTGGCCGCCGAAGGTCACCGTCCCGCCGCTGTAGGTGAACCCGGACGACTTGACGTCGAACTGGCCCGGTTCGAGCAGCAGGCCGCCATTGTTGATCAGGAAGCTGTTGCCGGCCACCTGGGCGTCGAACTGCGCGACGGTCTGGGCTGCATTGGTCTGGGTTCCCCCTTGCAGGTTGATCAGCCCGTGGCCAGTGACATTGGTCGCGAAGACGGCCTCGGTGAGCGAACCGGCGGCGCCGTGGATGTAGAACGTCCCGTTGTTAACGATCGCGCCGATGCCGTTTCCGTTGGTGACATAGGAATTGAACAGGCCGCCGGCCTCGACCTTGATTGTCCCGTTGTTGTCGAACTGGGACGACATTGGCGGCAGCGAGGTCTCGGTTTTCAGGCCGGTCTTCAGCAGGCTGGCGGTTTCTGCGTGAATGGCGACCATCATGGCCGAGCCGCCGCCGATGGCGATGGTTCCGGTGTTGTTGACGCCGGGCGTGTAGCTGGCGGGGACATTGGCGCCGGTCCACGAGCCCCAGGCCTGGAGGTCCAGATAGAGTGCGCTGGTATGGCCGAACGCGTCCGCCTTCGGCTGCGCCTGGGCTACGCCGGCGACGCTGAAGGGCAGGCCGATATTGATCACGCCCGCCAGGGTGTTCGTATAGCCGGCGGAGACATAGGCGTCGCCGTTGACGTTGAGGGTGGTCGCCGCCCCGAGAGTCGAGTTTTGCAGGTAAAGCGCGCTCTCGCTCCCGCCGGCGATCAGGTCGATGGTCCCGCCGGAAACGGTCTCGCCGGCCGGGACCTGGCTGGGGGCCAGGGTCGTGAAATAGGTTTCGGTGACGCCGCTGGAATTTGTCGTCTGGTGCTGGGTCAGGCTGTCCAGGGTCAGGCTGGCCAGCAGATAGGCCTTGCTGCTCCCGCTCCCCGGGACCAGCAGCTGGCCGCTCTTGGTCGGGGCGGCGCCGCCGGCGCTGCTGATGACCGCGGTGTCGGCCGCGCCCGGAACAACGCCCCCGGACCAGCCGGTCGTGCTCTGATAGGATGCGGACTTGCCGTTGATCCACTTGATCGTCGCCATGGCCTGTCTCCGGTCAGCAGGATGGGCGCGGCCGCCCCCTGGCGCACCGGAGATCGTCGTTCGGCGACCTGTGATATTAACTACACTTGCCATCGCAGCTTCGCCATCGGCCAGATGGCGGAGCCGGATGGGGGATGACGGCGCGAGCCCGCAACCGGCATGTTCACCGAGGGGGGACCAAGACCCAGCATGGTCACCAGAGCCGCAGCCAACCTCGATGCGCCCGCGCCCGACTTCGCGGTCACCCATCCCCTGCGTCCCGTGGTCCTGGCGGGCGTGCTGTCGCTGGTCCTGTTCTCGATCGCCGTGGTGTTCTGCTACGTCGTGCTGGCGCCGCTCGCGCCCCGGCGCATCCTGCCGCTGGCGGTGGCGACCGGCGTCTTCATCGCCGCCTGGGCCATCGCTGACGTCGCCCTGATCCTGCGGCGGCCCGAGCCGAGCGAGGGCGTGCGGATCTGGGGCGCCGTGGCGCGCGTGATCATGATCGGGGCCGACGCCACCTGCGTTTGGCTGATCTGGGGCGTGCTGGCCTATCTGCCCAAGCCGTCCAACGAGACGGACTTCATGATCATGCTGCTGCTGGTCGGCAATATTCCGACCCAGATCATCTGCAGCCCGGAAAACACCCTGGTGATCCGCATCGGCGTGGTCTCGGTGCTGGGCTCGACGGTGGCGTTCCTGCTCACCCGCGGAGATTCCAACGCAGACCTGATGGCGGCTTACGTGTTCGGCTTCGCCTGCGTGATGTACTTCCTCAGCGACACGGTGCGACACACGGTGCGCGAAACCGTGGCGGCCCGACTGGCGAGCGATGCCGCGGCCAAGGAACTCGAGCGGATGCTGGCGGCGGTCGCGGCGGAGCGGGACGCCAAGACGCGGTTCATCTCGACCGCCTCGCACGACCTCGGCCAACCGCTTCAGGCCGCCAGCCTGTTTTTCGACCAGATGCTGGGCGCGCGCGACGAGGCGGCGCGGGCCAAGGCCGCCGACGGGGTGCGCCGGGCCTTCGCTTCAGCCGATCAGCTTTTGTCGCACATGCTGAGCCACCTGCGGCTGGAGGCGGACGCCGTCCAGCCCTATCCATCCCGCGTTCCGCTCTCGCCCCTGATCGCGCGGATCGCGGCGCAATACGCGCCCGCCGCCAAGGCCGCGGGCCTGAGGATCAAGCCGCTGGAGACCCGTCACGTGCTGATGCTGGATCCGGTGCTGCTGGAGCGGGCGCTGGGCAATCTGGTCAACAACGCGATTCATCACAGCGGCGGCGCCCGGGTCCTCGTCGCCGCCCGGCGGCACGGGCGCGCAGCCGTCAGGCTGTGGGTGATCGACGATGGCGTGGGCGTCGGGCGCAGCGACGCCAAGCATATCTTCGACGACTATTATCGCGGCGTGAACTCGCAGGCGGCGACCCGGAGCGGGTTCGGCCTCGGGCTTTCGTCCGTGCGGCGTATCGCCGGCCTGATGGGCGGCGAGGCTGGCCTCGATCCGCGCTGGCTGGGCGGCGCGGCGTTCTATCTGCAATTTCCGTTGAACCAACCATCGGCGGCGCGCCGATCGTCCGCGCCGCCGGCCGCCGCAAGGATGCCCGATGAAGACCTGTCTCGTCTGTGACGACCATGTACTTGTGCGCGAAGCCCTGGCGGGGGCCGTGCGGATGGCCTGGCCGGAGGCCCAGGTCACCGAAGTCGGCGATTTCCCGAGCGCCTGGGCCGAGGCGGCCAAGGGGCACGCGTTCTGCATCGCGGACCTGATGATGCCCGGCGCGGGGCCGCTGGCCGGGATCGACGGCATCATGCGGGCGGCCCCAGGCATGCCGGTGCTGATCGTGACGGGCACGGAGGACGACGCCGTGCTGCTCGACCTGCTCGACCGAGGAGTCGCCGGCTTCGCGCCCAAGACGGCCAGCAGCGCCATCATCGAAGCCGCGCTTCGGCTGATCGCCGCCGGTGGCCGCTACCTGCCGCCGCGCCTGGCCGACATCGCCGCTTCGCGCATCGACACCGGCCGCACGCCGCCCCGCCGCGACTCGGCGGCCGAGCTGTCCGAGCGCCTGACCGACCGGCAGATGGACGTGCTGCGCCTGGTCGCCGAGGGCCGGTCCAACAAGGAGATCGCCCGCACGCTCGACCTGGCGCCCTCGACGGTCAAGACCCACCTGGCCCACGTGCTGGCCTGCCTTAACGCCAACAATCGCACCGATGCCTCGGTCAAGGCGCGGATGCTGAATCTGCTTTAGAGAGAAACAAGTTCAAGTCGCATTGGAGCCCGCTCGTCCCGGCGAAGGCCAGGGGACCCAGATCATGTGGCGCAGCGGTGAGGTGATTTGAGGTGGGTTCCCGTTTCGATGCCTGAGCTTCGTCATCTGGATCCTGGCATTCACCGGGACGAGCGGGGGCTATATTGGTTCGGTGTGATTTCAACGCGCCAATCCGCCACACCCCGGGCGCGGCGCACGCCTCATCATGGTTAAGCGCGGTTAACCGCGCCGCAACAATTCCAGGCGAGGTTCAGGCCGGGAGACGACGCGGCGAGTCGGCGGCCTCCGTGTGTGAGGTTTTGGGTCACCGGATGAGCCTGAAGATACCGCCCTTGTTGCGCCAGGCCTATGTGGGGTCAAAGAGCGCGATCCTGGCTGCGGCGGGGTTCAGTTTCGCGCTCAACCTGCTGACCCTGGCCATGCCGCTGTTCACCATGCAGCTCTACAATCGCGTGTTGCTGTCAGGCAGCGGCGCGACCCTGACGGTGATCTGTATCGCCGCGCTTTCGGCCCTGGGCGCCGCGGCCCTGCTGGAAGACGTGCGCTCGCGGCTCCTGGTGTCGTTCGGCTGCCGGTTCGACGCCCAATTTTCCGCGCCCCTGTTCGCACGTCTGGTGGAGACCTCGGTGCGCGCGGGCGGGACGCCGGGGGCCCAGGCGCTGCGCGACCTTGACACCCTGCGCCAGGTGATGACCGGCGGCGGCATGCTGGCCCTGCTGGACCTGCCCTGGGCGCCGCTATTCATCCTCGCCTGCGCCTTCCTGCATCCCCTGCTGGGCCTGGTGTCGCTGATCGGCGCCGGCTCGCTGCTGGCCCTGGCCGTGCTGAACCAGCAAGTGGTGAGCGAGCCCCTGGCCGAATCAGGGCGCAGCGGCGAGGCCAGCTATGGCCTCACCGACGCGGTGATGCGCAACGCCGAGGTGGTCCAGGCCATGGGCATGCTGCCGGCCCTGCTGGTCGACTGGCGCCGTCTGCGCCTGGCCATGATGCACCGCCAGGCCGTGGCCAGCATGAGGAACGCCAATATCGGCGGCCTGATCAAGTTCTTCCGCTACGCCCTGCAGATCGCGATCTTCTCCACCGGCGCCTGGTTGACCATCGAACAGAAGATGTCGCCGGGCTCGCTGTTCGCGGCCTCGCTGCTGACCACCCGCGCCCTGACGCCGATCGACCAGACCGTGGGCGTCTGGCGCCAGTTGATCGCCGGCAAGACCGCCTTGGAGCGGGTGCAGGCGGCCTTCACCGCGCCGCCGCGGCCCTCGGCCATGCCCCTGCCCAATCCCGTCGGACGGCTGTCGGTCGAGAACCTGACCTATGTGGCGTCCGGTGGACGCAACCCGATCTTGACCAATGTCAGCTTCGTCCTGGAGCCCGGCGAATCCCTGGGCGTCGTGGGCGCCAGCGCCGCGGGAAAGTCGACCCTGGCGCGTTTGATTGTCGGGGCCGTCAAGACCTCCAACGGTGTCGTGAGGCTGGACGGGGGTGACGTCTACAGTTGGGACCGTGAGGCCTTCGGGCGCGCCGTCGGCTATCTGCCCCAGGACATCGAGCTGTTCGACGGCACGGTGAGGGACAACATCGCTCGCTTCCGCGCCTGCGATCCGGAACAGATCGTCGTCGCCGCGCGGATGGCCGGCGCGCACGAGATGATCCTGCGGTTGCCCGATGGCTATGAGACGGTGATCGGCGGGACCGGCGCGATGCTCTCGGGCGGCCAACGCCAGCGTATCGGCCTGGCGCGGGCGGTGTTCGGCGATCCGCGCCTGGTGGTGCTGGACGAGCCCAATTCCAGCCTGGACGGGGAGGGCGAGGCGGCCCTGGCCCAGATGCTGGCCCGGCTCAAGACCCGCGGCGCCTCGGTGATCATGATCGCCCACAGGCCGAGCGCCCTGGCGGGGCTCGACAAGGTGCTGGTGCTGATGAACGGCGGGCTGGCCGGGATGGGGCCGGTGGGCCAGATCCTGCCGATGATCGCGCCCGGCTATCGTCCCTCCCGCCCCGTGGAGGTGCGCGCTTGAGCGATCTTTCCCTGCCGCAGACCCAGGACGTCGCCGCCGAATTCGCCGCCCTGACCGGCGACGGCGCGGTCAAGACCCAGATCCGCGTCGGCCTTGTGGTGGTGGGCGCGCTGGCGGCGTTCCTGGTGGCCGGCGCCACCTTCGCCAAGCTCGACAGCGCGGTGATGTCCTACGGCGTGGTCCAGGCCGAGGGCCAGGACAAGGTGGTCCAGCATCCCGACGGCGGGGTGGTCTCGGCCATCCTGATCAAGGAAGGGGAGCTGGTGAAACAGGGCCAGGTGGTCATGCGCCTGGACCCCACCCAGGCCAACGCCAACCTCGCCATCGAACAGACCTCCGTGGACACCCTGACCGCCGCCCTGGCGCGGCTGCAGGCCGAGGCCTTGGGCGCCGCAGCGGTAACCTATCCCAAGGCCTTGACCGACCGCGAGTCCGATCCTGACGTCGCCGCCGTCATGGCCGGCCAGAACCAGTTGTTTGTCGCCCGCCGCCACGCCCTGCGTGGCCAGGCGGGCGCGATCTCCGAGGAGGTCGGCCAGGCGCAGAGCATGGCCGAGGGCTATCGCGGCCAGATCGCCGCCGTCGAGCATCAGGCCCAGACCATCAAGGACGAACTGGCTGGCCTCAAGAAGCTCTACGCCAAGGGCTTCGCCACCAAGACCCAGCTGGACCAGCTCGAGCGCGCGGCCGCGGGCCTGGACGGCCAGAAGCGGGAGTACCAGGCCAATATCGACCGCCTCGGCCACTCGGTCGGGCAATACCAGGACCAGGCCTCGCAGCTCGGCCGCGACCGGTTGAGCGCGGTGGCCGAGCAGTTGGACGACGCCCGCGCCAAGCTGGCCGACGCGACCCAACGGCGCGACGCCATCCAGGCGGTGGTGGACCACACCACCATCCGCGCGCCCGTCACCGGCTTTGTCTTCGGCCTGACCCCCAACACGGTCGGCGCGGTGATCGGCCGGGGCGAGAAGATCCTCGAAATCCTGCCCAAGGACGCCAGCCCGATCGTCGAGGCGCGCATTCGCCCGGCTGACGGGGCCCACGTGCGCAAGGGCATGAAGGTCGAGCTGCGCATCACCGCGGCCCAGGGCCGGGGGCTTCCCGCCCTGCATGGGGTGGTGCAAAGTCGCTCGGTCGACCTGATCACCGACCCGAAGACCGGCGCGCCCTACTACAATCTCGTGGTGACGGTGGACCAGGGCGAGGGCGACCGGCGCGGCGGGCCTGGCCTGGACGTCGGAACCCCGGTCGAGGTGATCGTGCCCACCGGCTCGCGCACCGCGCTGGCCTATATGTTCCAGCCCCTGATGGAGTCCCTCGGCCATGGCCTCAAAGAGCAATAAAGCCGCTGGCCTAGACGCCCTGATCCTGTGCGGCGGCCTCGGCACGCGCCTGCGCGAGGAAACGGAGTTCAAGCCCAAGCCGATGGTCGAGATCGGTGGCCGCCCGATCCTGTGGCACATCATGAAGCACTATGGCGCGCACGGGGCTGACCGTTTCGTGCTGTGCCTGGGCTACAAGGGCGACGCCATCCGCGACTATTTCATCCACTATCACAACCGTTCGCACGACCTTGAGGTGGACATGGGCTCCGGCGGGCTGGAAGTGATCACGAAAGCCAGCGCGGACGTGTTGGATTGCCGGGTGGTGCTGGCGGAGACGGGTTACGACAGCCTGACCGGGCTGCGCATCCTGAAAGCCCTGCGGCACGTGCGCGGCGACATGTTCATGGCGACCTATGGCGACGCAGTGGCCGACGTCGACATCGACGAGTTGCTCGACACCCACCTGCGCATGGGCAAGCTGGCCACGGTCACCGCCGTGCACCCGTCCTCGCGCTTCGGCGAACTGGCCATCGACGGCGGCGTGATCCGCAGCTTCGCCGAAAAGCCGCAGGTGACCGAGGGTTGGATCAACGGCGGCTATTTCGTGTTCCAGAAGAAGGCTTTCGAGCTGCTGCACGCGGACCAGAACGAGCCCTTGGAAACCGCCCTGCTGGAGCAGTTGGCCAAGATGGGCGAGCTGGCCGTGCACCACCACCGTGGCTTCTGGCAGTGCATGGACACCTTCCGCGAGATGCAGCTCCTGAACGAAATGTGGAGTTCGGGCGCCGCGCCGTGGCGGGTCTGGGCCTAAAGGGCATGACGGGTTTCTGGCGTGACCGGCCGGTGTTCGTCACCGGCCATACAGGCTTCAAGGGCGGCTGGTTGACCACCCTGTTGCATCGCCTGGGGGCGGTGACCACCGGCTACGCCTTGGCGCCGGAGCCGGGACCCAGCCTGTTCGAGGCGGCGCGGATCGACGGCCTGGGGGCCTCTGTGATCGCCGACATCCGCAACGGCGAACGCCTCGCCGCCGAAATGGCCAAGGCCCAGCCCGAGGTCGTGCTGCACCTGGCGGCTCAAGCCCTGGTGCGCCGCGCCCGGGCCGAACCGGACGAGACCTTCGAGACTAACGTCATGGGCACGGTGCGTCTGTTGGAAGCCGTGCGCCGGACGCCTTCGGTCAAGGCCGTGATCGTGGTCACCAGCGACAAGGTCTATGACAACCACGAATGGCCCTGGGCTTATCGCGAGACCGACGTCCTGGGCGGCAAGGAGCCCTATGGCGCCAGCAAGGCCGCCTGCGAGATGGTGGTCCAGGCCTGGCGCCACAGCTATTTCGGCGAGGGCCCCTATCTCGCCACCGCCCGCGCCGGCAATGTCATCGGCGGCGGCGATTGGTCCGAGGACCGCCTGGTCCCCGACGCCATGCGCGCCTTCATGGCCAAACAGCCCCTGGTGATCCGCAATCCCGCCGCCGTGCGACCCTGGCAGCATGTGCTGGAGCCCCTGGCCGGCTATCTGCGCCTGGCCGAGGCGATGATGGCGGATGACACCCTGCCCGACGAGGCCGCCTTCAACTTCGGACCCGAGGGCCAGGACGCCCGCTCGGTCGCCTGGATCGCGGACGCCGTGGCCGCCCGCTGGGGCGAGGCCGCCGGCTGGACCCAGGATCCGGCGACGCAGCCCTACGAGGCGCGTCTATTGGAAGTGGATTCGGCACGCGCCCGCGCTGTTCTCGGCTGGTCGCCGCGCTGGGGCGTGGAGGAGGGGCTGGACCGCACCGTCGCCTGGTATAAGGCGGTCGCGGCGGGCCACGACGCCCGCGCCGTCACGCTGGCCCAGATCGAGGATCACCTGAATGGCTGAGGCCGCCGCTAAGCTTGCATGCCGCGCCTGCGCCGCGCCGCTGGAGCAGGTGTTCGTCGACCTCGGCCTGTCGCCGATCTCCAACGCCATGCGCCGCCCGGACCAGAGCAGCGAGGCCGAGCGGTTCTATCCGCTGCGCACCTATGTCTGCGGTGTTTGCAAGCTGGTGCAGATCGAGGATGTCGAGAGCCGTGAGGCCCACTTCCACGGTGACTACACCTATTTCTCGTCCTATTCCGCCTCCTGGCTGCGCCACGCCGAGGCCTATGTCGCGATGATGATCGAGCGCTTTGGCGTCGGCCCGTCGGCCCAGGTGGTCGAGGTGGCCAGTAACGACGGCTACCTGCTGCAGTATTTCAAACAGCGCGGCGTGCCGGTCCTGGGCGTCGACCCCGCCGCCAACTGCGCCGACGCGGCCGAGCGCGAACGCGGCGTGCCGACCCATGTGGGCTTCTTCGGCGCCGAACTGGCCCAGCGCCTGGTCGCCGAGGGCAAGGCCGCCGACATCACCGCCGCAAACAACGTCCTGGCCCACGTGCCGGACATCAACGACTTTGTCGAAGGCTTCAAGATCCTGCTGAAGCCTCAGGGCGTGGCCACCTTCGAGTTTCCGCACCTCCTGCGGCTGATCGAGGCCAACTACTTCGACACCATCTATCACGAGCACTATTCCTATCTGTCGCTGCTGGCGGTCGAGCGGCTGTTCGCCCGTCATGGGCTCGACGTCTTCGACGTGGAGGAATTGACCACGCACGGCGGCTCGCTGCGGGTCTTCGCCGGCCACGCAGGGGCCCATGGCGAGGCCTCCGATCGGGTCGAGGCGTTTCGCGTGAAGGAGGCCAAGGCCGGCCTCGATGACCTGGCCGCCTATGCCGACTTCGCCGACCGCGTGCGCGCCACCAAGCGGACCTTGCTCAAGCTGCTGATCGAACTGAAGGACCAGGGCGCGCGCATCGTGGCCTATGGCGCGCCGGCCAAGGGCAATACGCTGCTGAACTATTGCGGGGTGCGCGGTGACTTCATCGACTACGCCGTCGACGCCAATCCGCACAAGCAGGGCCTGCTGCTGCCCGGCACGGGGATACCGGTGTTCGCGCCGGCGAAGATCTTCGAAACCCGGCCAGACTACGTGCTGATCCTGCCCTGGAACCTGAAAGACGAAATCATCGGCCAGGTGGCGGGAATCCGGGACTGGGGCGGGCGTTTCATTCTGCCCCTGCCTCAGCCTATCATCATCGAATGAAGATCGAAGAGACTCCGCTCGACGGCGCCTATGTGATCACGCCGGAGCCCATCGAGGACGAGCGGGGGGCGTTCGCGCGCCTGGTCTGCGCCGAAACCTTCGCCGCCCACGGCCTGATCAGCCGTTTCGAGCAGTCCAGCTATTCCTATAACCGTCGCGCCGGGACTCTGCGCGGTCTGCACCTTCAGCGGCCGCCTCACGCCGAGGTCAAACTGATTCGCGCCACCGCTGGCGCTGTGTTCGACGTCATTGTCGACCTGCGCGCCGGCTCGCTTACCTATGGCCGGTGGCACGGGGTCGAGCTCAGCGCTGAAAACCGCCGCCAGTTCTATGTCCCGGCCGGTTTCGCCCATGGCTTTCAGAGCCTGAGGGACGGCAGCGAGCTGACCTATCACATCACCCCGCCCTTCGCGCCCGGCTCGCAGGATGGCGTGGTGTTCGACGATCCGGACCTGGCCATCCCCTGGCCCGACGCCGCCGGGGCCATCCTTTCAGACCGCGACCGCGCGTTGCCGAGGTTGGCGGATTTCAAACCGATCGAGCTCTGACGTGCTGGTCGCCGATCCCGCAGCCAAGATCTCGCCCCTGGCCGACATCGAGCCGTCGGTGCGTGGCAGCAAGGTGGTGGTGGCGGCCGGCGCGGTGATCGACGCCTTCGTCAAGGTCAAGCCTGCGGGGGGCTCTGGCGACGTGGTCGTCGGCCCCGGCAGCGTGATCAATTCCGGCTGCGTACTCTATACCGGCAACGGCATTTCGATCGGCGCGGACGTCCTGATCGCCGCCAACTGCACCCTGGCGCCCACCAATCACGAGTTTCGCGATCCCGACCGGCCGATCCGCAGCCAAGGCTTCATGGACAGCCGCGGCGGTATCGTCATCGAGGACGATGTCTGGATCGGCGCCAACTGCGTGCTGCTGGACGGCGCAATGATCCGCAAGGGCGCCATCGTCGCCGCCGGCTCGGTCGTGCGCGACGAGCGGCCGGCCTATTCGATCAGCGCCGGCGCCCCGGCCAAGACCATCGGCTGGCGCAAGTGAAGGCCACGGTCTTCGGGGCCCAAGGTTTTGTCGGCCGGCATCTGACGCAATATTTGCGTGGCCAAGGCTGGGCGGTGCTGGCCCTTGGCCGAGGCGCCGAACCGCCGGAGGGCCAATCCCTGGGCCACGTCTTCTATTGCATCGGCCTGACGGCCGACTTTCGCTCGCGGCCCTTCGAGACCATCGACGCCCATGTCAGCCTCGCCGCCGAAATCCTGCGGCGGACTCGCTACGCCAGCTTTCTCTACTGCTCGTCGACCCGGGTCTATGCGGGATGCGCCGAGGCCGCCGAGACCGCGCGGCTGACCGTCGCCCCCTCGGACCCCAGCGACCTCTACAACCTTTCCAAGCTGATGGGGGAGGCGGCCTGCTTGGCGGTCGGCCAGCCCGAGGTGCGGGTGGCGCGGCTGTCCAACGTGTTCGGCGCGGACGACGTCTCAGACAATTTCCTGACCTCGGTCCTGCGCGATGCGGTCACTCTGGGCCGGGTGGTGCTGCAGTCATCTCCTGCCTCGGCCAAGGACTATGTGGCGGTCGAGGACGTGGCGGCCGCCCTGGCGCGCATCGCCGTCCACGGCCGCGAGCGGATCTACAATGTCGCCGCCGGCCGCAACACCAGCAACGCCGAGCTGCTGGCCGCCATTCAAGCCGCGACCGGCTGCGAGGTGATCGCAGCGGCTGACAAAGAGTCGCAGGTCTTCCCGTTAATCTCAGTGACCCGGCTGCGCGCCCTGGGCGCCTGGGATCCGGTCGATGTGAGGGCCGGTGTGCCGGCCTTGGTCCAAGGGGCGAGCGAGCTGCCAAGCCAAAACGGATAGCGGAAGCCTTGGTTCGTTAACCATGTTTGGTCATATTCAGTAAACCATAGTATAGAATTTGCTCGTGGTAAATTTATTGACCTGAAGCGATCGGTGTTATCAGGTTCAATCACGCAATTTTAAGAACTATTACCTAGCGTCCCGCTTGGATGATGCTGTCCTCTGTCTGACCAAAGGGAGAATCCCGGCGGCAGGCCAAGGACACGTCCGGGGTCTCGGGGGTCCAAATGGCGATCGACATCACGCTTGGTAACAGCGGAAACAACGTTACGCTGAACGCTGTTGACAGCCTGCTCGGCGGCAGCGGCGCCGACACGATCGTGATGACCGGCGGTCTCACCAACTCGGTGATCGACCTGGGCGCGGGCTCCGACAAGCTGACCTTGGCGAACGCGACCAACAGCGCCACCGTCTCCAATATCGAAACCCTTATCGGCGGCACGGGCGCCGACACCATCACCCTGGGCGCCGCGGCGTCCAATGCCTCCATCGATCTTGGCGTCGGCAGCGACGTCCTCACTCTCGGTGATTTCGCCAACACGGCCACGGTGTCCAACGTGGAGACCATCGTCGGCGGCTCGGGCGCGGACACCATCACCTTGGGCACGGCGCTGAACACCGGCATGTCGCTGGACCTGGGCGCGGGCAATGACAAGCTGACCCTGGCCAATGTGGCCAACACCGGCACGGTCAGCTTCGTCGAGACCATCGTCGGCGGGTCGGGCGCCGACAACATCACCCT
>FSWM01000200.1_pt1 | contig 36853 bp, 39 predicted proteins | sample 1637841 | NCBI WGS metagenome assembly FSWM01 (sample SAMEA3914789, study PRJEB12502) | metagenome | biome: forest; material: soil | place: Canada | collected 2011-07-03 | depth 0.3 m | reverse complement strand
GTTCAGGCGGGCGGCGACCTGCTCGATATGGGTCGACTTGCCGGTGCCGTGATAGCCCTGGATCATCACCCGCCGGTCGTAGGCGAGGCCTGCGCAGATGGCGAGGGTGGTCTGGGGGTCGAACTTGTAAGCCGAATCGAAGTCGGGCACGTGGCTGTCGCGCGTCGAGAAGGCCGGGACCTTCATGTCGGAATCGACGCCGAAGACGTCTCGCACCGAGACCATCTTGTCGGGGGTGGCGGTGATCAGCGGATCGGGTTCGGTCAGGCTGGACATGCCTGACGGATTACCGGTTTAGACGCCGCTTGCAAACCACCGCGATGCGATCCGGGCGCGGAAAGACTCAGGCGAGTTTGGCTTTCCGCAGGGTCGCGTAGGCCTTGATCACCCGCTGCAGCTTGTGCTCGGCCGAGCGGTCGCCGCCGTTGGTGTCTGGATGGCAGCGCTTGACCAGCTCAATATAGCGCACGCGGATGGCCTCGGCCTGGGCGGTGATGTCGAGATCGAGGTCGGCCAGGGCGTTGCGCTCCAGCTTGCCAAGCTTGCGTTCGACCGCGGCGGTCTCCTGGGCCTTGCGCCGGGCGGCGGCGAACAGGCCGAACGGATCGTTGAACTCGCGCTCCCGCGTCGCCTTGGCCGCCATGGCCTCGCGGGAATTGCGCGAAGCGCCGAAGGCCCAGGTCGGACGGTCGCCGCCGGCGTTGCGCGCCTGATGGGCGCGGATCTGGGACTCGCTCATGCCCGAGAAGAAGTCCCACTGGCGGTTATATTCCGCCGCGTGGGTGGTGCAGAACCAGTAGTGCTCGTTGAGCATCTCGCGCGACTTGGGCGCCTTGGTGGCGCCGGCCTGGCGGCAGCCCGGATGGTCGCACGCCCGCTCCCCCGGTTTCAGGGCGTTGACGTCGGCCTTCGCGGCCTCCTCCTCCGGCTTGGGGGGACGCACGCGGATGTCGACGAATTTGGGCCGGTATTGAAAGGCGCCGCTCATGGATCGAAGTATGCGAGGGAAGAGATTGCTTTCAAGAATTGACACGAACGATTTATGGAGTGCGAACGCCATGGGCGCTGTTACCGAAGCCATCCGCGACAAGCTATCGCAGGCCTTTTCGCCCCAGCGCCTCGAAATCGTCGACGACAGCGCCCGCCACCACGGCCATGCGGGATCGCGCGAAGGCGGCGAGAGCCACTTCAACGTCGTGATCGAGGCCGCCGCTTTCAAGGGCCAGGGCCGCGTCCAGCGCCAGCGGGCGGTCTATGCGGCGCTGAAGGAGGAACTGGCTGGGCCGGTGCACGCCCTGTCGGTTAAGGCGCTGGCGCCGGGGGAGTCGGAGTAGACGGAATGTGGCGCGCTCGGCCCTGAGGTGTTATCTAGAATTCAATTCTAGAAGGGCGTGACGATGGCGCTAAGCATCAAGACCGAGGAAGCCGACCGGCTCGCCCGCGAACTGACGCACCTCACCGGCGAGACCGTGACCGGCGCCGTGACGCGCGCCCTCCGCGAAGCGCTGGAACGGGAGCGAGAACGCGAGGCGCGAGAGTCCTCGGCGAACTTCGTCTCCAGAATACAAGCCCATGTCGAGCGGCTTCGCGAGCGCTATGACCTGGATCGGCCCGTCACTCAGGAAGAATGGGACGCCGGGTGGGGCGAGGAGACGTGATCGCGATCGACTCGTCTGCGATCGTCGCAATTCTGTTGAATGAGCCACACGCTCCGGCGCTGCTCGCGCGCATCGCCGCCGAGCCCTTTGCGGAGCGACGGATGTCGGTGGCCTCATACTTGGAAGTCGGATCAGTGATGGCGGCCCGAATGAGACGCGACCGCCATGCCGCCGTCGCCGACCTGGAAAATTTGCTGACCGACCTCAGCATTGCGCTCGAGCCTGTGGATCAGGCCCAGGCGCGAATCGCACTTCGGGCGCGGATCGATTTCGGGCGCGGCATGGGCCACGGCGGCCTGCTCAATTTTGGCGATTGCTTCTCGTACGCGCTCGCCAAAGCCCTGAACGCGCCCTTGTTGTTCATAGGTGACGATTTTCCAACGACGGACATCGAAATCGCGGCCCAATAGGCAGGTCAGCCGCCGACGATCTTGGATACAGCTTTTCGCCGGAAGGGGCGACCCGCTGCCATTTCGGTTGAAGAAGGGTTGTCAGTGCAGAGTTCCGACCTGTTCTTGTTGGCGTCCCTTTCGCCCGCCATCCTTTTGGCCGTTGCATGGGTCGCCAGCCGCCGGCGTCGCTTTGGGTGGCTGATTGTCGCCGTGGCGTTCGTGGTAAGTCTGCCGTTTGGGGCTTCTTGCGTCGAGGCAATCCCTTGGCCGCCCCACCCACGTCCAGAACTGGACGGGCCTGGTGACGGCGTGGAGCTTGGACCTGTAGTAATCGTCTGGCTGCTTTGTGTGGTTGGGCGTGCGTTCGTATGGATCGCGGAGATTTTCGGTCGAATGGCCGACGTTCTTGACCCGTCGAGGGAGTGACGGAGACTAAGCAGGGGCGGTTTGGATCGCCTCCTACCCCTCCGCCCCCTCCACCGGCGGACTGACCCTGAGCGCCGTGATCTGGTTGCGTTGCCGGCGCAGGATCTGGAACCTGTGCCCATGGAAGATGAAGGTCTGGCCGGGCAGGGGGATGGCCTGGGCCTCGTGGATGACGAGGCCGGCTATGGTCACCGCCTGGTCGTCGGGCAGGTCCCAGTCCATCACCCGGTTCAGGTCGCGCACCGCGACCGGTCCATCGACGATCACCGAGCCGTCGGGCTGGCGGCGCACGCCCTCGACCACGATGTCGTGCTCGTCGTCGATCTCGCCGACGATCTCTTCGAGGATGTCCTCCAGCGTCACCAGGCCCTGCAGCGCGCCGTATTCGTCGACCACCAGGGCGAAGTGGTGGCGTCTCTTCAGGAACGCATTCAGCTGGTCCTTCAGGTTGGTGGTGTCGGGGATGAACCACGGCTCGACAGCGATGGCGGCGATGTCGAGCTGGTCGACCTTGCCGTCGGCGGCGGCCAGGGCGCGGGCCAGATCCTTGGCGTGCAGCACCCCGATGATGTTGTCCGTGTCGCCGCGATAGAGCGGCAGGCGCGTGTGCGGGTCGGCCAGGGCCGCGTCCACCAGTTCGCGCGGCGGCAGGTTGGCGTCCAGCATGGCGATGGACTTGCGATGAACCATGATCTGGGAGACGTCCATCTCCGCCAGGTCCAGCACCCCGCCCAACATCCAGCGATCGCGGGTCTCCACCAGGCCTTCGGAGTGGTGGTATTCCACCGCGCCGCGGATCTCGGCATGGGCGGCGAACACGTCGAGGGCTGGATCAATCTCGACCCCGAACAGGCCCAGGGTCTTGCGCACCACGAACTGCACGCTCTTCACCACCGGACCGAACAGATAGACCACCAGCTCGGTGGGACCGGACAGGAATCGGGCGACCTCGTCCGAGCGGGTGATGGCCAGGGTCTTGGGCAGAACCTCGGCGAACACCAGCACCAGGATGGTCATCAGGGTGGTGGCGGCGGCCACGCCCCAGGCGCCGGGGATGGCCTTGGTCAGGACCTCGGTCACCAGGGCCGAGGACAGGAAATTGATCAGGTTGGCGCCCAGCAGCACCGCCCCGATCATCAGCTCGCGGTGGTCCATCAGCCGGTTGACCCGCTTGGCGGCGCGATCGCCGTCGCGCTCCAGCTGGTGCATGCGCCCGCGGCTGGCGGCGGTCAGGGCGGTCTCCGCGGCGGAGAAAAGGGCCGATACGGCCATCAGGGCGAGGATGAAAGGGGCGAACGCGATCAGGGCGACGTTCACGAGGAAGCTCCCTCGGCGACCAGGAATTCCCGCAGCGGCGCGGGATCGACGCCCTTGGCGGTGAAGGCCTTGCCGATGCCCCGCGCCAGGACCAGGGTCAGGCGACCACCCTCGGCCTTCTTGTCCTGGGACATATGGGTGATCAGCCGATTGGCCGAGAATGGCGCGCCGGGTATCCCGCCCATCCGGGTCGGTAGTTCGGCGGCGTCGATCATCCGCTCCACCCGTTGCGCGTCCTGAGCCGAGCACAGGCCCTGGGCGGCCGAGAAGCGGAACGCCTGGGCGCAGCCCAGGGCCACGGCCTCGCCATGCAGCAGGGCCTCGCCGAAGCCAACTTCGGCCTCCAGGGCGTGGCCGAAGGTATGGCCGAGATTGAGCAGGGCCCGGCGGCCGGCTTCGCGCTCATCCTCGGCGACGATCTCGGCCTTCATCTCCACCGAACGCGCGACGGCGTGGGCGAGCGCTTCGGGATCACGGCGCAGCACTGCCGCCCCGCTGGCCTCCAGCCATTCGAAGAAGGCGAAGTCGCCCAGCATGCCGTACTTGATCACCTCGCCGTAGCCGGCGCGCACCTCGCGGTCCGGCAGGGTCGAGAGTACGTCCAAGTCCGCCAGCACCAGGCGCGGCTGGTGGAAGGCGCCGATCAGGTTCTTGCCCCGCGGCGTGTCGATGGCGGTCTTGCCGCCCACCGAGGAATCGACCTGGGCCAGCAGCGTGGTCGGGATCTGCACAAAGTCGATGCCGCGCTTGTAGATCGCCGCTGCGAAGCCCGCGAGATCGCCCACCACCCCGCCGCCGAAGGCGATGATCAGGTCGCCCCGGTCAAGCGACAGGGCCAGGAGCTGATCGCATAGCGTCGCCAGTTGCGCGAAGCTCTTGGAGGCCTCGCCGGCGGGGATGGTGACGAGATTGACTTCGACGCCCGCTGCGGCCAGGGCGGCCCGTAGACGCTCGCCATGCAGGCCGGCCACGGTCTCGTCGGCGACGACCGCGGTGCGCGCGCGCTTCAGCAGCGGCCGGATCAAGGTCCCGGCCAGGTCGATTAGCCCGGGCCCGATCATCACCGGATAGGCCCGCTCGCCGAGGCCGACGGTGATTTCTCGCATGCTCATGATTTGACCCCTTCGGCGGCGGCCCGGGCGCTCAGGGCGTCGATGATGGCGTTGACCGTGACCGAGTGCGGCGACTCGATCGAGTCGACCGTGATGTCGGCCAAGGCGTAGACCGGATGGCGCACCGCGGCCAGTTCGCGCAGCGCCACGGCCGGGTCCTTGCCCTGCAATAAGGGCCGGTCGTTCTTGCGCCCGACGCGGGCGACCAGGACGTCGATATCCGTCCTCAGCCAGATAGAGATCGCCTTGCCCTTGATCAGGGCGCGGGTCTCGTCATTCATGAAGGCGCCCCCGCCGGTGGCCAGCACATGCGGCGGCTCGTCCAGAAGGCGCGCGATCACGCGCCGCTCCCCCGCGCGGAAGGCTGTCTCGCCGAGATCGGCGAAGATGTCGGACACCGAGCGCCCGGCCGCCTTTTCGACTTCCTCATCAGCGTCTCGGAACGACAGGCCGAGCGCTACGGCCAGTCGGCGACCGACGCTGGTCTTGCCGGCGCCCATCAGGCCTACGAGGACTATGGTCTTGCGGCGCAGGGCCGCATCCGCGGTCATGAGCGGCGGCCTTCGGCGGCGGGCGCTGGGCTTTGTTTCATCTCGCTTGCGGCTTTACACGAGGTTGCGCTCGCCCGCCAAGATCGGCACAGGATCTCGCAGGGCCCGAAAGGACATCACCTTGGCGAAAACGACGGCGTCGGTCTGCAAATCCCTGGGTTCCAAAGTTGGTGCGGCTGTCGCCGCGGGCGTCCTGGGGCTGGCGCCGCGGGCCTTGGCCCAGGTCGACATGCAGCCCCTGACCAAGCTGGACCTGTTCTCCGCCGGCCGCGATGCGGGCTTCGGCCAGGACGTGTGGAAAGGCGCTTCGGCTGACATCGCGCGCGCTGTCATCCCGACCCTGGCCGTTCGGCCGCTATCACCGGCCGGCGTATCTGTGGCCCGGCGGCTGCTGGCCCAATCAGCCGCGGCGCCTGACGGCGCTGGGTCCGACGCCGACCTTGCGGCCGCCCGCGTTCGCGTCCTGCTGGCGCTCGGCGAAGCGCCCCTGGTCAGCAGCATCCTCGACCATACTCCCAATCTGTCTCAGAACGCTCTCCTGTCCCAGACCGCCGCCGAGGCCGCGCTCGACCTCGGCCAGGACGACAAGGCTTGCGCCATTGGCGAGGCCCTGACGGCGAGCCGCGGCGACCTCTATTGGCTGCGCCTGCGCGCCTATTGCCAGGCCCTGGGCGGCAAGCCCGAAGCCGCCCAGCTGACCTTCTCCCTGGCCAATCAGCAGGCCAAGGATCCCACCCTGACCCGGTTGATGACTGTAGCGATCAACGGCGCCGGCGACGCAGGGGCTCCGTCGCTGCGCAATGGCCTGGACTTCGCCCTCTCGCGCCATCTGAAGCTAGACCTGGCATCCGCCCTGCCAACCGCTCCCCCGGCCATAGCCGAACAGGTTACGGCGAACCTGGCCGGCGCGACGCCTGTCACCACCGGCACGCCCTCCGAGCCAGAGATCATCGGCTCGCTGAAGGCGGCTAAAAGCTTTTCCGCCTTCGTCGCCGCGGCCAAGCTGGCCAGGCCGGGCCTTGCAGCGCTGGTCCAGGCCAAGGCGCCGATCGCCGAGCCGCTGCTGGAGGCTAGCGCCGTCCTGGCCGCCGGCGACATCGACACCGCCCAGGCGATCCGCGCGGTCCCGGCCCCGCCGGGCGCCCCGCCGGTTGATCCCCTCGACCCGGCCATACTCGACGCGGCGCTCTCAGCCGCGGTGGGCAAGCCCGACGCCCAGACCCTGGACCGCCTGATGGATCGCGGCGGGGCTGGCGACGCCAAGGCCCGCATCCGGGGCCAGGCGGCCGCGGCCATTTTCGCGAGCCTCGGCGGCGAGATCAGCGATGGGGCTCGGGCGCGCTTCATCGACTTCGATTTTCGCCACGGTGACGCCTCCGCGGCGCGGCTGATGATGCTGCAGGCCGACGCCGAGGCCGGCCGCGTGGGCGAAACGGTGCTGCTGGCCCTGTCGGTGGCCGAGGCCGGCGGCGCCGCGGGACCCGCGGCTGCGGATCGCGCCCGGATCATCCGCGCCCTCAGCCAAGTCGGGCGCAAGGCCGACGCCCAGGCCTTCGCGGTGGAGGGCCTGCTCAGCCTTGAGGCGCGCTGATGAGCGCTGCGGGATGGCTGGAGGCGTTCCTGGAAATGATGGCGGTGGAACGCGCCGCCGCCCGGAACACCCTGACCGCCTACGCCAAGGACCTGGCGGACGCCCAAGGTTTCCTGGCGGGCAGGGGGCGGGATCTGGCCGACGCCGCCGCCGAAGACGTCGAAGCCTATTTCGCCGCCCTGGGCGCGCGTGGCCTCTCCGCCGCCACCGCCGCGCGCCGGCGGGCCAGCTTGCGCGGCTTCTATCGCTTCGTGCTGGGCGAGGGCTGGCGCAAGGACGATCCGTCCCGCCGGGTCGATGCGCCCAAGAAGGGCCGGCCTTTGCCCAAGATCCTGTCGCGCGATGAAGTCAACCGGCTGATCGCCGCCGCCACGGCCAAGGACGGCGCCCAGGGCCTGAGGGTTGGCTGCATGGTCGAGCTGCTCTACGCCTCAGGCCTTCGGATTTCCGAATTGACCGGCTTGCCGCTGGCGGCGGTGGCGCGCGATCCGGCCTTCCTGATCGTCAAGGGTAAGGGCGGAAAGGAGCGGCTGGCCCCCCTGAACGGCCCCGCCCGCGAGGCGATGAAGGCCTACCTGCCCGTGCGAAAGAGCTTCTTCGCCAGGGGGGTGAAGGACAGTCCCTGGCTGTTTCCCTCCCGCGGTCGGGCGGGCCGCCTGACCGCCCGCCGCTTCGCCCAACTGCTGGACGAGTCGGCCATCGATGCCGGCGTCGATCCGGCCAAGGTCAGCCCGCACAGCCTTCGGCACGCCTTCGCCACCCACCTGCTGGAAGGCGGCGCCGACCTGCGTACAGTGCAGAAGCTCCTGGGCCACAGCGACATCGCCACCACCCAGATCTACACCCACGTCACCAGCGATCGGTTGAAGGCGGTGATGGAGAGCGCCCATCCGCTGGCGAAGAAACGAGCCGAACCGAAGTGACGCCGTCCTCCTCGGGGTAGGCGCTACCTGGCCGACGCCGGCGTCGAGCCCGCCCAGGTCCAGCCGGCGATCTTCCAGCCCCTGGCGCCCTTCGGCATCGCAAGATCAGAGGAGCGACCTTGTGGTCCGCTTCGCCTTGACCGGCGCCGGGTCGAGGCGTCATCGTTCGGTGTGAACGCTGGTAATCTCGTGCGGCGCGCCTATCTGGAAAAATAGGATCTTCGTCAGCCGATCACAGGGTGGTCCAAGCCTCCTGGGTCCAGACGCGAGGAGGGAGCTTGGCGGAATTGGATGACTACATCGCACCCAAGAGCGCGGACGAGGCCATAGCGGCCCTGGGCGCCGGGCCGGCGAAGGTGCTGGCCGGCGGCACCGACCTGCTCGTTCAGATGCGTTCCGGCCGGATCAAGCCCGGACGGATCGTCGATCTTAAGCGCATCCCGGGCTTGATCGGCATTCGCCAGGAAGGCGGAGCCTTCGTGATCGGCGCCGCGACCTCTGGGGCGGTGATCACCGAGCATGCAGCCCTGGCCAAGGCCTGGCCGGGGGTGGTGGAGGCGATGGGCCTGATCGGTTCGACCCAGGTGCAGGGGCGCGCCAGCCTGGTCGGCAACCTCTGCAACGCCTCGCCGGCAGCCGACAGCGTGCCGGCCATCATGGCCGCGCGGGCGATCGCGGTGGTCGTGGGCGCCAAGGGCAAGCGTGAGGTTCCGGTGGAGGCCATCGCGGTGGGCCCTGGCAAGACCTGTCTCGCGCCCGATGAATTCGTGCTGGAGATCCGCCTACCGCCCCGGCCAGCGCGATCGGCCGACGGCTATTTGCGCTCGATCCCGCGCACCGAAATGGACATCGCCGTCGTCGGCGCCGGGGTCAGCCTGACCTTGGATGCGGGCGGCGCGATCATCGCCGCCGAGGTCGCCCTGGGCGCGGTGGCGCCGACGGCCTTGTTGGTCCCCGATGCCGGCGCGGCCATTCTCGGCTCAAAGCTGGACGATACGGCCCTGGCGCGGCTGGACGCCGCCGCGCAGGCCGCCTGCCGGCCGATCAGCGACAAGCGCGGCACAGTTGAATACCGGACCAAGATCGCAGGCGTGCTCGCCCGGCGTTCGGCGGCGATCGCCTACCAACGAGCCAGCGAGGCGTGATGAGTAAGCGAGCGCATATTTCGACGACGGTGAACGGCGATCCGGTCGAGTTCCTGACCGATCCCTCCACCAGCCTGCTGGACGCCCTGCGTGACGAGTTGCAGCTGACCGGGGCAAAGGAAGGCTGCGGTTCGGGCGACTGCGGCGCCTGTTCGGTGATGCTGGACGGGCGGCTGGTCTGTTCGTGCCTGGTGCTGGCGGTGGAGGCCGAGGACCGCCGTATCGACACCATTGAGGGCATGGCCCAGGGCGGTGAGTTGCACCCCCTGCAGCAGAAGTTCCTGGAGCATGCGGCCTTGCAGTGCGGTTTCTGCACCCCGGGCCTCCTGGTCGCTTCCAAGGCCCTGTTGGATGTCAATCCGGATCCCAGCGAGACCGAGGTGCGCTACTGGCTGGCCGGCAACCTCTGCCGCTGCACCGGCTATGACAAGATCGTCCGCGCCGTAATGGATGCGGCGGCGGATCTCAGACAGGCCCGGAGGGTCGCATGACGGACGTGATGGACAAGCCTGCGCTGAAGGTCGGGGGGCTGAAGGTCGTGGGCACGAGGCCGATCCGCCCCGACGGGGTCGACAAGGTCACGGGTCGCGCCGCCTATGGCGCCGACCTCGCCTTGCCCGGCATGGTGGTCGGCAAGATCAAGCGCAGTCCGCACGCCCACGCGCGGATCGTCTCGATCGACACACGCAAAGCCCGCGCCCTGCCAGGGGTCAAGGCGGTGATCACCGCCGAGGACCTCCCCGATCTCGCTTCGCAGGAGTTCGAGGCCGGCGAGAGCGCGGGCGACCTTCGTGACCTGTCGCTGAACGTGATGGCGCGGGGCAAGGTGCTCTACAAGGGCCATGCCGTGGCCGCTGTGGCCGCCACCTCCGTTCCCATCGCCCAGGCGGCGCTGGACCTGATCGAGGTGGCCTACGAGGTCCTGCCGCACGTGATCGACGTCGAGGCGGCGATGAGTCCGGATGCGCCGCTCCTGCATGATCATCTGTATACAGAGGGCCTGGAGAAGCATCCCTCCCGACCCTCCAATATCGCCCGGCGCGTCCAGTTCGCGCGCGGCGACCTCGACGAGGGCTTCGCTGCGGCCGAGGTGGTCGTCGAGGGCCGCTACACCACCCAGGCGGTGCATCAGGGCTATATCGAGCCCCATGCCTGCGTCTGCTCGATTTCCGAGGACGGCCAGGCCACGGTCTGGTCCTCCAGCCAGGGCCAGTTCATGGTGCGCTCCTACTGCGCCAAGCTCCTGGATCTCGACATCGCCGACATCCGCGTCACGCCGGCCGAGATCGGCGGTGGTTTCGGGGGCAAGACCACGGTCTATCTCGAGCCGGTGGCGCTGGCCCTGTCGCGCCAGTGCGGCCTGCCGGTAAAGATGGTCATGAGCCGCGAAGAGGTGTTCGAGGCCACCGGCCCCACCTCCGCCGCCGTCGTGCTGGTCAAGCTGGGCGCCACCAGGGACGGCCGCATCGTCGCCGCCGATGTCGAGCTGAAGTACCAGGCCGGGGCCTTTCCCGGCTCGCCGGTGAACGCGGGGGCCATGACGGCGCTCGCCTGCTACGACATCGACCGTTTCAGCATTGTCGGCTGGGATGTGGTCACCAACAGCCCCAAGGTCGCGGCCTATCGCGCGCCGGGCGCGCCGATCTCGGCCTTCGGGGTCGAGAGCGCCATCGACGAGCTGGCCCGCAAGCTCGGCATGGACCCGATCGCGATCCGTGAACTGAACGCCGTCCGTGACGGCGCCAAGGCTTCCTATGGCCCGACCATGCACGACATCGGCTTCGTCGAGACCCTGGAGGCGGCCAAGGCCCATCCGCACTATTCGGCGCTGCTTCCCCCTGGGCAGGGGCGTGGGATCGCCGCCGGCTTCTGGTTCAACATCGGCGGCGAATCCACCGCCGCCGTGCACATCAACGAGGACGGCGGCGCGGTGGTGGCCACCGGCAACCCCGATATCGGCGGCTCGCGCGCGTCGATGGCCATCATGGCCGCCGAGGTCCTTGGCCTGCCGGTGGAAAAGGTCCGCCCGATCGTCGCCGACACCGCGTCGATCGGTTATTCGCTGCTGACCGGCGGCAGTCGAACGACTTTCGCCACCGGCATGGCCGTGGTTCAGGCCGCCGAAAAGCTGGTGGCGGACATGAAGCGACGGGCGGCTCTGCTGTGGGACGCGCCCGAGGATCAGGTGGCGTGGCGGGACGGCGCCGCCCATTGCCTCGATCCCCGCAAGGGTGACCTTAAACCCCTGACCCTCGCAGCAATCGCGGCCGAGGCGGGCAAGACCGGCGGGCCAATCTCGGCCGAAGTGTCGTTGAACGCCCAGGGTGCGGGCCCCGGCTTCGGAGTCCATATCTGCGACGTCGAGATCGACCGAGAGACCGGCCATGTCAGCGTGGTTCGCTACACCGCCGTGCAGGACGTCGGCAAGGCCATCCACCCCGCCTATGTCGAGGGCCAGATCCAAGGCGGCGCCGCCCAGGGGATAGGCTGGGCGCTGAACGAGGAATATGTCTTCGACGGCGATGGGCGGATGGAGAACCCGGGATTCCTTGACTACCGGGTGCCGGTGGCCTCGGACCTGCCGATGATCGACGCGGTGATCGTCGAGGTGCCCAATCCCCGCCACCCGTTCGGGGCCAAGGGCGTGGGCGAAGTGCCGATCGTCCCGCCCTTGGCCGCCGTGGCCAATGCGGTGCGTGACGCCCTGGGTGTGCGCATGTATGACCTGCCGATGTCGCCGCCGAAGGTGCGGGCGGTGCTGGATAGTCTGTAGACGGAGCAAGATTTGGCCCGCGTCAGCATCAGCTCGGACGGGCGCGGCTTCACCGGCGGCGTGGCGGAACTGGAGGTCGAGGCGGCCGATGTGCGCGGCCTGATCCTGGCGCTCGACGTCCGCTTTCCTGGCCTCGGCGACTACGTCCAGCGTCGCATGGCGATCGCCATCGACGGCGAAATCCATCAGAACGCCTGGGTCGAGGCGCTGAGGCCCGACGCCGAGGTGTTTCTGATCCCGAAGATCGGGGGCGGGTAGGTGGCGGCGAGCGCCGCAACGCGCCCCCGTTCCATCCTGGCGGAGCAGGCCTAATGCCTTGACGTCGCAGGCGAGCCTCCTAAATTGGGCCGCGTCGCCGTCACCGGCGGCGATCGGGTCCGAGGACGGCTCGGTCCCGTAGACGTTGCTCTCGCGCCGAGCCGGAGATGACCGTCTACGCTCTCCGGCGCGCGACCCTGGAGGGGTGAATGACCACTTTGACCGTCGAGCGACTTGGCGACAACCTCGTCATCAGATTGACCCGTGAGGCTGAGACCGCCCTGGGCCTGCACGCTGGCGACGCCGTCGCCGTCAGCAGATCCGTGGATGGCGAGGTGTCGCTTGCCGCGTCGGATGTCGATCATCAGCTGCGGCAGGAACGCGGCCGTGCGTTCCTGCGGCGCTATCGAAACCCCTATTAGCGTTACCGGCTGAATTCCCGGCCGGCCGCGGCGATGGCCGGCCCTGCCGCGGCGAGATCCTTCGGATTCATCACCGGGCGGAACGAGACCCTGGCGTTGAACGCCAGGAACCAGGGCTCGGCGATAGCGGGGATCTGCGAGCTGTCCTGCATGTCGAATACGATCGAGCCCGACCGGTCGCCATTGTCGTCGGCAAAGAAATAAGCGGCCTCTGGTCGCAAATCTGAAAGTATTCTCTCGATAGTAGACCCTAAGGTTCCGGCTTTGGCCGCAGCATTTCCGGATTCCACAGGTATCGATACCCTAAGCAGCATTCGCATGGTATTTCCTCCCGTTCGCGAATATTGGGATGCGCCCTGATTACTGCGAGAACCGAAGGCCCGTTGCGGGGCGGGGTCAAGCTCCAATTTTGACCAGGGTCAGATCGCCAGCCCGACCCACGTATGCCGGTGTTCCCCGTACGCCTGCTGGGTCGGCGGCGGGAAGCTCGGGTCGGCGAAGGCGCCTGAGGCGACGGCGATTAGGCCCGGCATGCGGTGCGGCTCCCAATAGATGGTCGAACCGCAGTCCGGGCAGAAGTGGAAGGTGACCTCGTGGCCGCTGTCCGAGGGGCGGGCATAGCGCCGGGTGCGACCCTCGACTGTCACCGCCTCGCGCCCGAAGAACGCGGCGACGCCGAAAGGAGCGCCCGTGCGCCTTTGGCAGGCCAGGCAGTGGCACAGGGAGACCTTGGCCGGATCCCCCTGGCAACGGGCCGTCAGCTGTCCGCAGGCGCAGCTCGCGGTGCGCTCCATCCGGCCCTCCCGTTATGTGTGCGATCCGCTGGCGTGATGCCGGTGGTGGTGGTGCGCCTTGTGGTGCGCCGCCGCCGCATGATGTCGGTGGTGATGGTGAGTCGCCGCCGCAGCGTGATGATGACGTCGGCCATGGTGGTGACGCGCCGGCGCGGAGCCCGATGCGTGCCAGTGGCGGTGATGGTGCATGGGTTCGGCGGCGGCGGGCAGGGCGGCGGCGAGGGTCGCTGCGGCCGCGAGCGCCATCAGAATTCGCTTCATGGTCACTTCCTCAGTCATTTCAAAGCGTCTGGTGCAGACCCGAGTCGGCCGGCGCACAGAACTCATACGCATGAAGCCCCGCCCCGCGACATTTGTCACACCCGAAAATGTGCGGCCATTCGCGGGGGGCGTACGAATTAACTGGCGCTCAGCAAAGTTTCCTGTATTCGACGCGGCGGGCCACGCCCCCCCAACGGGGCGCTGCTCATCTGCAAGGATGGGAGACATCATGACGACTACCCTCGCCAAGCCGGCCATGCGTCCGGCTCGTCCCGAGTTTTCTTCGGGGCCCTGCGCCAAACATCCCGGATGGGATGTGGCCAATCTCCAGGGGGCGGCCGTCGGCCGGTCCCACCGTTCCAAAATCGGCAAGTCGCGCCTGAAAGAGGCGATCGACCGCACGCGCGAAATCCTCCAGGTTCCTGCCGACTACCTGATCGGCATCGTCCCCGCCTCCGACACAGGCGCGGTGGAGATGGCCCTGTGGTCCCTGCTCGGCCCCCGCCAGGTCCAGTTGCTGGCCTGGGAGTCCTTCTCCAAGGACTGGGTCACTGACGTGGTCAAGCAATTGAAGCTGCCGGACGCCGAGGCCATCAACGCCCCCTACGGCCAACTGCCCGACCTGACCAAGGTCCGCCCCGATTGCGACTTGGTGTTCGCCTGGAACGGCACCACCTCGGGCGTACGCGTGCCGAACGCCGACTTCATCGCCGCCGACCGTGAGGGCGTGGTTATCTGCGACGCCACCAGCGCCGTGTTCGCGCAGAAGGTCGACTGGGCCAAGCTCGATGTGGTCACCTTCTCCTGGCAGAAGGTGCTGGGCGGCGAGGGCGCGCACGGCGTCCTGATCCTCTCGCCCCGCGCGGTGGCCCGACTGGAAAGCTATACGCCGCCCTGGCCCATGCCCAAGTTGTTCCGCATGACCAAGAACGGCAAGGTCAATCTCGAGATCTTCGAGGGCTCGACCATCAACACCCCGTCCATGCTGTGCGTCGAGGACTATCTCGACGCGCTGAGGTGGGCGGCCTCCATCGGCGGTCTCGAAGGCCTCTACGCCAGAGCCGACGCCAACTTCGCGGCGCTCGACCGCTGGGTGGCCAAGACGCCGTGGATTGACTTCCTGGCCGAGGTCCCGGCCACCCGCTCGAACACCAGCGTGTGCCTGAAGATCACCGATCCGCGGGTCACCGTGCTTTCGGCGGACGCCCAGGCCGACTTCGCCAAGAAGCTGACCAGCCTTTTGGAGAAGGAAGGCGTGGCCCTCGACGCCGGCGCCTATCGCGACGCCCCTCCGGGCCTTCGCATCTGGTGCGGCGCCACGGTCGACACCGCCGACCTCGAGGCCCTGACCCCCTGGCTCGACTGGGCCTTCGCTACTGTCGCCGGCGAACTCCTGGCTGCGGCTTAAATTTCCTCCGCTCATCCCGCGAAGGCGGGGATCCAGGTGAAACCCACTGGCTTTGGTGGATGAATCTGGATCCCCGCCTTCGCGGGGACGAGCGGAAAAAAATTGCGTCTGCAAATCCCCAATCCAAACACAGCGAGACCAATCCCATGGCTCCCCGCGTTCTCATCGCCGACAAGCTTTCCCCCGCCGCCATCGAGATCTTCAAAGCCCGAGGCGTCGAGGCCGACGTCAAGACCGGCCTTCCCAAAGACGAACTGCTGAAGATCATAGGCGACTATGACGGCTTGGCCGTCCGCTCCGCCACCAAGGCCGACAAGGATGTCCTGGCCGCCGCCAAGAACATGAAGGTGATCGGCCGCGCCGGCATCGGGGTCGACAACGTCGACATCCCCGCCGCCACAGCCGCCGGCATCGTGGTCATGAACACCCCGTTCGGCAACTCAATCACCACCGCCGAGCACGCCATCGCCATGATGTTCGCCCTGGCCCGCCAGCTGCCCCAGGCCGACATCTCCACCCAGGCCGGCAAGTGGGAGAAGAACCGCTTCATGGGTGTCGAGCTGACCTCAAAGACGCTCGGCCTGATCGGCGCCGGCAATATCGGCTCGATCGTCGCCGACCGCGCCAGCGGCCTGAAGATGAAGGTCGTCGCCTACGATCCCTTCCTGTCGCCGGAACGGGCGGTGGAGATCGGGGTGGAAAAGGTCGAACTCGATGACCTTCTGGCCCGCGCCGATGTCATCACCCTGCACACGCCCCTGACCGACAAGACCCGCAATATCCTCAGCCGCGAGAACCTGGCCAAGACCAAGAAGGGCGTCTTGATCATCAACTGCGCCCGCGGCGGCCTGGTCGATGAACAAGCCCTGCGCGAGGGCCTCGACAGCGGCGCCATCGGCGGCGCGGCCTTTGACGTGTTCGTCGAGGAGCCGGCCAAGCAGAACGTCCTGTTTGGCGCGCCAAACTTCATCGCCACCCCTCACCTCGGCGCCTCCACCAACGAGGCGCAGGAGAACGTGGCCCTGCAGGTGGCCGAGCAAATGAGCGACTACCTGCTGACCGGAGCGGTGACCAACGCGCTCAACAGCCCCTCGGTCACCGCCGAGGAAGCGCCCAAACTGAAGCCGTTCGTGGCGCTCGCGGAAAATCTCGGCGCCTTCGCCGGCCAGATGGTCGATTTCGGCATCAAGGCGATCGACATCGCCTACGAGGGCCACGTCACCGCGCTCAACGTCAAGCCTCTGACCTCCGCCGCCCTGGCGGGGGTGCTCAAGCCCATGCTGGCCACGGTCAACATGGTCTCGGCCCCGGCCATGGCCAAGGAACGCGGCATCGTACTGTCGGAAAGCCGCCAGGACAATTCGCCCATCTATGACAGCCTGATCCGCATCACCATCACCACCGAACTCGGCAAGCGCTCCTTCGCCGGCACGCTGGTCGGCGGCTCGCCGCGGGTGGTCGAGGTCAAGGGCATGGAGCTGGAGACCCCGTTCATGCCGGCCATGCTCTACGTCAACAACGAGGACAAGCCGGGCTTCATCGGCGCTCTGGGCGTGCTGCTGGCCGACGCGGGGATCAACATCGCCACTTTCAACCTCGGCCGTATGTCCGCCGGCGAGGACGCCATCGCCCTGGTGGGAGTCGACCAGGCTCCCGACGAAGCCCTGCTAGCGCGCGTCAACGCCCTGCCGCACGTCAAGGAAGCACGGGCGCTGGTGTTCTGAGCCATCTCAATCCTTCCCCCATCGAGGGGGAAGGATTTTGTCCGCGTTCAGCCGCTCGCGCGCCAAGGCGTCGGACCCCTCGGCCGCGGCGTCCTTCTCTAGCCTGATCAGGCCTGCGCTCAGCCGAGCCTGCGGCGCCACGGTCTGGCGCACGGCGCGCGCGGTCGAATAGCACCGGCGCGGCCCGCCCGATCCTTCCCGGCCACGCACCTCAAGCTGCACGGCCTCTGGCCATGACTCAAGATGGCGGCCGAGTACCAGCGGGGAACGCTGGGTTAGGTGCGTTGGTAGCTGGGGGCGGGATCGAACCGCCGACCTGTGGGTTATGAATCCACCGCTCTAACCATCTGAGCTACCCAGCCGCACGCGTCTGCTGTCGCAGCGAGCGCGGGTTTATAGGGGGATGATCGCGTCGCTTCAAGCGGCTTGGAACCACATCGTGGATCGGACAGATTGGCGCGGCGCCTTCGGGGACCGATTCCGGGATGATCTACATCGCTACCCAATGCTTTTTCCCCGATCTGGGCGGCATCGAAGGGGTGATGACGGGGCTCGCCGATCATCTGGCGGCCCGGGGGCGGAGGGTCCGGGTATTCGCTGACGGCGATGTGGCGGATGCGGCGGGCGATGGCGCCAAGGCCTATCCCATTCTGCGCTGTGCCGGGCTCAAGCCCTGGCGGCGTTGGCGCAAGCGCTCGGCGATGGCCGCCGCGGCGCGCCATGAGGCCGTGCAGGGCGTGTTCGCCGATTCATGGAAAAGCCTTGCGGCGATCCCACCCCAGATCGGGCCGATCGTGATGCTGGCCCACGGTTCGGAATATCCGGTCCCGGCCGTCCTGTCCGCAGCCAAGCGCGCGCGGTTGGTCGGGGCGCTAGACCGGGCCGATGTGATCCTGGCCAGCTCCGACTACACCGCCGAGCGCGTGCGGGCCTTCCTGCACGATCGGCCCGAGCGTCTGCGTGTGCTGCCGCCGCCGATCGAGGCGCAGCCGGAGCCCAGCGCGGAGGCGATCGACAAGGCCCGGGCGCTGATCGGGGCGGGCGGGCCGGTCGTCACCACCCTCGCCCGGCTGGAGCCGCGCAAGGGCGTGGACATGACCCTGCGGGCCTTGCCTGGGCTGCTGCGCCGCCATCCGGACCTGGTCTATGGCGTGGCGGGCGCCGGCGCGGACCTGTCCCGGCTGCAGAATATGGCTGGCGAGCTGGGCGTCGCCCGCCACGTGCGTTTCGCCGGACGGGTGGACGACGACCTGCGCGCGGCCCTCCTGGCGGCCACTGACGTCTTCTGCATGCCGGTCCGCCGCGAGGGCGCGTCCGTCGAGGGGTTTGGCCTGACCTTCATCGAGGCTGGGTGGTACGGCGCGCCCGCGGTGGCTGGCCGGGAAGGCGGGGCGGCGACGGCGGTGCTGGACGGGGAGACAGGGCTCCTGTGCGATGGGAGCGATCCGACGGCGGTCGAGGCTGCGCTCGGGCGGTTGCTGGAGGATGCGGCGTTGCGAGAGCGGCTAGGCGCAGCGGCGAAGAGGCGTGCGCGGGAATTTGCGTGGGAAAAAAGGGTGGGAGATTATCTGGAGGTCTTGAGCCTGCGGCCCTGACGCCAACGGCCCAAGGCGCTCGCTCTCTCCCAAAACAAATCACGAACATGCTATAGGCGCAGGATGGACGGCGCCGCGCCCCTGACGCTATTGCCCCAGCGTTTCGCCGACTGGTTCGACGAGCGGGGCTGGCGGCCGCGCTCGCACCAGCTGGCCATGCTGCAGAAGGCGCGGGAGGGGCGCGATACCTTGCTGATCGCGCCTACGGGCGGCGGCAAGACCCTGGCGGGGTTCCTGCCGAGCCTCGTGGAGCTGAGCCAGCGGCCGAAGCCGAACACGCCGCCGGGGGTGCATACCCTCTACATTTCGCCGCTCAAGGCCCTAGCGACAGACGTGGAGCGGAACCTGCGTGCGCCGGCGGCGGAAATGAAGCTGCCGATCAGCATTGAGGCGCGCACCGGCGACATGAGCGTCGCCAAGCGCCAGCGCCAGAGGCTGTATCCGCCGGACATGCTGCTGACCACGCCGGAGCAGCTGGCCCTGTTCTGCGCCTGGGAGGGCTCGCGGCGCTATTTCGAGGACCTGCGCTGCGTGGTCATTGACGAGATCCACGCCATCCACGCCAGCAAGCGCGGCGATCTGCTCTCGCTGGGCCTGGCGCGGCTGCAGAGCTTTGCGCCCAACACGCGGCGCGTGGGCCTGTCGGCCACGGTCAACGATCCGGACATGCTGCGCCGCTGGCTGTCGCCCGCCCCGTCCGTCGCCGACCTGGTGATGGGCGAGCCAGGCGCGCCAGCGGTGATCGACGTCCTGCTCTCGAACGAGAGCGTACCCTGGGCCGGGCACACCGCCCAGCACGCCATGGCCGAGGTCTATGACGTCATTCGCCGTTCGCGCACGGCCCTGGTGTTCGTCAATACGCGCTGGCAGGCCGAGTTCGCTTTCCAGGAGCTTTGGCGCCTCAACGACGACAACCTGCCGATCGCCCTGCACCACGGCTCGCTGTCGGCCGAACAGCGGCGCAAGGTCGAGGCGGCCATGGCGCGGGGCGAGCTGAGGGCGGTGGTCTGCACCTCGACCCTGGACCTCGGCATCGACTGGGGGGCGGTGGACCTGGTGATCCAGCTGGCCGCGCCCAAGGGCTCCTCGCGCCTGGTCCAGCGCATCGGCCGGGCCAACCACCGGCTGGACGAGCCGTCGCGGGCGCTGCTGGTGCCGGCCAACCGCTTCGAGATGCTGGAATGCCAGGCCGCGCGTGAAGCGGTGGCCGAAAACGCCCTTGATGGCGAACCGATCCGCACCGGGGCGCCGGACGTGCTGGCCCAGCACATCATGGGCGTCGCCTGCGGCGAGCCGTTCGATCCTGATGAGCTGTACCGGGAGGTCATCTCGGCCGCGCCCTTCGCCGACATGGGCCGGGAGATGTTCGAGCGGGTGCTCGATTTCGTCTCCACCGGCGGCTATGCGCTGAAGACCTACGACCACTTCCGCCGCATCGTGCTGGGCCGCGACGGCAAGTGGCGGGTGCGCAATGGCGAGACGGCCCTGCGCCACCGGCTCAATTGCGGCGCCATCGTCGGGGCGGCGATTCTGAACCTGCGCCTGACGGGCCGGCGCGGCGTGCCCGGCCGCAAGATCGGCGAGGTCGAGGAGTGGTATGTCGAGGGCCTGACCAGCGGCGACACCTTCATCTTCGGCGGCCAGATCTGGCGCTTCGAGACCCTGGTCGGGGTCGACGTGCTGGTCACCCGCTCCAACGCCGAAAACCCGAAGATCCCCAGCTGGGGCAGCTCGAAATTCCCGCTCTCGACCTATCTGGCCAAGCGGGTGCGGCGGATGATCCAGGATGAGGAGGCCTGGCGCGTCCTGCCGGGCGACGTGCGCGAATGGCTGGAGGCGCAGAAGGACCACTCCGGTATTCCGCAGGCGGACGAACTGCTGGTCGAGACCTTTCCCCACGGCAAGCGGCATTTCATGATCTGCTATCCGTTCGAGGGACGCCTGGCGCATACGACCCTGGCCATGCTGGTGACGCGCCGGCTGGACCGGCTGGGCGTTGGGCCGCTGGGCTATGTGGCCAATGACTATTCGGTGGCCATCTGGTCGCTGGAGCCCATGGACCACCTGGATTTCGACGCCCTCCTACAGCAGGACATGCTGGGCGACGATCTGGAGGCCTGGCTGGATGAGAGCTTCATGATGAAGCGCACCTTTCGCCAGGGTGCGCTGATCAGCGGCTTGATCGAACGGCGATTCCCAGGGCACGAGAAGTCCGGACGCCAGGTGACCTTTTCCAGCGACTTGATCTACGACGTGTTGCGCCGCCATCAACCCGATCATCTGCTGCTGGAGTGCGCCAGAGCCGAGGCGGCGACCGGCCTTCTGGACATCGCGCGCCTGGGCGACCTGCTGGCGCGGGTCAAGGGGCGGCTGCGGGTGCTGAACCTGCCCAAGCTGTCGCCCTTCGCCGTGCCGGTGCTGGTGGAGATCGGCCGCGAGCGGGTGCCGGGCTCGGCGGGCGACATGGTCCTGGAAGCGGCTTCCCTGGCGGCCCTGATCGAGGAGGCGATGGCGTGAACGCACTGGCCCGCCTGCAGGTGAGCGCGTTCGTGGCCAGCCCCTGCGGCGGGGTGCGGGCGGAGGTGGCGGGCGCGGGCGTGCTGCTGCGGCCCTCGGGCGCCCTGTGGATCGAAGCGGCGGCCATGCTGGTCGCGGCGGACCTGCACCTGGAAAAGGGCTCGGCCTACGCCGCTCGCGGCCAACTGCTGCCGCCCTACGACACCGGCGAGACCCTGCGGCGGCTGGCGGCCGAGGTCGAGGCGCTGCGGCCGCGCACGGTGGTGTTCCTGGGCGACACCCTGCACGACGGGCGGGCGGAGAGTCGCATGGCGCCTCAGGATGAAGAGCGGCTGGGCCTCTTGGCCCGCGGCCGGGCGCTGGTCTGGGTGGTCGGCAATCATGACGCTGATGGCCCGCGACGCCTGGCTGGCGACGTAGCCGCCGAATTGTCCGTATCCGGCCTATGCCTGCGCCATGAGCCCAAGGCTGGCCTGCAAGACGGCGAGGCGGCCGGCCACCTGCACCCCTGCGCGCGCGTGGTCGCCCGGGGCAAGAGCGTGCGCCGGCGCTGTTTCATCACCGACGGCCAACGGATGATCCTGCCGGCCTTCGGCGCCTATGCCGGCGGCCTCAGCGTGCGCGATGCGGCGTTCAGCGGGATGTTCGTGCGTCAGCCGGTGGTGGTGGCGTTGGGGACGGGGCGGGCGCATGCCGTGCCGTGGGCGGCGGTGGTGGGAGAGTGAAAGTATAAAAGACTACGTCATCGCCGTGCTTGTCACGGAGACCCATGCCGTGAACTCACCGATTCAACGCAAGATAGAGATCAAACCAATCAGGGTTCATCTCTTCGGTCAGATTGATCTTCCACTGACGGTGATACTTCTTCAGCCGTTTCTCGTCAGTGATGGCTTCGATTATCGAGTCGTGCACGCGATACCAAACTAACCTTTTGACGCCATATTTGGACGTGAAGCCCTTGAAGGCGTTGGTCCTGTGTTCGTAAACGCGGCGCGCCAGATCGCTCGTGACGCCGACATAGAGCGTTCCGTTCTTTTGGCTGGCCATCATGTAGACGGCGATTGTGCCTTCAGCCGTGACCAATTCTGCGGCTTCACGGCATGGGTCGCCGCGACGAGCGCGGCGATGACGTTGCTATTTGGGTGAAGTGAACCCTCAAGCCGCCAGCCTCTCCTTCAAATGATCCCCCACCCTCAGCGCATTGGCGACGATGGTCAGGGTCGGGTTCACGGCGGCGCTGGTGACGAAGAAGCTGGAGTCGACCACGTAGAGGTTGTCCAGTTCGTGGGCCTTGCAGTTCACGTCCAGCACCGAGCTTTGCGGGTCGTGGCCGAAGCGGGTGGTGCCGACCTGGTGGGCGGTGCCGTAGAGGGGCAACAACGAACCCAGGTCGAAGTGGTGCTGCGAGATCGGGTGGCGGTGGTCGGTGAAACCCTCCAGCGCCCTGTCCAGGGTCTTCACCAGCCGCTCGTGGCCCTCAAGGTTGTTGTGGGTGTAGTCGAGAGTGATGCGGCCGTCATTGCCCAGGCGCACGCGGTTTTCCGGCATGGGCAGGTCTTCCGAGATCACTAGGAAGCTCAGCATGCGATGGGCCATGGCGTCCATCATCGAGTCCGGCAACAGGCCCGGCGGCATGATGTCGGATATCTGCCCCTCGAGGGTTTTGCCGGACATGTATTCCAGCATCTGGATGTGGCCCATCGGATGGTCGAAGCCGCCCCGGGGGTCGTTCCAGTAGAAGTCGTTCACCGCCAGGGTCTTGGGGAAGGTCGTGCCGATCGGGCCGAAGGTCAGCGAGACCATGGCGGTCAGGGTGTGGAAAGCGTAGTTGCGCCCTACCTGGTCCGAGCCGTTGGCGAGGCCGTCGGGATGGGCTCCATTGACCGAGGCCTGCAGGATCACCGCCGTGTTCACTGCGCCCGCCGCCAGCGCGACGATGTCGCCCTGGAAGCGCTCCTCGCCTTCGGCGGTTTCGCAGACCACTTCGGTGACGGTACGGCCTGATCCGTCCGTCTCCAGCCGCAGCACCTTGCGCCCGGTCAGGAGGGTGACGTTGGGCAGGCCCAGCAGGGGATCGATGGCCAGGGTCCGCGCGTCGGACTTGGCCTTGACCAGGCAGGGATAGCCGCCGCAAGTCCTGCAGCGGATGCAGGCCGAGCGGTGCGGATTGTCCTGGTCCAGGTCGACGCCCAGGGGCAGGGAGAACGGCCTCCAGCCCTGGCCCTGAAGGTGGGTTCGCAGCCGCGCCACCCCGGGATCGTCATGCACAGGCGGATAGGCATAGTCGGGCTCGCCCCCCGCCTCGGTGGGATCGACGCCGCGCTTGCCGTGCACCCGCCAGAGGCGCTCGGCCTCGTCGTAATAGGGCGCCATGTCCTCCAGCTTGATCGGCCATTCCGGCGAGACGCCGCCCGCATGCTGAACGCGCTCGAAATCGCCTTTCCTCAGGCGCATCAGGGCCGCGCCGTAGAAGGTGGTGTTGCCGCCGACCCAATAGTGGGTGGTGGGGACGAACGGCTTGCCCCTGCGGTCGTACCACTGCTCCTTGGTGTTGTACTTCTTGTCGATGAAGACGGTCTTGGGGTCCCAGTTTTCGACCTCGCGCGGCAGGTGCTCGCCCCGCTCCAAGATCAGGATCTTCTTGCCCGTGGGCGCCAGGCGTTGGGCCAGGGTGCCGCCGCCGGCGCCGCTGCCGATGATGATGATGTCATAGCGATCGGTCATGGATGTCCCCCTCCAGGTGATATTTCGCCGAGCCGGCGGCGATGACGGCCCGCACCAAGCCCTCGGGCAGGCGCCGCATCAGGAAGACGGCCAGTTGGTTGTGCAGGCCGGGCACCACCACGACCTTGCCGCGATCGTTGCCCTCGATGGCCGCCCGCACGACCGCCTCGGGCGTCTGCGGCAGCACTCGGCGTTCGCGGTCCATGATTTTCTGGATGCCGGCCTGGGCGGCGAACTCGGTCTTGGTGGAGCCGGGGCAGACGGCGGTGACGCGGATCCCCTTGGCGCGGTATTCGGCGTCCAGCGCCTGGCTGAACTTGACCATCAAGCCCTTGGCGCCGGGATAAAGGCTGTTGCCGGCGACGCCCGGCGAGAAGGCCGCGAGCGAGGCGACATTGATGATCGAGCCCCGGCCGCGGGCGGCCATGCCGGGGATCACTCCGTGGGCGAAGCCGCAGGCCGCCACCACCAGGGTCATCAGGAAGTCGCGCTGGCGGCTCCAGGGGACGGCGGCGAAGCTCTGGGGAATGCCGAAACCAGCGTTGTTGACCAGGATGTCGACCTGCCGCCCTTGGGCCTCGATCTCGTCCAGCACTGGGGCGTGGGCTTCCAGCACGGACAGATCCGCCGGGATCACCAGGGCCTCGATCCCGTGGGCGGTCGTCAGGCTCGCGGCCAAGGCCTGCAGCCGATCAGCGCGACGCGCCACCAGGGCCACGTCGCAGCCCCGTGCGGCATAGGCCCTGGCGAAGGCTTCGCCCAGACCCGCCGAGGCGCCGGTGACCAGGGCCAGCGGGCGTGGCGCTGCATATGCGGCTGAACTCGCCATCGGCCGATTGCGTCCCCGCCGCCCAAACGGGGGGAAGAGTGTGCGCGAGAATGCCTGGCGTCAAACCGTTAGTTGCAGGGGGCGGCCCGGCTCAGCGGAGCGGCGCGCCGTCGCTGCGCGCCAGGCGGAGGAACTCCTGGCGCGTGCGCGGGTCGTCCCGGATCACGCCCAGCAGCCGGCTGGTCATCAGCATCGAGCCGGCGGTGTTGACCCCGCGCAGGGTCATGCAGCTGTGCTCGGCCTCGATCACCACGCCGACGCCTGCGGGCTCCAGGATGTCCTGGATCGCCTCGGCGATCTCAGCGGTCAGCTTCTCCTGGATCTGCAGGCGGCGCGAAAAGCCGTTGACCACCCGGGCCAGCTTGGAAATGCCCACCACCCGTTGGGTCGGCAGGTAGCCCACATGGGCGCGGCCGATCACCGGCAGCATGTGGTGTTCGCAAAAGCTCACCACGCGGATGTCCTTCAGGATCACCAGTTCGTCATAGCCGCCGACCTCCTCGAAGGTCCGCTCCAGATATTGCCGGGGATCGACGTCGTAGCCGGCGAACAGTTCGCGATAGGACTTGGCCACCCGTCCGGGCGTATCGCGCAGGCCTTCGCGGCTGGGGTCGTCCCCCGCCCATTCGATCAGCACGCGGACAGCGGCCTCCGCGTCGGCTTGGGTGGGTTTGCTCATCCAGGTTCTCCAAACCGGCCGATCTGGCCTGGCGCTCCGGACGTGGTGGATGCGCGGTCGATCAGCAAGGGCGAGGAGGGGAATTCCCCGTTGACCTAGCGGCCGTCAAGTCCTGTCACGCCTACGTCCGTTTCTGACGCATGGACTTTCTAAGGTCTCCTCATTGGCCGACCGCCAAAGGAGAACGACATGGCTCAAGCCGCCTATTCCAAGAGGCGCTTCCCCTCGCAAAGCCGCAAGGCCGCCGCGCGTCCGGCGATCGAGCGCCGTCCCCCCTCGGGCGACCTGATCAACGCCATCCTGCAATATGCCGACGTGCAAGAGAACGTGGGCGGCGGCCGGGTGAAGCTGAGCCTCAGCGCCCGGCGGATCGCCGACCCGGTCATCTCCGGCCCGCTGGGCCGCGAGGCCGGCAGGCTGCATGAGGTCTCGGTGATCTGGGACGAACGCGAGGACGAGATCTTCCGCATCGTCGATGACGCCCGCGGCGGCCTGTTGGCCCTGGTCGAACCGGATGCGCCAGGCGACGAGAGTGCGGCCGAGGACGGCGCGTTCGAATTGACGCCGGCCGCCCTGGCCTATGTCGCGCGGTACGGGCGCTAAGCTGGTTGATGGGCCGCCAGCGCCTTGCTCAGCTCCTCCACCATCACGGCCCGCAGGCTCTCCGGCGCCAGGACGCGCACGGACGGGCCCCAGGTGAACAGGTGCCAGGCCAGCTCCAGCATGCCGCTGGCGGTGAAGCGGACGATGACCGAGCCGTCTGGCTGCGGCTCGGTGGCCTGGCTGGGGTGGAAGCGCCAGCGCAGGGCGTCGCCGGCGCGGTCGGGGGCGATCTGCAAGGCCACGGCCTCCGGCCCGCCCCCCTGATAGATGCCAAAAGAGCGATGGGCGAAGTCCTGCAGGTCGAAGCCTTGCGGCGCGCTTGCGGAGATCTCCAGCGCGACGAGATCGCCGATGCGATCCAGGCGGAAGGTGCGCGGTTCGTCCGCGCCCAGCTCGGCGGCGACGAGGTAGTTGTTATGGCCGAACATGATGCCGAACGGCGCGACACGCCGCCGCTCGCCGGGGCGCGATCCGCCATCATAGCGGAACTCCAGCGCCTTCATGGCCTTGATCGCATTGCGGATGGCGCCGATGACCGCCTCGTCCTCGAATGGCCGTGGGCCGGCCTGGACGGCGATGGTTTCGGCCCGCATCAGGGCCTCGACATCCGGCCCCAGGCGTCGCAACGCCGCACCGCGCATGGCCGAGCGGATCTTGCCCTCCAGCGAGCGCAGCGCCTCGGCGCGGGATGGAGCCCCAGACCCACGCAGGGCCTCAGCCGCCTTGCCGAGCTCGACCAGCTCCTCCGACGTCGGATTCTGGAACAGTCCGTCGAGCCCGCCGGCGATGCGGAACCGCTTGGTGGGCGGGTCCTCGACCTCTTCCAGATTGGGAAACAGGCTCCACAGGGCGTCGCGCATTCGTTCGACCGTGCGCCGCCCGACCCCGACCGCCTCGGCCATCTCATCCAGGGTCAGGCCTTCTGCGCTGGCGGCGAGCCGGCGGGCGAGGTCGAGGAGAAGGCTGGCCTTTTCGTGTCTCATGAATCCCAACCCTGCGACCGCTCCTGACGCAAGGCGAGCCTAACCTCTCCTCACCACGCAGCAAGCCTGCTCAGCCGCCAAAAGGAGACATTCCCATGTTGACCCAGATCCTCCTCGCCGGTCTGCCCCTGCTGCTGATCGCCACGGCCATCGTCATCGTTCACAGCCTGGTCCGGGTGGTCCTGCTGGTTTCCTGGGCCGTCGCGGCCGCCGTCGGCGCCCGTGCGGCGGCGCAGCTGTTCAAGCTGATGCTGGCGGAGCGGGCGGGGATGGCCCAACGCTGTTGATTGGAGCGTTAGGTGGGCTCGCACGCCGCGCCCGCCGCCGGTGATGTGGCTGTGCAGGTACGCCTTCAGGGCCGCGGCCATCAACGATCACCGAAACGCCCACTGTTCATCCCCGCTCACGCCGCCTGGGCGTTCGCCTCGCCGGCGGCGGCCGGAAGGGTTACGGTGAAGGTCGAGCCCTGGTTTTCGACGCTCTCGACGTGCAGGACGCCATCCATGGCCTCGAGCCGCCGCTTGGCGATCGCAAGGCCGAGGCCGACGCCCAAGACGGCGCCGCCCTCACGGCCCAGGCGATTGAACGGTTCGAACAGGTCGCCCAGGTTCCGGGCGGCTATGCCCGAGCCGGTATCGCTCACCGCGATTTCGACCTGATCGCCGCTGCGCCGGATCATAAGGCGCACCTCGCCGCCGCAGCGGTTATATTTGATGGCGTTCGAAACCAAGGCCTCGAACACCTGGCGCAGGCTCTCGCCGTCGGCGAGCACCCGGGCGGTGTTCTCGCCGGGTCGGTCCCGAACGATGCGGACCGCCGCGCTCTCAGCCTGGGCTGCGAAACCGGCGCAGACCAGCTCGAGGACGGCCGCGAGATCCAGCGGCTCGGCGACGCGCCCCGGCAGGTCCTTGTCCAGGCGGATCAGTTCCAGCATCGCTTCGATCTGGGCCAGGAGATAGCGGCCATTGTCCACGATGCAAGCCAGCGCCTTGTCCTGGCGGGGCGTCAACGGCTCGCGCTTGCGGTTCATCCGCAGCACCGCGGCGAAGCCTAGCACCGCATTCAGGGGCGTGCGCAATTCGTGGCTCATATTGGCCAGCAGCGTGCTGCGAGCCCGGCTGGCCGCTTCGGCCCGCTGCGCCTGATCGACCGCCGCCAGGGCCAGGCTCAGCGCCTCGGTGCGTTCGGCCAGGGCCGAGTTGAGGGCGCGCAGCCGCTGCGCTTCGGCGACGGCTCGCTGTTCAAGGCGCCGGTCGACGAAGGCGCAGACCAGGCAAAGGCAGAATAGAAGGCCGGTCGCCAGCACCACCGCGCCCGCCATCACATCCGCCTCCAGATCACCGGCGGCGATCTCCAGGTGCGAGGGGCCGGCGACGACCACCGTCGCCGCCATGGCCACGTAATGCGTGCCGCAGATCGCCAGGGCCATCACCAGGGCCGCCGCCCCTCTCTGCCACGAGAGCCGTAGCCTATGGGCTAGTCCGAGCGCGCTGATGGCGGCGACGGCGGCGATCACCACCGACAGGACGAAAAGTCCGGGCCGGTAGTAGAGTCGCCCGGAAATGCGCAGGCCGCTCATGCCGACATAGTGCATCAGCGCGATACCCAGGCCGACCAACAGTCCGGCTATGGCGAGGCGACGCCAGGTTATGGCCTTCTCGAAGGCCTGAAGGCCGATGGCGACGCTTGCGATGGCCAGCAGCCCGGACAGCGCCGTGATCGCCGGGTCGTAAGCCTGCTGCAGCGGTATCTTGAACGCGAGCATGCCCACGAAGTGCATCGACCAGGTTCCGCCGCCCAGGACGACGGCCGCGGCGCCGCGCCAGAACCAGCGCGACGCGCCTTGCGAACCGCGCAGGCGCTCGCTCATCTCCAGGGCGGTGAACGAAGCCACGACGGCGACCAGGTACGAGACCGCCACCAGAAGCGGGTCGTGATAAGAAGCCAAGCCGTGGGCGTTATTGCTAAAGCACAGCCCGAATATTGTCATGGCGCGTCTCCCGGCGCCGCAATTGACCTTGGCGTGATTGTATTCGAATTAAAATTGCCAGTTTTTATGGTGCGGCATCTTCGCCGGCGGCCCTTCGTCTTGATCCCGGCCAATCGCCGGCGAAGACTGCGCCCGGCGCAATCACTGAGGCGTCTTCGGCACGTGGAGCGGCTGGACCTTCACGGTCGAGACCCCGCTGGCCTTCATGCCCAGGCGGCGGGCGGCCTTGGGCGAGACGTCCAGGATTCGGTTCTTGGCGTAGGGGCCGCGGTCGGTCACCGTGACATGGACCGACTTGCCGTTTGCGGCGTTGGTCACCTTGGCCTTCGTGCCGAGGGGCAGGGTGCGGCTGGCGGCGGTCATCTTGTTGGGCGCGAACCTGGCTCCGCTCGCGGTCTTCTTGCCGGTGGCCTCAGGTCCATAGTACGAGGCCGCGCCGGATTGCGGCCGGCCCGAGGTGTCGATGCGGCGGTGATGGCCGTGAGGCTCGCCCCACGCCGGGGACATCAAGCCCATCGCTAACAGCGCCCAGAGCGCAGCATGCACGATCGTCCGCATCCGATGACAACGGCGGCGTGCGAGATCCGATCCGGGCTGTCTACGGCGGCGTACGAGGTCGGCGCGGCAAGGAGATCTCGAAGCGCGAGCCGTGACCCTCTTCGCTTGCGACAGTGACATCGCCCCCGTGCAGGTCGGCGACCAGCTTGACCAGGAACAGGCCCACTCCGGTCCCGACAATGTCGGCGACGTTCGCGGCGCGATAATAGCGATCGAATATATGGGGCTGGTCCGCCTTCGGTATCCCCAGGCCCTCGTCTTCGATCACGATACGGATCCCGTTCGCATCGCCCCGGGCGGTGAGCGCGATGCGGGCGCGTCCCGGCGAGTATTTGATGGCGTTGGACAAAAGATTGCTGATCGATTGGTGCAGCAGGTCGGGGTCGCCCACAAAATCGTCCCCCAGCGGCGCGATCCTGGCTTCGATCCGGACGCCGGACGATATTTCCCGGTGCGATTGGCAAACTTCCTGCAGCAGGCCGGCGAGGTCGAAGGGCTTGGGATGAAAATACAGCCCGCCGTCGTCGGTCCACACCTGCGAGGATTTGAGCAGATTGTCGATGACGTGCCGCAGGCGCAGCACGGCCCGGCGCAGGCGCGCGGCGCGGAGTTCGATGTCGGCTGGCGTCAGCTGGCGGCTGAGCGCGGCAAGCCGTTGCGCGTGGCCATCGATGATCGTCAATGGCGTGCGGAACTCGTGAGACGCCATCGAGACGAAATTGCGCTGGTGCGAGGTCAGCCGGCGCTCAGCTTCCAGCCGTTCCTCAAGCATAGCCGCCTGTTGAACCAGGCCCCGCTGGCTGTGCGCCAGTTCGACGGCGTTGGCGCGGAACACCACCACAGCCCGCGCCATCTCGCCGATCTCATCGCCCCGGTCAACACCGGCTATGACTGTGCGGGTGTCGTTGGCGGCGAGCGCCCGCATGCGGCTGGCGAGGTCCAGCAGGGGATCTGACACACCCCGGGTTATGTAGCTGACGGCGGCGATCAGCCCGAGCGCCGTCAGCAGGACGGCGACGGTGATCAAGGCGCGCGCGCTCCTGTAGGTCGTCGCGGCCTCGTCGCTGGCGCGAGCGGCGCTTGCGACCGTGCGATCCGTCAAAACTTCGAGCCGGTCGCTCGCAAGCCCATAGGCCCGCCGTGACTGGGACAAATACAAGCGCGCGGCGGTTTCCGGGTGGCCGGTTCGTGAAGCCGTCAGCACGGCTTGCGATGCGGATACGTATGCGCGCCAGGCGGCGTCGAAGGCGCTGAAGAGCGCCGCCTCTTCGGTGTCGTGCGGAATGCGCTCGTAGCGGGCTTCCGACGCGGCGATCAGTTGGTCAAGCTTTCGAGCCTGGTCATCCACCTCCTGACGCTGTGCGTTCGTTTGCGCCAGAAGACGGCTGGCTTCGGCGGCGCGGGCATCCGAGGTGAAGTTGTTGAGATCGCCAAGCAGGCGCGTACTCTGCAGCCAGCGGTCGCGGATCTCCACCGAGACCTGGTTGACCGCGCGCAACTCGATGATGCTGAAGGCGGCCAGAATGGCGATCAGGAGCGCAAACAGCAGAAAGACGGCCGAAAGGCTGACACGTATGGATAGCCCGGCTTTCGGCGCGTGCGGCGGTGACGGCTTGACAGCGGGCCTGTCTGGCATCGTCTCTCCCTTACATCCTCAGCATGGCTTGGCCGGCCCCGGCTTGTACCGCAAGGTGGCTCCGTCCGCCCAATCGGACTAGCGGAGCGATCAACGGTGGGAATGTCATGACCTCGGCCTCAACGACACTCGGCGCCGCGGGGAGCGATTCCTGCGATCCGCGGTCGACACCGTCGCCGGCCGGCGAGGCCGACGGGACGGCTGAAGCGCGTCCGGCGCCGATCAGGGTGCTGTGCATCGAAGATGATGAGGAAGCCGCCGAACTCATCGCCGAGGCTTTGGTCGACCGCAAATACGAGGTGACCATCGCCGCCAACGGCCGTGATGGCCTCGCCGCTGTCCTGGCGCGTCGGCCTGATCTCGTGCTGTGCGATCTCAACATGCCCGGCATGTCGGGATTTGAAGTTCTCGAGCGCCTGATCGCGACGGCGCCTGAGTTGCAGGACATGCCTTTCCTGTTCCTGACGGCCCTGACCGACCTTGACAGCGAGCTTCGCGGTCGCCGGCTCGGCGCCGACGACTATGTCACCAAGCCGGTCGATTTCGATATTCTCGACGCCATCATTAGCGCGCGGTTGTCACGCCGTCCCAGAAGCGAAATTTACCGGCGGAGCGTCGGACTCAGCGAGCGCGAGATAGAGGCCCTGATCTGGTCGGCTCGTGGCAAGACCTCGGCCGAGATCGCCCAGATCCTCGGCCTGACCCGCCGCACCGTCGATTTCCATCTGGACAACGCCCGCACCAAGCTTGGCGTAACCACGCGCACCCAAGCTGTCGCGAAGGCCATCGCCGCCAGCCTGATCGAACTCTAGCTTGACCTTGGCGGCGTCCCCGACCGAGGCCGCCTGTGACAAGTCACAGTTCCCAGCGCCGAACCTCGCTCCTAACTTGTCGACCATTGGGGGGCCCGGACGCATCATTTGGCGGCGGGCCATGCGTCGCGCCGCAAGCCTGGGACAAGCTACGACAGCGAATGCAGAAAAAGCTGACACCGACACCGGCAAGCCGGATTCTCGACTTGGATTTGATGCCCGTTGAGGTGCGCGAGCATCACCTCGGCAACCTGATCATCGGCTTCGCTGTTCTCGTCATCGCAATGTCCCTGTGCGTCTTCGAATTTCCCCAGCACTGGCGCGCGATCGCCGGCCTGTTTGTTTTCGTGAAGATGACCGCCGCGACGCTGATGTCCGTCGTTCGTTTCGAAAGACGGGTGCTTTTCGAGGCCTTGCGCCAAAGCGAGCAGCGGCTGAGGACGGCTCTGGCCCAATCGGCCCGCGCGGCCAGCCCGCCAACGCCCACGGCGGGCGGTGTCGACATCAGCCGCATCTGGCAGGGGCCGAGCCCGTCGGACGACTTCGTGGCGGACCGCGACGAGCGACCACTGGTTGATGCGGCGCAAGCCATGAGCAGCTTGGCGCGGAGTCTTGGCGCCCGCGTCGTCGGCGCCACGGCCTATTACGGCTTCGCGATCGCGCTGGCTCTGGCGCTGTCCCGGTATTGGGGGATCTAGATGCGCGGCCGGCCTTCTTCAATCTGACCGCCATACCCAAAGGGGGACAACCAAGCGCACGGAGCTTCACTATGAGATTTCCATTTCATAGCCAGCGCGCGACGGAAACGGCGGCGTCATCCCGCGATGTCGTTCTGCAACGACGCGCAGAAATCTGGCGGCGCCTGCTGATCGAAGGGCAGGTCGTCCTCGACGACGGCAGCGACGTTTCGCCGGAAACGCCAGGCCTTGAAATCCTGCGAATGGCGAGCGAGGGCCTGCTGGTGAGCCGACTGGACAAGGGCAAGCCGGGCGCCGGACGGGTCGTCTACACCCTTTCGGAGCGGGGGCTGCGCCTGGCCGAGAAATCCCGTCCTGACCTCCGCGCCGCTTGCTGACTCCCGGCCAGCGGGCGCTCGCCGCCTCAGCTGATGGCGTTGGGAGGGCTGGGCGGCTATATGAGCCGCCTTCGCACTCGCTGGCGGCCATACGGATCTCCATGACCCTCGTTATCCAAGACACCTTGAGCGGCGAAAAGCGCGCCTTTGCGCCTCGCGATCCGGGCCGGGTGACGATGTATGTCTGCGGCCCCACGGTCTACAACTACGCCCATGTCGGTAACGCCCGGCCGGTGGTGGTGTTCGACCTTCTGTTCCGCGTGCTGCGCCACCTCTATGGCGAGAGCGCGGTGGTTTATGCTCGCAATATCACCGACGTGGACGACAAGATAAACAAGGCCGCTATCGAACAGGGCGTGCCGATCGGGGTCATCACCGACCGGTTCACCGACGCCTATCACGCCGACATGGACGCGCTGGGCGCGCTCAGGCCCACGATGGAGCCGCGCGCTACGGCCCACATCGAGGCCATGATCGCGCTGATCGAACGGCTGGTGGGCAACAAGGCCGCCTATGCCGCTGAAGGCCATGTGCTGTTCGACACCCAGGCCTTCGGTGACTACGGCCAGCTGTCCAAGCGCACCCTGGACGACATGATCGCGGGCGCACGGGTCGAGGTCGCGCCCTATAAGCGCCACGCCGCCGACTTCGTGTTGTGGAAGCCGTCCAAGCCGGGGGAGCCGGAATGGCCTTCGCCCTGGGGGGCGGGACGGCCCGGCTGGCACCTGGAATGCTCGGCCATGGTGGAGAAGAATCTCGGCCTGCCGATCGACATCCATGGCGGCGGCCACGACCTGATCTTCCCGCACCACGAGAACGAGATCGCCCAGTCGCGCTGCGCCGACCACGCGCCGGTGTTCGCCAACTATTGGATGCACAACGGCTTTCTGACCATGGACGCCGAGAAGATGTCCAAGTCGCTGGGCAATGTGCTGCTGGTCCACGACCTGGTGACACAGGTGCCTGGCGAGGCCATCCGCTGGGCGCTGCTGGCCGCCCACTACCGTGCGCCGCTGGACTGGACGGGCGAGCTTCTGGCCCAGTCGCGCAAGTCGCTGGACCGGCTCTACGGGGCGCTGCGCCGGGCTGCGGACCTGGAGGTCGAGGTCGGCGCTCCGCCGGCGGCGGTGATCGAGGCCCTGTGCGACGACCTCAGCTCCCCCCGTGCGACCGCCGAGCTGTTCGCCCTGGCCAAGACCCTGGAGACCGCCGAGGACGAGGCCGCCCGCCGCCAGGCCAAAGCCGACCTCCTGGCCGCCGGCCGCCTGATGGGCTTCCTTTCGGCTGATCCGGACGCCTGGTTCGAGGGCGGGTCGGACGAGGCGTTCAAGGCCAAGGTCGAGGCTCTGTTGACCGCCAGGACCGAAGCCCGCAAGACCAAGGACTGGGCCACGGCCGACCAGATCCGCGCAGAACTGACGGCGCTGAACGTGGTGGTGATGGACGGCCCGAATGGGGCGACCTGGCGGTTGGGGGAGTAGACTCCAAACTCAATCATAGCGCTCATCCCCGCGAAGGCGGGGATCCAGGTTCCCCATGCCTTTCTATACCTATCTCCTCAGCAGCGACCGCAACGAAACGCTATATTGTGGCCACACGGATGACCTGGCGAAGCGGATCTGGGAGCATCGCGAGAAGATTTACGATGGCTTCACCGCAAAATACGGTGTGGCTCGGCTGGTCTGGTACGAAGTGCACGATACGCGCGAATCCGCCTTCACACGTGAGCGGCAGATCAAGAAATGGAATCGAAGTTGGAAAGTGCGAATGATCGAGGAACGAAATCCCAAGTGGCTCGATCTTTACTGAACCAGTAGCGCGCGCCGCCCCTGGATCCCCGCCTTCGCGGGGATGAGCGAGTAAATGGGAGCGTGGCAGGGATCGGAGGGATCTTACCCGGTCGTAACTTCGCTCTAATATGAAACCTTTCGGCGGCTCTGCGCGAACTAGCCCCCAAGCCCCCGAAGACAGCTAAGACGACGCCCATGCCCATCAAGATCGAAAATCGTATCGGAATCGCCGCGCCGGCCGAGGTGATCTGGGAGGTGATGGCGGAGGTATCGCGCTGGCCGGAATGGGCCGCGATCTATTCCCGGGCGGCTGGCGAGGTGCGCTATGGCGGCGTCCTCAATTTCACCTTGGCGCTGCCCGACCGCTCGCCGCGCGCGTTCGTGGCGCCGATCCTCGACTGGACGCCGAACGAGGCCATCCACTGGAAGACCAAGGGCTTCATGATGGAGACGGTGCGCTTCCTCGAGATCGAGAAATATTCCGACACCGGCTGTGCCTTCTCCAATGGTGAGATCTTTTCGGGCTACGCCGTACGCTACATCCCGCGTAGTCATTTGCGCGCTCTGCGCCACGGCTTCGCCGCGCTGGGCGGGGGGCTGAAAGAGCGCGCCGAGGGCCTCTGGCGCCAAAGGTCGGGCGAGGCCAAATTAGCGGTATGATCGACGACCTCTATTCTGCGCGGATCCTGAGGCTGGCGGCCGAGATGCCGCACGCCGGGCGGCTGGCCGATGCGGACGCCTCGTCGACCAAGGTCTCCAAGCTGTGCGGCTCGACCATCACCGTCGATGTGAAGGTGGAGGACGGCGTCGTCGCCGATTTCGCTCAGGACGTCAGGGCCTGCGCCCTCGGCCAGGCGGCCGCCGCGGTACTCGGCGAGCATGTGATCGGCGCCGGCCTGCACGAGATCGAGGTAGCCCGGGACGCCCTGCGTGCTATGTTGAAATCTGACGGCCCCGCTCCTGAGGGCCGCTTTTCGGAGCTTTCCGTGCTGGCGCCGGTCAAGGACTATCCCGCCCGTCACACCTCGACGCTGCTGGCGTTCGAGGCCGCGGCTGAGGCTGTCCGCATGGCCACGGAAGCCAAGACAACGCGAACTAGCCGCGCCGGCGCGGCTTGATCGGCCCCTTTCGCGGATGCGATGAGCCAGCCGAACCGCCGTTCGCAGGCCCGCCGGCATGACCTTCTACGAACGCATCGTCAGGGGCGTCCATCGCGCCTACAAGCTGACGCTATCGCTGCTGATCGGGCGCCATTGCCGGTTTTCGCCGACCTGTTCGGACTATGCCGCCGAAGCCCTGATCGCCCACGGACCCTGGCGGGGAGGCTTTCTCGCCGCCCGGCGTCTGTGCCGTTGCCATCCCTGGGGCGGATCAGGCTATGACCCGGTTCCCCCGCGCTCCGCCAATCGGAAGCGGAGCTGGACGTGTGAGACATGATCGAACTGAAATTTCCCGACGGGAACAGCCGTCAATTCGAAGACGGCGTCACGGGCCGTGACGTCGCCGCCTCGATCTCCAAATCGCTGGAGAAGAAGGCGCTGCTGATCAAGCTCGACGGCGAGCTGCGCGATCTCGACCGGCCGATCGAGCGCGCGGGCGCCATCGAGATCGTGACGCGCGATGCGCCCGAGGCCCTTGATGTGATCCGCCACGATACGGCCCACGTCCTGGCCGAGGCGGTGCAGGAGTTGTTCCCCGGAACCCAGGTCACCATCGGCCCCAATGTCGAGGACGGCTTCTTTTACGATTTCGCCCGCGAGGCGCACTTCTCGCTGGACGACCTCAGCAAGATCGAACAGCGCATGCGCGAGATCGTCGACCGCGACGAGAAGATCACGCGCGAGGTGGTCAGCCGCGATGCGGCCATCGCCGATTTCCTCAAGATCGGCGAGGCCTACAAGGCCGAGATCATCGAGAGCATCCCGGCCGGCGAGGCGGTGACGATCTATCACCAGGGCGCCTGGAAGGACCTCTGCCGCGGGCCGCACCTGCCGTCCACCAAACACGTGGGCAAGGCGTTCAAGCTGACCAAGCTGGCCGGCGCCTATTGGCGCGGCGATCAGAACAACGCCCAGCTGCAGCGGATCTACGGCACGGCCTGGGCCTCCGAGGCCGACCTCGAAGCCCATCTCAAGCGTGTGGAAGAGGCCGAGCGCCGCGACCACCGCAAGATCGGCCGCACCATGGACCTCTTCCACCTGCAGGAAGAGGGCAAGGGCATGGTGTTCTGGCACCCCAAGGGCTGGACCCTGTTCCGCACGCTGGAGGCCTATATCCGCCGCCGGCTGGACGACGACGGCTATGTGG
>FSWM01000900.1_pt1 | contig 37445 bp, 31 predicted proteins | sample 1637841 | NCBI WGS metagenome assembly FSWM01 (sample SAMEA3914789, study PRJEB12502) | metagenome | biome: forest; material: soil | place: Canada | collected 2011-07-03 | depth 0.3 m | reverse complement strand
CGCCTGCCCTTCGCCGACGAGAGCCTGGACCTGGTGGTCTCGACCCTGGCCCTGCACTGGGTCAACGACATCCCCGGCGCCCTGATCCAGATCCGCCGCGCGCTGAAGCCCGACGGCCTGTTCCTGGGGGCCCTGCTGGGCGGATCGACCCTGACCGAGCTGCGCCAGTGCCTGACCGAGGCCGAGGCCGAACTGACCGGCGGGGCGGGCCTGCGCGTCTCGCCCTTCGCCGACACCTATGACGCGGCCGGGCTGCTGCAACGCGCCGGCTTCGCCCTGCCGGTGGCCGATGTCGACCGGGTGCGGGTGCGCTACAGCCACCCCCTGAAGCTGATCGCCGACCTGAAGGCCATGGGCGAGACCAACGCCCTGGCCGACCGCGCCCGCCAGCCCCTGTCGCGCAAGGTGCTGGCGCGGGCCTGCGAGATCTATGCCGAACGTTTTTCGCAAGCCGACGGCCGGGTGGTCGCCACCTTCGACATCGTCACCATGACCGGCTGGGCCCCCCATCCCGACCAGCAGCAGCCGCTGCGCCCCGGCTCGGCCAAGATGCGCCTGGCCGACGCCCTGGGAACCACCGAGCGGCCGGCGGGGGAGGCGGCGGGGTAGGGACATCCATTAAGTCCGCTCATCCCCGCGCAGGCGCATGGGCGCTGATTTTGGATTGGCGCTGCTCGAAAAGCCCTTCCCCCTCGATGGGGGAAGGGTTTGGGTTGGGGGTGTTGGCAAGCGGTTTCCAGATCTGACGCCGTTGGGCGACGTCGCCCCCAATACCCTTCGCCCCAACCGCTGCGGACACACCCCCAACCCTGCCCTTCCCCCATCGAGGGGGAAGGGTTCCAACAGGGAGCGCGCGGTGAAATTTGAAGCATTTACTTGTCCCCCGACCCCCAGCAAAATCCGCCCCGCCCCCAAAAGAGGGCGACGCCATAGGCACGGGGCGAAACGCCGGGAGGACAGTATGGGACAGGCCACGGGTCGGGCGACGCGGGTTCTCGCGGACGGGATCTATTTCGGCGAAGGCCCGCGCTGGCGCGATGGGCGGCTGTGGTTCAGCGATTTCTACGCCCATGCGGTCAAGTCGGTGTCCCTGGCCGGCGACCTGCGCACCGAGTTCGAGCTGGACGACCAGCCCTCGGGCCTGGGCTGGACGCCCGACGGGTCGATGCTGATCGTGTCCATGACCAAACGCCAGGTGCTGCGCCGCACCCCAGGCGGGGTGATCAGCGTCCATGCCGAGCTGGGCGCCATCGCCGGGTTCCACTGCAACGACATGGTGGTCGACGCCGCCGGCCGGGCCTATGTGGGCAATTTCGGCTTCGACCTGGACGCCGAGATGGTCGGGCGCGGGGTCGCCTCGGTGCTGGCCGACCACCCGACCGCCCGCCTGGCCTGTATCGCGCCGGACGGCGCCGTCAGCGTCGCGGCCAGCGACCTGCATTTCCCCAATGGCTCGGTGATCACCCCGGACGGCGAGACCCTGATCGTCGGCGAGACCCTGGGCGGCGTCCTGACCGCCTTTGATATCGGCGAGGACGGCGCCCTGAGCGGCCGCCGCCTCTGGGCCTCGACCGCGCCCCGCTTCCCGGACGGCATCGCCCTGGACGCCGAGAACGCCATCTGGATCGCCAATCCCCTGGCCCCGGAATGCGCGCGCATCGCGCAGGGCGGCGCGGTGCTGGAGGTGATCGACACCGGCGAGCCCTGCTATGCCTGCATGCTGGGCGGCGAGGACGGGCGCAGCCTGTTCATGCTGACGGCCAGGACCTCGGTGGGGCATGAGGCGGCGGCGTCGCCGACGGGGAAGGTGCTGGTGGCGGAGGTTGAGGTTCCGCATGCGGGGCGGCCGTAGGGGGGCGGGCGGAAAGATTTGCGGCGGGCGGCCTACTAGGCGGTGTTGTGGCGATGGTGCGGGAGATGGCTTGAGACCGTGTTGGTAGAGCAGCGGGCGGTGCCTACACGCGGAGCCGGGTAAGTGAGGGGACGCGTCAACACGGCGGGGCGAACTATTTCAAACAGCGTCACCGTAACTCGCAAAACTACACGTTGGGGAGGACCAGCCAGTTTTCCGACGGCGTATAGCCGTGGGACACGGCTTGGTTGTAGTAACTTTCAAGGCCGGTGATTGCTCGCCGCAAGGCGTCCTGTGGTGTGTCGTCAAATGGCCGACTGGTCCAGTAAGGACCAGCTTGAAGGGGAGTATGTATAGCATGACTCACTAAAAAGCCCCAGTATTCTCCTTTCGGAGTTATTTCTATTGTAATGGGGGTTAACAAAGCTCCTAGTGTTATCACAAATTCACTATCATCAACGCGGCTTACCAATTTAACGTTGTGTAGCGATAGAATCGTATCAATTGGATCACGCGGGCCCGTAGAAAAAATTGCGGCGTCTCCCAGGAATTCAGAAAGTAGTGGGAGCAGAAAAGCATGCTCTGCGCTAACAATATCCGCCGTGCGCTGCCTTACAAAACCCTCAATATCGCCGGCCTGTAGCTTTCTATCAGCTTCGTTCGAGATTCCATGCGCCTGCTTTTCCTTTGACGTAAGGGTGCCAGAACCTAATGCTTCTCTAAAATCGTGCACTTCGGCCGGAGCTACGAGAAAGCGATTGCCCGGGCTGGAGTAAGCGACCTTTCCCGCCGCCTTCCAAGGAATGACCTGAGCAAGCGCCTTCCGCGCCGAGTCTGCCAGAACTCGCGTACCCACTCTTTCGCCCAAAACTGCGTCCTGGAGTGCTGCCAGCCGGAACGCAAACGCCTTGGCTCTGGCGGCCCGGAAATCGAAGGTGGGTCGCAGAGGCCGTTCCTCGAACGGCCGCTTCCACGTCCACTTGCCGGTGTCTCCGTTTACCGTTTCGTGCATGTCGGAAATGGCGAGCTGTACCCTGTCCCCACTCATGCCCGCAAAGAGCTCGCCATAAGTGGTCACCCAGAGCCAACCATAAAGCAACTCCTTGGTCCGCTTCGACGGGGCCGGATTAACTCGAAACGCCTCAGCCAACACAACAATCTGTAGAGCGTACGGTACAAGATCCGGTGAGCCGACGCCGCACTCAACCCAAAGAAAATCTGCTACTCGAGCTATCGATTCAAATATCTCACCAAGTACATCTGGATTATTTACCAGAGCAGTGCTCAACTCATCTGCGCTGGCTTTATAAACATCGAGGCCAAAAGCAGCTTTGCAGGCCTTTAAAATGGGATCGTTATCGAGACTACCCCATCCTCGTTCTGCGAGCATCTGCTCTTTGTGATCTGAAAGTCGGTTTTGTAGGTCAAAGCCTGGATTCCACGTTAGGGCATGAACCATGTGCGCTTCGCTCATACGAGCGCCCTGGCTATTAATTCGTTGAAACGTTCTTGTGGCAAGGTTTATATCATCCGTCGTGATCGGAATGACGGGAAGTTTGTAATCCCTAAAAGCCCTCGCTAGCTGATCGGTAGATTTAATCGCATTTTCTACGCCCGCATCCGCGAGTTTTCTCTGATATCGGAGAAGGGCTAAGCTATCAAACACCAGAGAAACGGGCATAAGCGGACCACTTATGTCACCCACATCTCCAGGACTTACGAAATCTTCTCTTTCTGGGTCATAGAATACATCGAACAGGCCGACCTCATCAGGTTCCTCGCTATCGCCGGGATCGCTGATGGAGCCTTCAATAAGATCTTCAGTGGGCGAACTAGCTGTTGGCGCCGGCCTGTGAAGGGCACCATACAATGTGGATAGGCGTTGCACTCCGTCGAGAATGTACTGACGGGTGACGCCGGTGGGCGGTGGGGTTAGGCGATGGGGCCCCAACTTGTCGTAGCAGTCGATCACGACCGTATTGGTTCGCCAGACCATGATGGCTCCGATCGGGATACCATCGCGGATGCTGCGCAATAGTTCGAGCCGCCGCTCCCAGTTCCAAACAAGTGGGCGCTGAAATCGCGGCACCTGAAGTCCGCCGTCGCCAATCTCCTCCAAAAGCTGTGAGAGAAATTGAACGTGCGGATCGCTGTAAAAGCTCGGCGCTTTCATTATTCCTACCTTACCAAGGCGACAAGTTTGGACACCATGGAACTTAACTCGTCCCAGCTTCCGTCCGCTCTTAAATCAATTTCTGAAATGTCTCCGCTCCCGAACGACTCGGCAATGCCATCGTCGAAGCCATCCGCCAAACAGGTGCGATCGGCAGCCGACACGCCATTGTACAAGTTGTCAGCGGTCGCGTCGGTGCGTCCAGCGTCGCGGCGAAAGCCATTTTTCATATTGAAGTGAAATCGCTGCGCCTCATTCATCCTATAGAACGCGCGCAGTTTCCGGGTACGGTCTGGTCGACTCTTCACCGAACGGTTCGCCCACGAGGTAATCACCGGTTGCGGCAGGTAGTTCTCAATGCACCGTCTGGACAACTGGTGGTGAGGCACACCGCCGCTCTCGCATGCAACGCGCAATCGCTCTGAATCGGCGCTGGGTGCTCCCGGCCGTAAGGCGTCCCCATCAAACATTGCCCACATGCGAAGATTGGTTCCAACCGTTTGGGTCAAGCTTTGGACTCGCTTAGGCATGTTTGAGATTCCGCCCCCATTTTCGAATTGAAGCGCGCCGCGTGCCACCATTTTATTCAAAAAATCACGCTGCTCGTTCGTCGCAACAGACAACAGAAAGCCTTTGTCGGAGCTCCAATTCTCTAATAGTGCCAAAAATGGCAGCTGAAGAAAGCCAGCCGCGTCTGTCAATGGTAACTTGGGGGGATACGCTGACCAATCAGCATCCCCGTCAGGAACAACGAAGACGGCCCGCTCTGCTGGCTCGTGGGCCTCACTGACGTAACCGTCAGTCAAAATCAAATTCCACTCATCCCGATGCTGCTCAGTTAGCTCGGAGAGCCAGGCGCGAAATTTTGGATCGCTGTCGTCCGAAACGATGATCCGGTGCTTGCCGTAAAGCGCCAGCGCAGCCATCGCGTCGAGAAGAATTGTGCTCGGCGGCTTAGGGAAAAGCTCAACCGACAGCTCAATCCGCATGCGCTTGCCGTGCCCTCCGCGCGAGAACCACCTTTCGTGCCTGTTCCACTTTTTCGTTGAACACCCCCGGTGGCCAGCTTCCTCCGGATGGTCGGCCGTCCGCACCAAAGGTAATTTCGCTAATTGTCGCCGCCGAGCCATCGGATTGACGGACCCAGTATACGACGACGTGCTCGGGTCGAAGGCGACCTTCAATCAAAGCTAGCTGGACGGCGAGCAGAAAGCTTTCAGAATGAGTTTCCGCTATGATGCTAGCTGTGCCGGATGCCGCGACTTCGCAGAGGAGGTTAGCAAGCGCCGGTTCCGCTGCAGAATGCAGGTGCAGTTCTGGGTGTTCAAATACCAAGGTTGGGTGGTTTCCCAGCCTCTGTCGTAGCGCTAGCAACAAGAGGCCCAAAATCGGAAGGACCTGACCCATTCCTTCCCCAGTATCGGCCAACTCAATCACCCCGCCCGCAGTTTCAAGACAGAACGAGAAAAGCTCAGCTGATAAAAAGGCCCCTCGTTGAAGTGTGAGTCGAAATCCGGTCGCCGCCTGATACCAGTCTGACAGCGCCTCAACTATATCGGATCCGTTTGCCGCTTCATCGTATAAGATCTGAGTAATTCCAGATCCGTCTGGAGCCAATGCTCCTTGTGTTCCGGCGTACACTTCCCTTCGGGTCGGCGATGCACGATTAGCCTGCAGCCAATACACATCGGATACCCACTTCTGCAATATTAAGGCAGCTTCGATCCCAAACTCGATGACCTGTGGATGCCCCACCCCTTCAACGGCTGGGAAAAGGCCTGAAAAGACAACATTTACCTCGACATCTTCAGCGTCGCCGTTACTGAAGTAGTACGCGTTCGGACGCCCTTCCGAAGCCAACCATTTCAGCGACGTGGTGTCACCGGCAGCCGACGTGAGGCGCATCGATTCAACGATTTGTCTCCTTTGGTCTGGAAGGTCTCGGACCACATAGCGCAAAGTCGTCGCGCCATCCGTCACCGAGAATCCAAGAGCGAGGCTCGAAGTAAATTTCGAAAGTATGCCTGAGAATGTCGCTCCGCGTATCGCGGGAGCGCTCATATTTAGCGGCACCGGTCCAGAATGAGAGGAAGAATCTCGCAGGAATGGCAACCAGCGCAAGATAGCGCTTTTGCCGGCGCTATTATATCCGAAGAAGAGCGTGACGGGGCGGATCGTGACATCGACCTCCGCCGCAAACGCTTTGTAGTTCCCAACGCTAAATGCCCTGTCTGCCATTGTCCGTACATATCAGTGGGCTGTTGGCGTGGCTATCTGGCTCTTCGCGCCACATTCGCATCGAGTTACGGTGGCAGCGCGTGAAATAACGGCTTGGATGATCCTGTTTCCATCCCCTGGATCAGGTCAAGGGCGTAGCCGCGGAGCGGTCGCTGCGCGACCCTTGACCTGATCCAGGGGATGGAAAAGCCTGCCTGCAAGCGATTTAGGGGCGGGTCTGCGCCGGGGCGCGTGGGGTGACGGATGAGGGCCGCGCCCATGGGCGCCAGATCTGGCCGCGGCGGTGGAACCTACCTTCTCCCAGGGGGAGAAGGAGGGCCCCGTTCGCGAAGCGAAGGGGAGGATGAGGGGGTAAGGCCTCTCAGTTTCATCCTGAAACCGCCCAACCCCTCACCCTCCCACGCCTTGCGGCGCGGGCCCCTCCCTCTCCCTTCGGGCGAGGTGTTCTTGGGCGGGCTCCTGACTCAGCGCCTAGGGGCGAAGGATTATGCCGGCGGCTTGAGCCTGGCGACGCGCATCAGCAGCTCCCACGACACCTCGGTGGCCGAGAACAGCAGCACCATCAGGGAGGCGGCGAACCAGCTGCGGTGGTCCTCGCGCCGGAGGATCATCAGCAGGGCGGCGGCGAACAGCATGGCAAAGCCGACCAGGGCCGCGAAATGGCGGCGCAGGGCGAACAGGCGGCTGTGGAGATCGGCCGGCCGGGTCAGGGCCAGGTACAGGCGCACCAGCATCCATCCCGCCGAAAAGACTGTCAGGGACAGGGCTGTCGAGCTGAACTCGGTCAGGGTGATCTGGGGGAACAGGGCCAGGACCGAGACCATCAGCACCACCAGATAGTTCTGAAACGCCTGCTCGGCCAGGCGGCGGGAGCCTTGATGCTCATCGCCCAGGATCGCCGCCGCATTCATCGACACGGCGACGAACAACAGCCCCAGCAGGGCGGCCGAGGCGCCGCCGGTGACCGTATAGAAGGCGAACCAGGCTTGCATGCGCGGGGCTAGGCGGAATGGGGGCGGGGCGCGATGGGCGGGCGTCGCCGAGCCTGCCCATGGCGTGGTGTTGTCACTGTGGTTTCCCCCGAACTGTTGGGGTGATCCTGGTTCCATCCGCGTGGGGAGGTCAAGGGCGGGGCCCGGTTTGGGGACGCCCGGTTTGGGCTGGATCATGCTCTCAATTCACCGCTCATCCCCGCGAAGGCGGGGATCCAGATCCATCATCAGTCCGCCGGTGGGCTTCACCTGGATCCCCGCCTTCGCGGGGATGAGCGGGGATGAGCGGGGATGAGCGGGGGTTGGGGTTGACTTTTGCGCGATATTTGTTCATGGTTTGTTCGTGAATATCGCAACCTCCTTCCCCGGCGACATGGCGGCCGATCCCTTGCCGGATCGGGAGGATTGGCATGAGCCGATGTTGCGGGAGCTGGCCGAGATCGGCATGGACTTGGCGCGGGGGTTGTTGCGGCCAGAGGCGGCGGGCGGCGATCCGCAGCTGGCCTTTGCGCGGGTGTCGCGGGCGGTGCGCCAGACCGTGGCGCTTAACGCGCATTTGCGGCGGCGGCGGCAAGAGCCAGAGACCGCGCAGGTCGATGAGGCGCCGATGGATCAGGCGCGCGGCGAGCGGGTGGTGGCGCGGGTCAAGGCCCTGTGCCGCAAGAGTGAGCTGGCGGGCCGGCTGACGGCGGCGATCGAGATCGAGGCGGAGCGGGGCGAGCGCGAGCGGTTGCTGCGCGATCTGGACGGGCGGCTGGACGTGGCGGTCAATACCGTCGACTTCCTGGCGCGGCCCCTGGGCGAGGTGATCGCCGAGATTCGCCATGACCTGGGCCTGGGGCCCGCGGCGGCCGAGGGCGGCGTGGATGACGACGACCAGGACCTTGAGGACGAAGACCCTGGGGAGGATGGGCCCGGCGAGGGTGAGCCGCCCTGGCTGGACGTGAACCCTTCCCCCTCGATGGGGGAAGGGCAGGGTTGGGGGTGTGTGCGCCGACGATGACGATAGAACCGCGTGAGGCGGCGACGCCACTCGCGTTTTTCACCCCAAGATCGCGGGCACACCCCCACCCAACCCTCCCCCATCGAGGGGGAGGGCTATGGCCGCGCCCTAAACCGGTCGGTCGCCGACGATGGTCACGCGCTCCATCCGGCGCACGGCGGGGAAATAGTCGGAGGCGGCATAGTGCTGGCTGGAGCGGTTGTCCCAGAAGGCGATGGAGCCGGGCGCCCAGCGGAAGCGGCACTGGTATTCGGGGATGGCCGCCTGGGCGTAGAGGTGGCGCAGCAGGGCGTCGGACGGGTCCGGATTTTCGCCCTGGCGAGAGGCGGCGAGGTTAGGCGGCGGGTCCGGCGATATAGCCGGCGCGGGGGAAATGCAGGTTCAGCCGGCCGAGGTCGTCATCCTGGCGGGCGATGACGATCCGCTCGGGATTGGCGGCGACCAGGGTTCCCTCGATACGGTCGCGGCCATAGTCGTCGGCCATGACGAACACCGGCGCGCCGGGGGCCAGGCCGATCGGGTCGGCGGGATCGTGGGCGATGTCGCCCCGGGGCTCGGCGGCTTTTGCGATGTCCAGCGCCGCCTTGGGATCCAGGTCGGTGTGGGTTCCATGGCCGATGGCCCGGACCCGCGCCTTCCAGGCCAGGGTCCTGGGCAGGTCCCGCAGCAGTTCGGCGGCCACGTCCGGCAGGGCGCCGGCCAGGAACCAGACGTTCATATAGGCGGCGATGTCGGCCAGGCCCGGGGCGTCGCCCGCCAGCCAGGCGGCGCCGGACTGCAGCTGCTGTTCCAGCCAGCCGGCCTGGGCGCGCCACTGGGCCTTGAGCGGATAGACCGCCGCCTTCATGGCCTTTGTGTCGAACGGGCGGCCGGACAGCTGTTCGCGGTCCTTGATGAAGGCTTCGGGCACGGTGTCGCCGATGGTCCCGAAGATGATCGGCACGGTGGACTGGAAGAACAATCGGTCGGCCCACCAGTTGACCGCCCAGTCCAGGCCGCCGGCCAGTCTGGGCGCCGGGCCGATGCGCTCGATCTCGGCCAGAATCACCTGGGTGTCGCAGAACACGTCGGCGCCGATCTGGGCCACCGGGGTGCGCCGATAACCGCCTGTCAGAGGCAGAAGATCCGGTTTGGGCATCATGTTGGGTATATCAACCGAGCGCCAGGCCATTCCTTTGGCCCCCAGCGCAAGTCTGATCTTCTCGGAGAAGGGTGAGGTGGCGTAGTGATGCAGGATCAAGGTCTCGGTCATGGCGTCCCCCTTTGGCTTGCGTCGCGCAAGCCGGTCAGGCCATCGCGATCTGTTCTGGCGCTCTTGGCGCGCCGTCATCTATATGGCGCATGCGCCAGGAGGGATTTTGGAAGTGACGGGCAAGACGATCAAGGACCTTCAGACAGTTCGCGAGCAATTGAACGAGCAATTGCTGCGCGCGGCCTATGCCCTGACCCAAGGCATCAACCAGCGCGCGCTCGAACGGCTGGTGCAGATCAACGAAGCCATCTACGCCCTGGATGCGGTGATCGAGGACGGGCGGCCCGAACCGACAGATTAGGTCGGCTATTTCCGCGCCGAGGCGGTGGCGTCGCGGGCGGCCTTGAATTCCGAACCGGCCTTCCAGTCCGGCCATTCATCCGAATTGGCCAGTTTCAGCCCCAGGCGGTAGAGCAGGGTCAGGTCGGCGACCTGGCCGGACAGGTCCCAGTCGGCGCTCCAGACGTCGGCGGGCTGGTGATAGCGGTGGGCGGTATAGTCCCTGGCCCAGGCTTCGCCGGCGGGAAGCCCGCCCTGGACCATGTCCTCGCCGGCGTGGAACGAGATCGCCGGCACGCCGACCTTGGCGAAGGAGAAGTGGTCGGAGCGGTAGAAGTGGCCCTGTTCGGGGGTGCGGTCGGGCGAATAATAGCGGCCGGCGGCCTGGGCCTCGGCGACCAGATCGTCCTGCAGCCCGACCTTGCCGTCGCCGCTGGTGGAGATGTCCTTGGCCAGGCCGTTGGTGGCCAGGGCGTCCATATTGATGTCGCCCACCGTGGTGGCCAGGGGGTAGATCGGGTGGCTGGCGTAATAGGCCGAGCCCAGCAGGCCCTTTTCCTCCGCTGTCACCGCCAGGAACAGCACCGAGCGGTCCGGCCGGGGCCCGGCGGCGAACACCCGGGCCAGCTCCAGCAGGGCGGCTACGCCCGTGCCATTGTCGACCGCGCCGTGATAGATGCGGTCGCCGCTGGCGTCCGGCGCCCCGACACCCAGATGGTCCCAGTGGGCGGTATAGATCACCGTCTCGTCCGGCCGCTTGGCGCCGGCGATGCGGGCGACCACATTGTGGGTGACGATCTGGCGGTGGTCGACCGCATAGTCGGCCGAGAAACTGGCCCCGGCCAGGGCCACGGGATGGAAGTCCTCGCGCTGTGCGGCCTTTTTCAGGGCCTCGAAATCCAGGCCCGAGCGCTTGAACAGATCCACCGCCACCTCGCGCTGGATCCAGCCCTGCAGCAGGGGATGGGCGGCGGCGGGATCGGGGCGGACGATGTCGAACTGGGCGTTGGCGTTGGAATTGCGCACCGTCGCCCAGCCATAGGCCGCCGGCGCCGTCTCGTGCACGATCAGCATGCCGACCGCCCCCTGCCGCGCGGCCTCTTCGTATTTGTAGGTCCAGCGGCCGTAATAGGTCATGGACCTGCCGTCGAAGCGGCCCCCGAGGTCGGCCTCGAAATCGGGGTCGTTGATCAGCACCACGGCGACCTTGCCGTGCAGGTCGACGCCCTTGAAGTCGTCCCAGCGCCGCTCGGGCGCCTTGACGCCGTAGCCGACGAACACCAGGGGCGCATCCTTGATCGCGACATGGTCGACCGGGGTCAGGGTCTGGACCACCGCCTGTTCGCCCTGGGTCAGGGGCGTCGTCTGGCCGCCCGCCGTCAGGGACAGCTTGATCGGGCCGGTGACCTCGAACCGGTTCAGCGGCACATCCTGGACCCAGGCGCCCCAGGGCCCCTTGGAGTCGCCGCCGGGCGAGAGGCCCTCGGCCTTGAACCTGCCGATGATGTAGTCGAGCGTCCTGGCCTCCGCCGGGGTCGCCGGGCCGCGCCCCTCATAGGCGTCCGAGGAGATCACCCGCACCGTCTCGGACAGGGCGTGGGCGTCGACGCCGCCGCCCGGCACCGGACCCGCGAGGGCGGGGAAGGCCAGGGCTGTGGAAAGGAAAAGGGCGAGGGCGGGCTTGGCGAAGCCGGGACGATGCATGAACATGCACACAACCTAAGGGCAGAGCCGGTCCGGCGCCTAGATCTGTCGACGGTTCGTTCGCCCCCTATTTTGATGGCGCCCGAAAAGCACAGCCGCCGGCTTTGCGACCGGCGCGATGCGCGCCACAGTCGGGCGCCAGCGTCTGGAACTCGGGAGGCCGCCGCATGCACACCCTGATCGGGGTCCCGATCGTCGTCCTTGGCTTTCTGCTGCGGTTCAATCCCCTGCTGGTGGTGGCCGTCGCCGCCGTCGCCACCGGACTGGCCGGCGGCATGGACCTGATCGCCGTGGTCTCGGCCTTCGGCAAGGCGTTCAACGACAGCCGCTATGTCAGCGTGGTGCTGCTGGCCCTGCCGGTCATCGGGGTTTTGGAGCGGGGCGGCCTGCAGGAGCGGTCGCGCGCCGTGATCGCCCGGGCGCGCGGCGCCACCGCGGGCCGCCTGCTGCTGCTCTATTTCGGCCTGCGCCAACTGACGGCGGCGATCGGCCTGACCGCGATCGGCGGCCAGGTGCAGATGATCCGTCCCCTGATCGCCCCCATGGCCGAAGCCGCCGCGGAGGCGCGGCTGGGCGGCATCAGCGAGCCGGTCCGCCGTCTGGTGCGGGCCCACGCGGCGGCGGCCGACAATGTCGCGGTGTTCTTCGGCGAGGATATTTTCGTCGCCGTCGCCTCGGTGCTGCTGATCAAGGGCGTGCTGCAGCAGAACGGGATCGAGGCCCAGCCGCTGCAGATCTCGCTGTGGGCGATCCCGACGGCCCTGGCCGCCTTCGCCGTCCACGGCGCGCGGTTGCTGCGGCTGGACGCGCGGCTGCGGCGCGAGGACCAGCGGCCGTGATCCATCTGGAGGGCGTCTATCTGCTGCTGGGCGCCGTGCTGGCGGGGATCGCCGTTTTGGGCGCAGGCGACCGCAGCAACCCGCGGCGCTTCGCGGCCGCCGCCTTCTGGGGCCTGTTGGCGACCAGTTTTCTGGCCGGCTCTCGCCTGACCGACCTGGCCAACGGGATCCTGGTGCTGGCCATGGTCGCCATCGCCGGCTTTGGCGGGCTGGGGCGAGGCCGCCCCCAGACCACCTCCCCGGCCGAGCGCGCGCAGAGCGCGGCGGTGCACGGCGACCGGCTGTTCCTGCCCGCCCTGGTGATCCCGGCCGTGACCCTGCTGGGATCATTGGCCCTGAAATCGGTGACCATCGGCGGGCAGCCCCTGATCGAGCCGAAACAGGCGACCCTTGTCTGCCTCGGCCTGGGCGCCGTGGCGGCCGTGGCCCTGGCCGGCGCCCTGCTGAGACCGCCGCCCCTGGCGCCGCTGCAGGAAGGCCGGCGGCTGCTGGACCAGATCGGCTGGGCGGCGGTCCTGCCGCAGATGCTGGCCGCCCTGGGCGCCGTGTTCGCCCTGGCCGGCGTCGGCCATGCCGTCAGCAGCCTGATCGGCCACCTCATCCCGCTGGACAACCGCCTGGCGGTGATCTGCGCCTATACCCTGGGCATGGCCGCCTTCACCATGATCATGGGCAATGCTTTCGCCGCCTTTCCGGTGATGACCGCCGGGATCGGCCTGCCGCTGATCGTGCACCGGTTCGGCGGCGACCCGGCGATCATGTCGGCGATCGGCATGCTGTCCGGCTTTTGCGGCACGCTGATGACGCCCATGGCGGCCAATTTCAACATCGTGCCCGCCGCCCTGCTCGAACTGCCCGACCGCTATGCGGTGATCAAGGCGCAGATCCCCACCGCCCTGATCCTGCTCGCCCTCAACACCGCCCTGATGGCCCTTTTGGTGTTTCGCTCCCGATGACCGAACAGCCCGACCGCCTTACGCCCGATCTCGCCGGCCGCTTCGCCCGCATCGCCCTGGGGCATGTGGAACGCCAATATCCCTTCAAGCTGGACCAGGTGCTGCTGGGGCCCGACGACGCCCGGCCGCCGGCGCAGCTGCACCCGATCTTTCACGGCAGTTTCGACTGGCATTCCTGCGTGCACGGCTATTGGCTGCTGGCCAGGATCAGCCGCCGCTTTGCGGACCTGCCTGAAGCCGCCGAGATCACAGCCCTGTTCGATCGCAAACTGACCCCGGAGCGGGTTGGCGGCGAGTTGGCCTATCTGGACAGGCCCCTGTCCGGCGGGTTCGAGCGGCCCTATGGCTGGGCCTGGCTCCTGGCCCTGATGGCTGAGCTTGAGCGCCGCACGGCGGCCCGCGAGCGCGTCTGGGCCGACGCCCTGCGGCCCCTGGCGGCGGCCTTCGCCGAGCGCCTGCGCGCCTATCTGCCCAAGGCGACCTATCCGGTGCGAGCCGGGGTGCATTCCAACACCGCCTTCGCCCTGACCCTGGCGCTGGACTATGCGGAGACCTGCGGCGACCCCGAATTGGCCGCCTTGATCAGATCGCGCGCTATAGCCTGGTATGGCGCGGACGCCGATTGCCAGGCCTGGGAGCCCAGCGGCGACGACTTTCTCTCGCCGGCGCTGATCGAGGCCGCCTGTATGCGGCGCGCCCTGGCGCCCCCGGATTTTCGCGAATGGTTCGACCGGTTCCTGCCTCACCTGGCCTCTGGGCGACCGGCCAGCCTGTTCACCCCGGCGACGGTCAGCGACCGCTCCGACGGCAAGATCGCCCATCTCGACGGGGTCAATCTCAGCCGCGCCTGGTGCCTGCGCGATCTGGCCGGCGCCTTTGAGGCCGCCGATCCCCTGCGAGCCCTGTTGTCCGGGTCGGCGGCGCGCCATCTGGCCGAGAGCCTGCCCCACGTGGCGGGGGACTATATGGGCGAGCATTGGCTGGCCAGCTTCGCCACCCTGGCGCTTGAAGCCTAGGCCCCAATAGCCGACACCCTTGCAGGGCGGGTCATCGCATGATACTTAATTATCGACTTAAGTGTTTAGGTCGCACCGTGTCTCTCACCCTCTACTATCATCCGCTTTCGTCCTTCTGCTGGAAGGCCTTGATCGCGCTCTACGAGGCCGACCTGGCCTTCCAGCCGCAGGTCGTGGACCTGGGCGACGACGGCCATGCGTCGGCCGGGTGCTCGTCGAAGCTGAACCCTATTTCAAGCTTTTCCCGGCGGAGGCGACCTGAGCCCGAATTCCGACGTTTCGCCGAGTTATCCCCGGATATTCCCGTTCAGGTAACAGCGCTATTTCGAATTTATCAACCTAAACCGCCAATGATGCGCGCCCAACTGAGGTTGGAGACGAGACAGACGCGGCCCCGTGGTCGCGAGCGCCGGACGGCGCCATGCGTGGGATCACGGCCTTGGCCTGATCGCCTTCATGCTGATCTTGTCGATCGATTGGGAACCGTGCCGAGCATGCCGTGGACCACAGATGACCCTGCGCGGGCGGATGGCGCCCCGGCTCCGGTCGCCGGCCCGTCTGGACTGGAAGGCGAGGCCACCCAGCGGCAGCTGCTGTCCATGGTCGAAAGCCTGACCGGCGTCGGCTATTGGCGGCTGCAGGGGGCCGACCGCCGCACCTTCTGGTCGGAGCAGGTCTATCGCATCTATGGCGTGACGCCCGAAACCTTCGACCCAAATCAACAGAGCGTCTTCGACTTCATCCATCCAGACGACCGGCCCAATATGATTGAGCAGTTCAATCGCGCGGTGCGGCGGAACAGCGGTTTCGAGTTTGAGGCGCGGATCCTGCGCCCCGACGGCCATCTGAGAACCACGGTTTGCAAGGGCGCCCTGGAATCGGGCGCTGACGGCGCCCCCGAAGCGCTCGTCGGCGTGGTCCAGGACGTCACCGAGCACCGCCGCGCGGAAGCCGCCCAGCGGGAGAACGCCGAGCGCCTCGCTCGCTTTATCGAACGCCTGCCGGCCGGGGCGGTGCACGTGCGCGCCGGCGCCCTGACCATGAACGCCGAGTTGGAACGGATCACCGGCTATTCGCGCCACGAACTGCCCACCCTGAAATCCTGGTTCGGCAAGCTCTACGGCGACGAGAGCGGCAAGCTGATGGCGCGCTACGAACAGGCGCGGCGGGAGGGCTTCAAGTCCATCGTTCACGGCGCGATCCGGCGGCGCGACGGCGAACAACGGGTTCTGGAACTGCGGGCCTGTGACGATCCCAGCGGGGAGATCTGGATCGTCCACGACGTCACCGACCGCGAGGCCATGCAGGACGAACTGATCGCCGCTCGTGACCGGGCCGAGGTCGCCGCTCGCGCCAAGTCCGAATTCCTGGCCAATATGAGCCATGAGCTGCGCACGCCCCTGACGGCGATCATCGGCTTCACCGGCCTGCTCGGCAGCCAGCCCGGCCTGGCCGAGATCGAACGCCACTGGGTCACGCGCATCGACGACGCCGGCAAGGCGCTCCTGGCGATCGTCAATGACGTCCTGGACTTCTCCAAGCTGGAAGCCGGTTCGGTGGAGTTGGAAAGCGATATCTTCGAACCCCGGCGGCTGGTGGCCGACACCCTGGCCCTGCTGGCCGAACAGGCCGCCCGCAAGGGCGTGACCCTGGCCGCCCAGGTCGCCGACTCGGCCCCGTCGCGCCTGGTGGGCGATACCGGCCGGCTGCGCCAGGTGCTGATCAATCTGGTCAGCAACGCCGTCAAATTCACCAATCATGGCGGCGTGGCCGTGGTGGTCGAGGCCGAAGACCGCGCGGACCTGGGTCCCGGTGTCCGCTTCAGCGTCATCGACACCGGCATCGGTATTCCCGACGCGGCCCTGGGCCAGATCTTCCAACGCTTTGTCCAGGCCGACGGCTCGATCTCGCGCAAGTTCGGCGGCACCGGACTTGGCCTGGCCATTTCCGCCCGGCTGGTCGAACTGATGGGCGGCGAAATCGGCGTCGACAGCCGGCTCGGCGACGGCTCCACCTTCTGGTTCTGGGCGCCCCTGGCCGAAACCGCCTGCGCCGCGCCGTCCGCCCCGGTCGAGGCGCCGGTCCGCCTGGAAGCGGTGCGGGTGCTGCTGGTCGAGGACGCCGAGGCCAATCAGGAGCTGGTCTGCACGCTTCTGGGCGCCGTGGGCGTCGAGGTGACCATCGCCAATAACGGGGCCGAAGCGGTCGAGGCCGTGAAAATGGCCCACTACGATCTCATCCTGATGGACGTGCAGATGCCGGTCATGGGCGGCGTCCAGGCCACAGAGATCATCCGCGGCATGGGTGGGGCCCTGGTCGAGATTCCCATCATCGCCCTGTCCGCCAATGTTCTTCCCGAACAGGTCGCCGAATATCACCGCGCCGGCATGAGCGCCCACCTGGCCAAGCCGATCAATCCCCGGGACCTTCTGACCGCCATCGCCTGCTGGGTGGGCGGCGATGAGGGGAATGAGGGAGAAGAAGACGAACCCGCGGCGCTGACGGCATAGGGTCCGCTGACAAATAAAGGCTTCAATTTCTCATTGCGCGCAGGCGGAGATGAGCGGTTTCATTTTCAGGGGTCTAGGTGTTTGCGCACGAGTCCTTAGTAAGCCTGCGGGGACGCCCGGGCGTCGTCCGGCTTGGCGCGAGCCGCGCCGCCGCCACGGTCGCAGGGGCCACCGGACCAGCCTTGTCGCCCCACGACGCGCGAACAAAGGTCCGGATCTGGGCGATCTGATCATCGGACAGGTCGGCATGCCTGATCCTTTGGGCGGGACCGGGGTTTGTGGCGGGGCGTTCCAAGCCGGCGAGCGGTCAGCGCGGCCTGGTGCGCGCGGCAATGACCTCGATCTCGACCAGGGACCCGGGCAGGGCCAGGGCCGAGACTTGGACCGTGCTGCGCACCGGCCGGTTGGGCTGGGTCGGGGACCCGAAGAAACGCCCATAGGCGGCGTTCATGCCGGCGAAATCCATGACGCCCCCCTTGGCCGGATCGCCGACCAGAAACACATGCATGCTGACCACATCGCCCATGGACAGGCCCTGGGCCTTCAAGGTCGCCTCGATGGATTTCAGCACCGCCTCGGTCTGGGCTTCGGTGGACCGGTCTCCACCCGGCAGGGCGTCGGACGGCGGCGACAGGGTCCCGCTCAGATAGACGGTTTCGGCCATGGCGGGCACGGTGACCGTGGTCGCGAAGCGCGCCGCGGGGGCCGCATAGGTCCGCTCCACCTCCGCGGCGTGGGCGCCGCAGCAGACCGCGAGCGCAGCCAAGGCGGACAGAAGCTTGAGGGAGAAGGATGACATGATGATTCCTCGCATCGGCGACCTGAGGTCGCGCTTGTCTTGGCAGGCTCGATCTATCGACACTTAAAACTCGGAATCGTCCCGAACCGGTCGGAAAGTCCCTGGAAAATGCCATGATCCCATCGAATTGACAGGGAAATTCAATCGCGGGGCGGCGACCCGCGCCCAAGTGGCCAAGAATTAGGATCGCCGGCCTTGGGCCTCTGGCGCCAGGCGCGCGGCGACGCCACATCTTGGTCACCGAACGGCGCCATGCCTTCGGCGGACATCCATTGGAGCCTTTGAACGAGCATGACCCCCGACGAACGCGCCCTCCTGACGCGCTTTCTCAGCGATCTGGCCCAGGTCCGGGGCGCGGCGCAGGACCCTGAAGCCGCCGCCCTGATCAACCAGGCGGTGGCCAGCCAGCCGGACGCCGCCTATCTTCTGGTCCAGCACTCCTTGTTGGCCGATCAGGCCCTGCATACCGCGCAAGAGCGGATCGCGGATCTGGAAGACCAACTGCGGGCTCCGGCGCCGCAGCCTGCCCAGACCAGTTTCCTTGGCGGCGCGGCGTCCAGAAGCCAGCCGCAATCCTCCGCCTACGCCCCGAGCTACCAGACCGCCGTGCCGCCGACCCAGGGCTCCGGCTTTTTCGGCGGCGGCCCGCCCGCGGCGCCCGGCGGCTTCGGCTCCTTCCTGCGCAATGTGGGAACCACGGCGGCAGGGGTCGCGGGCGGCGAGTTCCTGTTTTCGGGCCTGTCCAACCTGTTCGGCGGCGGCCATTCGGGCGGCTTCTTCGGCGGGGGCTACGGCGGCGGCGGCTACGGCCAGCCGATGGAGAACGTGACCATCAACAACTATGGCGACGACAACGGCGACGATGGCGGCGGCGGCGACGACTGGTCCGACGACAACTCCGGCGGCGACTTTAGCTGAGCCGGTTCGCGCCCTCCCCTGCGCGCTCCTGACGCAGGGGATTTCGCAACAGTCAGGCAACTATTCCACGTTAAAAGCTGTTTACCGGGTTCTTGCCTGGATTGCTGCTCGGATGCGAATTTGAGCTGGGGCCGCCCCAACGGCTCGAGTTCAGGTCATTGGCGCCGGCGTGTTCGATCCAAGCGGGGTCCCCTCTGGACAACTGTGTTTTGAGATTAGCAAGGCCATAGTCCGCGCCCCAAGCTCGACTGTCGCGACCAGCCGGCAGCCGACGGGGTAGAGCAAATCTTGGCCGGGAGACGATCGGTTGGTCGAAACGCCTTATCGCGCATCGGATCGGATCAATCTTTCCTGCGCTGAAATCCTGTTGGCGGACAGCAACCGCGAAGGCATGGCCATCCTTACCCAGATGTTCGCCGGCTTCGGCGTTCATAACCCGCACTGCTGCGCCTCGGCCGCCGAGGCCATGCAGATCATCATGAAGCGGGATATCAATATCCTGGTGGTGGACACCGCGCTGCCGGACATGAGCGGCTATGATTTCGTGCGCCAGCTGCGCCGCAGCAAGATCAAGCCCAACTGCTTCGCCCCGGTGCTGCTGATGTCGGGCCACACGCCCCGCTCCATGGTCCTGGAAGGGCGCGACTGCGGCGCCAATTTCGTCATGGCCAAGCCGGTCAACCCCGTGGTCATGCTCAAGCGGATCATGTGGCTGGCCACCGAAACGCGGGACTTCATCACCTCGCCGGACTATGTGGGCCCCGACCGCCGCTTCCAGCGCCTCGGCCCGCCCCCCGGCATGAACGGGCGGCGCAAGGACGACCTGTCGGGCACGGTGGGCCTGGCCAAGGGGCCGGACCTGTCCCAGACCGAAATCAACCAGCTGTTCAAGCCGACCAAGGTCTCCCTATGACCGGCCTGCGGCGCTTGCGGCCCTGGGCGATCGCGCCCGCCGGCGACCTTAACCATCCTATTGACCGAAAGCAGTGTCCCCGGTGACCGAAGGGCGAAACATCAAGGTGAAGAACCGGCTCGGCGAATTGATGCGCCAGCCCGGCGGCCGGACGCTGATGGAAGCCCTGCGCGGGGCGGAAAAGCGGCTGGACAAGATTTCCGACGAACTGCTCGTCGGCGTCGACCGTTGCATCGCGCGCATGGAAGCCGGCGCCGCCAAGCTGAGCGACAGCCCCGACGACCAGGCGGTGAGCGACATCTATCAGGCGGCGAACGAGATGATCGCCATGGCGGCCCTGGTCGGTTTCAAGTCTCTCGACGAGGTCGCCCATGGCCTGTGCGAACTGATCGACGCCTTCCGCGCCGAAGGCCTGTGGAGCGACCAGGCGATCCGCGTCCATGTGGATGCGGCGCAACTGCTGCGCGGCTTGGCCAAGGATGACGAAGCCGGGCGCGAGCGGGTCCTGGACGGGCTGCGCAAGGTCTGGGTGCGGTTCGGCGTGCGCCAGCCCCTTCCTGCTCCGGAAGCGGCTAGCTGACGCCGACCTCGCCCCAAACCCGATCTACCGCGCCATATTGATCACCTGCAGCTGGGTGAATTCGGCCAGGCCTTCTTCGCCCAGTTCCGAACCCAGGCCCGACTGCTTGGCGCCGCCAAACGGGATGTTGGGGGCCAACTCCGCGTGCTTGTTGATCCAGACGCTGCCCGAATCCATCCGTTCGGCCAGGTCCCAGGCCTTTTCCAGATCTCCGGTCCAGATCGAACCGCCCAGGCCGTAGGGCGAGTTGTTGGCCCGGGCCAGGGCGTCCTCAGCGTCGGTGAACTTGATCACCGGCAGCACCGGGCCGAACTGTTCCTCGTCCACCAGGCGCGAGCCGTCGGTGATGTCGCGCACGATGGTCGGGCGGATGAAATAGCCGGCCCCTTCACGCGCCTCGCCGCCGGCAATGACCTTGCCGTGCAGCCTGGCGTCGTCGATCAGCTCCAGCACCCGGTCATACTGCATCTTGTTCTGCAGCGGGCCCAGTTGCGTGCCCTGTTCCAGCCCGTCGCCGATCACCGCCGCGTCGGCCAAGGCGGCCAGCTCGTCGCACATGGCGTCATAGATCGACTCATGGACATAGACCCGCTTCATGGCGATGCAGACTTGGCCGCTGTTCTGGAACGCGCCCTGAAAGATCTTGGGGGCCGTCAGCTTGGGGTCCACGTCGCCCAGCACGATCCCCGCATCATTGCCGCCCAGTTCCAGGGTGATCCGCTTCAGGGTCTCGGCCGCCCCGGCCATGACCTTGCGGCCCGTGGCCGTCGAGCCGGTGAACGAGATCTTGCGCACATCTGGATGGGCGGTCAGGGCGCCGCCCAGGTCGTTGGCGTCGGCGATGACATTGAGCACCCCCGGCGGCAGGATGTCCTTGATCAGCTCGCCCAGACGCAGGGTCGACAAGGGCGTGGTCGCCGCCGGCTTCAGCACCACCGTATTGCCGGCCAAGAGGGCGGCCGGAACCTTGAAGGCCATCAGGATCAGCGGAAAATTCCACGGCACGATGGCCCCGATCACCCCCAGGGGGCGGCGGCGCGCCTCGACCTTGCGGCCGTCGCTGTCGTCGATGACCTTGGACGGCAGGTCCAGGCTGGTGAAGTAGCGGAAGAAGGCGGCGGCGCCATAGACCTCGCCGGTGGCGTCGGCCAGGGGCTTGCCCTGCTCCTGGGTCAGGAGGCGCGCCAGCTCGGTGGCGTTGGCCTGGATCACGTCGGCGATGGCGTTCAGCGCCGCCTTGCGCGTCTCGAGACTGGTGCGGCTCCAGGCGGGAAAGGCGGCCTTGGCGGCGGCGACGGCCTTGTCCAGCTGGGCCTTGGACGCGCGTGGCGCGATCTGCAACACCTGCTCGGTCGCCGGATTGAGCACCTCCATGGTCAGGTCGCCCTCTTCCAGGCGGCCGTCGATCAGCAGTTTCAGGTCGGTCATGGGAGCCTCCTCGGCGGTCTTGCTTAGGACACATGGTGCGTCCGCACGGGCGCGCCGGCAAGGCCGACGGAGCGTCAACCCGGCCAAGCCGGTTTGCGCTTCGCCCAGGCCGATAACCGCGTGACCGGCCGCGGCCTATGAAGCGCGCAGGAAAAACACGCGCGCGGCGCCGTAGCGGCGATCGTCCAGCCGCTCGAAGCCCGGGGCCTCGGGCTCCGCCTCGGCCGCGCCCCGCTCCAGCACCGCCACGCCGCCGGGCGCCAGCCAGCCGCCGGCGACCAGCTCGGCCAGGGCTCTTTCGCCCAGGCCCCTGGCATAGGGCGGATCCAGAAAAGCCAGATCGAATGGCGGCCCATCCGCGCCAGGTCTCTGGCCCAGGTCGGTGGCGTCGCGGCGATGGATGCGGGTGCGGCCGAACAGCTCGCCCTTGACGCCCAGGGCTTCGACATTGTCGCGGATCGCCCCGCGCGCGCCGGCGTCGGTCTCGACGAACAGGCAGAAGGCCGCGCCCCGCGACAGGGCCTCCAGCCCCAGGGCCCCGGAGCCGGCGAACAGGTCGATCACCCGCTGGTCCCTCACGCCCGGCGACCAGGGCGCGTGCTCCAGCACATTGAACACCGCCTCGCGAGCGCGGTCCGAGGTCGGCCGCGTCGCCTGGCCCTGCGGCGCGACCAGGCTGCGTCCGCGATAGGCGCCGGCGACTATGCGCATGGAACGACAAGCTTGACCGCAAGCCTGGCGCCCGCAAGATGCGCCCGTTCGGGGGGAAGATTTCGCATGGTTCGCTTTGTCTTGGGGTTTGTCGCCGCGCTCGCGGCGGTGACCGTCGTTCAGGCCGCGTCTGTAGCCCCCCCGCCGCCGCCGGTCGAGGACTACGGCAAGCTACCGGGGATGGAGATGGTGAAGCTGTCGCCGTCGGGGCAACGCTACGCCTTCGTCGCGACGGTCGGGGAAAAGCGAAAGCTGATCGTCGCGACCACGGACAATCAACCCCTTCAGATCGACGATCTTGGCGCGATCAAGGTGGAAAACATCAGATGGGCTGGCGACGAGCACCTGCTGGTCTTTGTCAGCTCCACCGTTCATCTCGGTCTGGACTTCGCCGTCGACAAGACGGAACTCGACGGGGTCATTGTCGTCGACCTGAAAGACCATAAGACCTTTTCCGTGTTCGGGGGGCCATACCAAAGCCGGGTGGCCAAAACGGTGGTGGGCTTTTACGGCGTCGCTCAGGTCAAGGGCCGATGGTACGGGTATTTTGGCGGATACAGCTATGAAGGCGACAAAGGGGGCGGCCGCCTCAAAGAGGGTGCGGACGGCCATCTCTATCCCGACTTGTATCGGGTCGACCTCGACACCGGCGACCTCTTCATTGCGGCGCAAGGCCAGGAAGACACCAGCGACTGGCTGGTCGGTCCGGATGGAGAGGTGGCGGCCCGACTCCGCTACAATGAAAAGACCGGCGAATGGCGGGTCTTGGCCTCCAAATGGGGCGGCGCTGAATTGGCCGCCGGCCGCTCCCCGACCGAGCGCGTCAGCTTGCTGGGTCTCGGCCGCAATCCGGGAACCTTTCTGCTGCGCCTCGGCGACGGCGCCCACAACGTGCTGAAGGAGCTTCCGACCGCCGGTGGCCCGCCCATTGCGACCTATGACCCTGACGAGATCGGCTATCCGCTCTTCGACCCGACGACCGGCCTTTGGATCGGCTCCCTCAAGCAGGATGACGAAAAATCTTCGGACCTTTTCGCCCCCGCGCAACAGGCCAAGCTTCGCGGCGCTCTGAAGGCCTTTCCCGGCTACTACGCCCAGTTGGTGTCGTTCAGCGCCGATTTCAGCCGCATGATCGTATTTACTGACGGTGGCGACGATTCTGGCACCTATTGGATCGTCGATATCGCCAAGCAGTCGGCGAACATCCTCGGCGGGCCCTATCCCACGATCAGGCCGTCCCAAGTGGGGTCCGTCCGATGGGTCGAATACAAGGCCGCGGACGGCCTCGCCATGCGCGGCGTGCTCACCCTGCCGCCGGGGCGGGAGGCCAGGAACCTGCCGCTGGTGGTCATGCCGCACGGCGGACCCGAGGCCCATGACTATCTAAGCTTCGACTACTGGGCCCAGGCCTTTGCAGCGCGTGGCTATGCGGTGTTCCAACCCAATTTCCGCGGTTCGAACGGCTCTGGAAACGCCTTTCGCGACGCCGGCTTCGGCCAGTGGGGCCGTAAGATGCAGACCGATATATCTGACGGCGTCGCCGACCTCGCCCGCCAGGGCCTGATCGACCCCAAACGCGCCTGCATCGTCGGCTGGAGCTATGGCGGCTACGCCGCCCTGGCCGGCGTGACGGTGCAGCACGGGCTTTATCGCTGCGCCGTATCCATGGCCGGGGTGGCCGATCTGCCGGCTATGCTCAACTACGACCGCGAGCGGGCCGGGGACGTGAGCTCCAGCACCCGCTACTGGAAAGCCTTCATGGGCGTCACCTCCACCTGGGAGAACGAACTGAAGGATATTTCCCCGAAAGGCTTGGCGGACCACGCAGACGCTCCGATCCTGCTCATTCACGGCCAGGACGACACCGTGGTGCCCATCGAGCAGAGTCAGGCCATGGACCGGGCGCTGCAGCGGTCAGGCAAGCCTGTGGAATTTGTGAGCCTGCCGGGCGCCGATCACTGGCTGCTGCACGAAGACGCACGCGTCGCCATGCTGAAAGCCTCGGTGGCCTTCGTGCTCAAGAACAACCCGCCCGACCCGGCGCCGACCACCGCCGTCGCGTCTAAATAGCCGCGCTCAGCTCCGCCACCGCAGCACCCCGCCCTCCACCGGATTGACGAAGGCCCGGTTCTCCCGGCGGCTGGCGGTCCATTCGCGTTTCAGGGCCTGATACCACTTGGCCTGGCGGTCGGCGTCGTCGATCCACAGCAGGGACGGGTCATAGACCAGGCCCTCGTTCTGCAGATTCACCATGGCCGCGTCCTGGCGCAGGAACTTGCGGGCGCCCGAGGCGATGAAGGGCCGCAACAGGGTGAAGGCCCAGTGGTCGGACCACATGATCTGGGTGATGCGGGTCCTGGTCTCGGTCACCGGGGTCAGGCAGGTCAGGGACAGGACCTGGCGCGCCCCCACCTCGATATGCTCCCAGCGCATGCCGGGCAGGCGAAACACGATCTCGGTCTTGGGCGCCCCGCCCAGGATGCGATAGGCGTAGCTGTTCTTGGATGGGGCGTGGCGGGCCATGGCGAAGCCGGCCTCGCGCGGCTCGAACGCCTTGGCCTTGTCGTGCTGCGAGGCGGTGGAGCGCCACCACCAGTTCTGGTGCACATAGGGACCGTGGGCGGGGTCCATCAGCCCGATCACCGCGTGGTCGATATGGGCGTCGAACACCATCCGGTCGACCAGTTTTGGCGCGCCGCCGACCACCCCGGGAAAGGTCGGCGGCGGCTGGTCCGGATCGGCCTCGCCGCGCGCGTCGGACCCCATCCAGACGAACACCATCCCTTGAGTTTCGGCGACGGGATAGGACCGCACGCGGATGCGGCCCACGTCCACCGCCTGGCCATCGACCATGGAGGGAATGGCCGAACAGACCCCGTCGGTGCGGAACCGCCAGCCGTGATAGGGACACTCCACCCCCTCGCCGCCGCCCGGTTCGCGCACCAGCTTGCCGGCGGACAGGGGCGCGGCGCGGTGCGGGCAGATATCGCGCAGGGCGTAGGCCTGGCCGGCGCGGGTGCGGCCCAGCAGGACCGGCTCGCCCAGGATCTCATAGCGCTGCAGCTTGGCCGGCTTCAGGTCCCCAGCCAGGGCCGCGAAATACCAGATGTCGCGCAGGAATCCGTGACCGAAACGGGCGGTCTCGGCGGCGCGGGCGGGCTTGGTGTCACCTTCAGGCATTGAAGGATGTGTAGCCCAGGAACGGAGCCGCGCGCGAGCCCTTGTCACGCGCCCCGCTTGATCTGGCGCAACCGGCGAGACCGCCCGCCGCAACCATCAGGACCTGGCCGCCCGGTCCGCCGCGCTCAGCACCAGTCCCTCGGTCAGCAATTGCGGCAGCACCGCCGGTTCGCCGCCCCTGGCGTCATACATCAGATAGAGGGGCACCCCCGCGCGGCCATGATCGGCCAGCACCTTGGCGATCACCGGGTCGCGATTGGTCCAGTCGCCCTTCAGATAGACGATCCCGTCCTTGGCGAACGCGTCGGCGACCTTGCGGCTGGACAGGGCGACCTTGTCATTGACCTGGCAGGTCACGCACCAGGCGGCGGTGAAGTTGACGAACACCGGATGGCCCTCGGCGCGCAGGGCGTCGAGCCTGTCCGGTGAGAAGGGCTGCGAGGCCAGCTCGCCCGCGGCCGGCGCGGCGCCGGTCGCCGCCGCCGCCGGGGAGTCGAACGGGGGCCAGGCGGCGGTCGCCGCCGCCAGGATCAGCAGGACCGCGCCCGCCGCGAACCCGACGCCGCCGCCACGGCCGGCGAAACGCGCCGTCTGGGCCCGGCCATAGAGCCAGGCGGCCAGGGCGACGACCACGGCGCTGGCCAGAAGCCGGGCCAGTCCGATCGGTCCGACCTGCTGGCTGAACACCCACAAAAGCCAAGCGGCGGTGGCGAACATGGGAAAGGCCATGGCCTTCTTGAAGATCTCCATCCAGGCGCCGGGGCGCGGCGTCAGGGCCAGAAGGCCGGGCGCGAAGGCGACCAGGGTGAAGGGCGCCGCCATCCCCAGGGCCAGGGCCAGAAAGACGCCCAGGGCCAGGATCGGCGGCTGGGTCAGGGCGTAGCCCAGGGCCGGGGCCATGAACGGCGCGGTGCAGGGCGCGGCCACCGCCACCGCCAGCACGCCGGTGAAGAAGGCGCCGACGGTTCCGCCGTGGCCGGCGAGCGCCACATTGCCCGCCGCCGCCTGTACGCTGCCGCCCATCTCGAACAGGCCGGCGAGATTGAGCGCCACCAGCAGCATGACCAGGGTCAGCACCGCGATCACCACGGGCGACTGCAGCTGGAACCCCCAGCCCACCGCCTGACCCGCCGCGCGCGCGGCGATCAGCAGGCCCGCCAGGCCGACAAAGGTGGTCACGACCCCGACCAGGAAGGCCAGGCCCTGAAGCCGCGCATCGCGCGGACTGTGGGCGTGGCCGGCGAGCGACACCGCCTTCATCGACAGGACGGGAAACACGCAAGGCATCAGGTTGAGGATCAGCCCGCCGAGAAAGGCGAAGGCCACCGCGCCGGCCAGCCCGCCCGCGCCCGTAGCCGCCCCCTGAACCGCTGCCGGCGGCCCCAGGCCCGCGGCGCCGGGCTGGACCGGTCCTGGCTTGGCGTCGATCTCATAGGCCCGCGCGCCAAGGTCGATGACCCCCTGCAGGCTGGGCAAGCCCTTGCCCCCCTTGAAGGCCGAACCGGGCGCCAGGGTCAGGGTCAGGCCGCCTGGGCCCCGCTCGATGGTCTGGGGCTGAGGATGATCGATTGCGGACGGATCATAGGGATAGAAATAGGCGGCGGGAAAATCGCCGCCCTTGACCGGTGCGCCGGTGATGCTGAGCTTGATGGCGGTGGCGCTGGCGGTCATCACCGCCGTCAGCGGCCCCGGCCTGGGGGCCTTGGCCAGGGCGACGGCGATCTGGCCGCCGAAGTCGGGGTCCGGCGCCGGAGCGGCCGCGACCACCGGCAGGGTCAGGGTCAGGCTGGCGTCCTCGGGCACGCAGACATCCTTGCACACCAGATAGGTGGCGGCGGCCTTGAGGATGACATCGGTTCCGGGCCTGGCGTCCGTCGGCGCGGTCAGGACCTGGGGCAGCAACACCACGCCCTCATAGCCATAGTCCATCAAGGGTCCGGTGCGCAGCTGGCGCGGCTTGGGCCAGGCCAGCTCGCCGATGGCCCAGCCGGCGGGCAGGGTCCAGGTCACGGTGGTCGCCTGGCCGGAATCGCCGGGGTTGCGCCAATAGGTATGCCAACCGGGCTGGATCTGCTGGCGCAGGGCCACGTGGACGCTTCCGCCGGGCTGTACGCCCACCGCATCGGCCACCAGCCGGGCCTGGACATGACGCGCGGCCAGCGGTTCGGGCGGGCCGGTATCGGCGCGCGCGGCGGCGGCTGCAACCAGGGCCCCGCCTGCAACCAGGGCAAAGACGATGGCCACGACGCCGAAATTCTGAAAACGGGAACGAACGGTCATGGAACTCCTATGGCACAAGCCGAGCCCACAGGCACGCGGCCCCGGCCCCTCACCTATCCACTTCGGGTCTGACCGTGTTTGGGTTACGAATCAGTCTGCGGGCGGATCAGGCCCGTCCCGACCAGGAGCGAACATGCCCGGCTATTTCGAGGATATTGAGGTTGGGCAGGTGGTGTCCCTGGGCGCCATGGTGGTCGACGACGAGGTGCTGAACGACTTCATCGCCGCCTTCGCCCCCGACCGCGACCCCGATCAGGGCGCGCCCGACGCCCTGATCTACGCCATCTGGTCGCGGCTCGACGGCCAGACCTCCGCCGAGTGGCCCCAGACCAAGCGTTTGGCCGTGGACGCCCTGCGCTGGGCCAAGAACCCGCCGTCGGGCGAGCTCTTGCGCGGCCGCATGACGGTGCTGGGCAAGGACCAGGTCGGCGAAGCCAAGGGCATCGTCATCGCCCAGCACGACCTGCTGGACGAAGCCGGGCGGCTGGTGTTCTCGTGCCTGACGCGCAGCGTGTTCGTCTGCCGGGGCTAGGCGCGTCACTGTGGTTTGACGGTTCGGAACAGCTGTGTCGCCCGAGCCCTCCCCCTCGATGGGGGAGGGTTGGGGGGGGTGTGGCCGCGATGTTGGGGTGAAGACCGCGAGTGGCTCCGAGCCAAAAGCGTTTGCATCTTCATCGCCGGTGGACACACCCCCAACCCTGCCCTTCCCCCATCGAGGGGGAAGGGTTCACTCATGGACAACACTCACTTCAGCCCGTCAAACCGTCCGTGAAGCGGGCTAGGTCCGCCCTATCGGGAAACCGGGCCTGGAACGATCAGGCGTTACCCGCCGCCGGGATCGACGCCACGTTCCCGCGCAGCATGGATTCGGAAATGATCCGGTCCCAGCCGAACAACGAATTCAGGTGAGCATAGATCTGGTTCAGGCCGCCATTGTCCCGCAGCTCGATAAATTTCTCGGCCGACAGACCGTTCAGCTTGGCTTCCGAGATCGCGTAATATTCGGCGATCAGCACCGGCGTGGCGGCCGCGCCCGTATTGGGATCGCGCGGGGTGAAGGTGGTCTGTTTGGTCTCGAACAGATCCAGGTCGCGGAGCATCTGAACGAAGGAATCGGTGCGCGTCCGATCCTGGTCGAACTGGCCGCAGAACTCGATGCAGCTCTTGGTGAAGGCGGTGGGTTCGCCGTTTTCGAACAGCATCACATCCGGCGAATCCTCGGTCCACAGGTCGGCGTCGCGGTCGATGCAGACCACCGTGCGCTGCAGCTGGTCGTCGCGCGCGCCGACGAACGGATAGCGGCGGATGAAGGCGGGGACATAGCAGCCGGCGCGAAAGCCGCCCTTGTCGTCCACATAGAGGTTCTCGCCCTCCTGCAGACCCATCACCGCCAGCGGCGAATAGCTCTCGCCGGCGAAGATGATCGGATAGCTGACCCCGGCGGGACCGAACTCGCCCACATGCAGGGGCACGAAATGCTGGCGGGCGGCGAAGCTGAACGGGGTGTCGATCCGCTTCATGCCCAGCTTGGCGTGCTTCTCGGCGTCCAGGGGCTCGGGCCGGTTGTAGAGCAGCACCGTGCCGGTCAGGGGGGTTTCGTTCTGGGCAGCCATGGAGAACCTGTGTGGGCGTGAGGTCGCGCGTACGCGGCGCGGGTGGCCGGCTTCTAGCGGATCGGCCCGGTTCGGGCAATGCGCGCTCATGGCGGGCCGATTTGCGCTTGCCTCGCGCCGCGTCACCCGCCTCAATGTCAGCCAAACAAAATAGAGGAAAGCCTGCCATGGCCATCGCCTATCCAGAGATTCTTGAGCTCAAGAACGAGGGACAGACCTTCTCGTGGACCGCCAAGGACACCATCCTCTACGCCCTAGGCGTAGGTCTGGGCCATGACCCGCTGAACGACGACGAACGCGCCTTTGTCTATGAAAAAGACCTCAAGCCGGTGCCTAGCCAGGCCGGGGTCGTGGCCTGGGGGGCCAATGCCGGTCCCACCGGCATCAACTATCTGATGGTGGTCGATGGCGAGCGGAAGATCGTCTTCCACAAGCCCCTGCCGACCTCGGGCCAGGTGGTGTCCTCCAGCCGGATCCTGGGCGCCTGGGACAAGGGCGCCGGCAAGGGCGCGGTGGTGGTTTCGGAAACCGACTTGAAGGACGCCGCCACGGGCGAGCTGATGCTGACCATCACGGGCTCGACCTTCGCCCGCGGCGATGGCGGCTTCGGCGGCCCGTCGGAGGGCCAGCCCGAACCGCATCCGGCGCCGACCCGCGCGCCCGACCAGTCGGTGGATATCGCCACCCGCGACGACCAGGCGGTGATCTATCGCCTGTCGGGAGACTATAACCCGCTGCACATCGATCCCGCCGTCGCCAAGATGGCCGGCTTTCCCAAGCCGATCCTGCATGGCATGTGCACCTTTGGCATAACCTGCCGGGCGGTGCTGCAGACCTATGCCGGTTTCGATCCGTCCAAGTTCAAAAGTCATCAGGCGCGGTTCTCCGCCCCGGTCTTTCCCGGCGAAACCATCACCATCGATCTGTGGCGAGACGGCGATGTGATCTCGTTCGAGGCGCGCATCAAGGAACGCGGCGTGACGGTGATCAAGAACGGCAAGACGGTTCTCGGCTGAGCCGCGGGGAAGTCATTATTATGAAGCAGATTTTCCTGGCTGGCCTGACCCTGGTCGGCGCGGCGGCGCTTGCGCCGGACACCTTCGCCCAGACCGGCGCCCAGACCGCGGCCCCGGCCGCGCAGTCGAGGACAGCCGCGGCCGGCGGCTATCTCGTCCCCACCACGGCCCCGGTGACCTTGAGCATCCTGCCGCCGCCGCCCGCGGCGGGCTCGGGGCGCGAGGCGGACGACAAGGCGATCTTCAAGGCCACGCGCGCCCTGCAAGGCCAGCCGCGCTGGGACCTGGCGATCGCCGACGCCGATCTGCGGCCCGAAACCGTGCTGCAGGCCTTCGCCTGTGACATCGGCGTGTCTCTGGATGGGCGCAATGCGCCCGGCCTGCTCAGCCTTCTGCGCCGCTCCGGCATCGATTCCTATATGGCCTTCAATCCGCCCAAGGATCATTACGGCCGCCCGAGGCCCTATATGGCGGCGGACGCCGGCCAGGCGCCGATCTGCGTGCCCAAGTCGGACGCCCTGGCCAAGAGCGCCTCCTATCCCTCGGGCCACGCCACGGTCAGTTGGGCCTGGGGTCTGATCGTGGCCGAACTGGCGCCGGACCGGACCACGGAGATCCTGGCCCGAGCGCGTTCGATCGGCGAAAGCCGCATTGTCTGCGGCGTGCATTATCTGAGCGATGTGGAGGCCGGCCGCACCACCGGCTCGATCCTCGTGGCGGCCTTGCACGGCGACGCCGCCTTCCGCGCCGATCTGGACAAGGCCCGCGCCGAGGTCGCCGCCGCGCGCGTCGCGCCGCACACCGCGCCCAGTCAATGCGCGATCGGTGACGACGCGGCGGCGCATCCGCCCTATTGATCGCCTGGTTTCAGCGTCGCTTGCAGAAAACCACATGCGCCCGCAGCGGATGGTCCTTGGCCAGTTTCGGATGGTCGAAGTCCCGCGCCGGATCGCGCTGCAGCCCGATCCGCCGCATCACCGCCTGCGACTTCAGGTTCGAGCACGCCGTAAAGCTGATGATCTCCGGCGCGTCCAGATTGGCCAGTCCCCAGGCCAGCGCCGCCGCCGCGCCTTCGGCGGCATAGCCCTGGCCCCAGGCGGACGGCGAAAGGCGCCAGCCGATCTCGACGCCCGGCTCGAACGGCAGGGGCGAGCCCGCCGGGATGGGCGCCAGACCGATCAGGCCGATCAGCTCGCCGTCAGCCTTGCGCTCGGCCGCCCAAAAGCCGTAGCCGTGGGTGGTGATACAGGCCTGGACCCGATCGACCAGGGCGTCCGAACCCGCTCGGTCCTGCGTCCCGCCCAACCAGTCGCCCACGCGCGGATCGGCGTTGATATCGGCGATGGCGTCACGGTCCGTATCGCGCGGCGCCCGCAGGATCAGGCGCGGGGTCTCGATCATACCGGTCGGGGCTGGGCCAGGGCGCCATAGAGGTCCGGCCGCCGGTCGCGGAAGAAGCCCCAGGCCGCGCGGTGGGTGGCCAGGAAGTCCAGGTCAAAGGTTGCGCTGACGATCCCCTCATCGTCTCGGCCCAGTTGCGAAACCAGATCGCCGCGATGATCGGCGATGAAGCTGGAGCCGTAGAAACGCTGTCCGCCTCCGGGAAAATTGTCCCAAGGCTCGAACCCGGTGCGGTTGGCGCCGATGACCGGGATGATGTTCGACACGGCGTGACCCTGCATGGCCCGCCGCCAGGGCAGGGCGGTGTCCAGGCTGGGGTCGTGGGGCTCGGAGCCGATGGCGGTCGGATAGAACAACGCCTCGGCCCCCATCAAGGCCATGGCCCGGGCGCATTCGGGATACCACTGGTCCCAGCAGATTCCGACCCCAAGCCGGCCGAACCGCGTGTCCCACACCCGAAAGCCGGTATCGCCGGGCCGGAAATAGTATTTCTCCATATAGCCCGGGCCATCGGGAATATGGCTTTTGCGATACAGGCCCAGGGCTGAGCCATCGGCGTCCAGCATCACCAGACTGTTGAAATAGTGCGGCCCTTCACGTTCGAAGATCGACACCGGGATCACCACCCCCAGCTCGGCTGCTATGGGCGCCAGGGCGATGACGCAAGGATGTTCACGCCAGGGATGGGCGGTGGCGAACCAGCGCTCCTCCTGGGTCACACAGAAATAGGGGCCTTGAAACAGCTCCGACGGCAGGATCACCTGGGCGCCGCCGGCCGCGGCCAAGCGGACCAGGTCTATGGTGCGGGCGATATTGTCGTTCAGGTCGTCGCCATAGTGCGTCTGCAGGGCGGCGACGCTCAGGGCGCGGGTCATGCGGGCTCCTGCTGGCTGATGCAGTGGAACGAGCCGCCGCCGGTGAGCAGCGCCCGCGATGGCAGGCCCATGACCGTGCGCTCCGGAAACAGGCTGCGCAGGGCGTCGAGGGCGAAGCCGGCGGCGGGGCCGTCATCATAGATCGGCGCGATCACCGCCTCGTTGGCGATGATGAAGTTCATGTGCGAGGCCGGGACCACCTCGCCATCGTCGTTCTCGACGCGGCCGGGCGAGGCGATCCGCGAGACCTGCAGCGGCGCGCCGCGGCCGTTGGTCATGCTGGCCAGGCGGCGCGCGGCCTCGTCATAGACCTCGGCATTGGGGTCGTCGCGGCCGAACGCCACCGGGCAGGCGACCACGCCTGGCGCGACAAAACGGGCCAGGTTGTCCACATGGCCGTCCGTGTGGTCATTGACCAGGCCGTCGCCCAGCCACAGCAGCTTGCGCGCGCCGAGCGCCTGGGCCAGGGCCGCCTCGGCCTCGGCCTCCGTCCATCCGGGGTTGCGGTTGGGATTGAGCAGGCATTGGCGGGTGGTCAGCACCGCGCCGAAGCCGTCGTGATCCAGGGCGCCGCCCTCGAGCACGAAGTCGTTCCGGGTCAGCGGGACGCCGGAGGCGGCGGCGATCTGCTCGGCGACCGTGTCGTCTCCCTCCAATACATATTTCCCGCCCCAACCATTGAAGCGGAAGCCGGCGGCGCCCAGGCTCTGGTCGGCGCGGGTGAAGATGGGGCCGGTGTCGCGCAGCCAGATGTCGCCGAACTGCCCGCGGACGATCTCGACGCCGCCGACGTCCGACAAGAGCTCGCGCGCCGCCGCTTCGGCGTCGTCGCCGCAGACCAGCAGCCGCACGCGCTCGGCCCCCGGCCCCGCCAGGGCCTGCGCCAAGGCGGCGACCTCGGCCTGGGCCGGTCCCAGATTGTCCTCCCACAGATCCGCATGACTGGGAAAACCCAGCCAAAGCGCCTGGTGCGGCGACCATTCGGCGGGCACGGTCAGGGTCATGTCGACCTTTCGGCAGGAGCGAGCAGAGAGCACGCGCAGCTAAGACCGGGGCCGGCGGGCGTCAAGCTATGGCGAGGCCCTGGCCGAAAAGAAAGAAGCGGCCCCAGGGATCAGGGCTGCTTCCATAGTTCAGAGAAATCGAAACGGGATTAAAACGCCGCCTTCAACGAGACCCAGACGGTGCGCGGCGCGCCTTGCAAAGCGTAGGGAATGCCGCTGTAGAATGGCGAGTCAGTATTGTTGGTCGGCTTGGAGTTCAGGCTGCCCAGATACTTCTCATCGAACAGATTGACCACATTCACCTGCAGGTAGGCGTTCTTGAGCACCCGGTCGAGCTTGACCCGCATATCGGCGTCGAAGGTGACATAGGACGGAACCGACAGGTCGTTGAGGTCGGTCACGTAGCGCTTGGCGACATATTTGCCGGTGAGGCCGAAGGTGAAGTCCGAGATTTCGTAGGTGGCTCGGCCGCTGAGCATCCAGTCCGGCGTCTCAACCTGCTCCTTGCCCTTCAGCGGCTCGATATGGCCGGCGGCGTCGAAGACGATATTGTCCTTCAGCCGGCTGTGCGCGTAGCTGAGATTGGCCAGTAGGTTCAGGTGCTCGATCGGAGAAGCGCCGATCTGGGCGTCGACCCCATAGAGGCTGACCGCACCGACGTTGCGGTCCTGGCTGAGGTTGGTGGTCGGATCATAGCTTTGCAGGATGCGGTTCTGGAACTCGGTATCCCACACCGCGATCGACCCGATCAGTCGCGCGGTCTGATAGCGGTAGCCGACTTCGTAGTTGTTGGTGGTCTCAGGCCGCACCGAGTCGAGATTGACGGTGGTGTTGGTCGCTGTCTTGACGGTGTAGAGATCGTCCGTCTTGGGCGCCGACAGTTCCTGCGAATAGCTGGCATAGACCATGTTGGTAGGGTCGAACCGCCAGCTAAGCCCTGCGTTGGGCAGCACCTTCGTATAGTCCACTCGGGCCTTGAACGGAGCGATGGTGTACGGCGCCGGCGGGGGGGCGGGGTCGCAGCGCACCGTTGAGCCATCGACGGTCGAAGTCCAGCAATATTGGTTCAGCTGACGCGAGAAGTGCGGGTCGCGCACGCCCAGGTCCAGGCGCAGACGCCCGTCAAAGAAGCGGCCGATATATTCGGCGCTGTACTGGTTCAACTCGGCGATCGACAAGCGGTCGCGGTAGCGCAGGATGCTGCCGTCGGCCCCCAAGATCGGAACGCCATAGCCATTCTTGGCGCCGAAGGGATTCAGCGGAAAGCCGCTGGCGCCCAGGTAGGCGCCCTCGCCGCTCTGCCGGTGATTGCCGTGGTCATAGGCGTAGGACAGCCGAACAAGGTTGGCCGGATCGATATCCCAGATCAGCGACGTGTTGATGGTGGTGCGCAGGGTCTGGGTGGTGCTGGGCAGGAACACCCGCACCGTGTCCAGGCAGTCGCCGTCGCCGTTCAGGTCCACGCCCTTCTGGCCGTTGGGACAGTTGAAGGCGGTCGCCGTTCCAATCAGGCGAGGGTCGTTCTCGGCGATGGTGCGCGCCTGCGAGCCGCCATTGGCCAGGACATACTGCATCGACGGATCGAAGGTCAGGTGCAGATTGGGCAGCAGGGTGAAGCGCGACTCGCCGCGCAGGTTGCCGGTCTTGGTGGGATTGATCTGGTTGCCATAGAAGTTGCCGCCGGCGCAGGTCGCCGTCGCCGGGATCGGCGGGGCGGCCGGATTGCCCAGGGCCGGGCCGCCGGCCTGGGAGGCGTTGAGGCCGGAGCAGTTGCCCGAGCCGTCATTGCCCGCCGTGCCCGGCGTCTTGCCAGCGCCGACATAGGTGGGCAGGTAGTCGGTGTTCCACGGATCGGCCAGGGTCGCCTTGGATCCGGTGGTGGCGAAGTTCAGGCCGTAGACATTGGGAATGAACTGGTCGTCATAGAAGCCCGCCAAGGCGATGAAATCACCCCGGCGATGCAGGTCCTGATAGACCTTGAAATTGACCTGCTTCTTCTCGAATTGGCCGTACCCTTTGAACTTGTCGTACTTCTGGTCCGAGCCCTCGAACCAGGCGCGCGTGCCGAACGGGCCGATCTCACCAGTATTGATCAGGCCAGCGATGCGGCGATAGCGATCGCTGCCGACCGAGCCAATGACGAAACCGTTGAAGTCGTTGGTGGGTTTGAGCGTATTGATGTTCACCAGGCCGCCAACGGCCGAAGCGGTCGGGCTGTCCACGTCGGTGGACCCGACATTGACATTGGTCTGGGCGATCACTTCGGGATCGACCAGTTCGCCGGCATAGATGGCGTAATTGCCTGTGTCGTTCAGGGGCACGCCGTCAACCAGCAGCGATATGCGCGCGCCGTCAAAGCCCCGGATACGCAGGTGGCCGTTGGAGCCGGCCATGCCAAAGGGGTCTTCATTGGTGAAATTGACTCCTGGCGCCAGGTTCAGGTCCTGCAGCACATTCTGGCCTGGCGGCTGGGTCTGGATATAGGCGGCGGTGATCACCGACCGGGTCTTGGGCGCTTCCTGTAAGGTGACGACGCCCGCCAGGCTGGTTTGCTTCTTGGCGGTGACGACCACGTCTTCCACCGTCTGCGACCCTGTCGACTGGGCCTGGGCTGCGGAATAGGCCAATAGGCTGCCAGCCAGGGCGGAAATCAGCGCGCACGGGCGCACCGCCCGTAAGAGCGGATTGGATCGATCAATCATTCTACTATCCCCAGCCGGCTGGCGTCGTCTCGACGCCGACCTTTTCAGCCTAGGGGTGGGTCTAGCCGCCCAGTTCGACGGTCTTTTTACGGATCGATGAAGCTTTTATTTCGCCCCTATGGGGAATTTTTGAATGCACCAAAGCAAAGCTCAACCCTTGGTTACTTGAACGCTTCTGCCCCCCAGATCTGGTGCATGGCCGCATCCTTGCCGCATCCCGTACGATAGCGGGCATAATATGCCGGATTCTTGTCAGCATAATGCTGATGGTAGCCCTCCGCCGGCCAGAAGACCGCCGCGGGGCGGATCTCGGTCACCACATGTCCCTTGAAGCGAACGTTGATGGTCACGAGCGACGCTTCCGCGATCCGGCGCTGTTCGGGCGAGGCGACGAAGATGGCGCTGTGATAGGAGGCGCCCCGGTCGCAAAAGGCGCCGCCGGAATCGGTCGGGTCGATCCGTCGCCAATAGTGCTCGACCAGGGCGGCATAGGACAGCTTGGCGGGGTCGAACGTCACCTTGACCGATTCCAGATGGCCGGTGGTTTCGCTTGAGACCTGCTCATAGGTGGGATGGGCCACGCGCCCCCCGGCATAGCCGGCTTCCGTGGAGACGACGCCGGGAATCGGGGCCAGGTCGTGCTGCATGGTCCAGAAACAGCCGCCAGCGAACACGGCCGTCTCCAATTTGGGCTGGGCGAAAGCCGGCGAGAACCCGCCGAACATCAGCAAGGCGGCGAGGACCAGACGCGACAACAGGCCAGACATGGACGGGCGTTCCTTTGAGAAGGCTTACCCAGCATCATACGCGCCGCCATCGTGGCGGGTTACGCGCCGCACAAAAAAAGAGCCCGGCCTGAAGCCGGGCTCCCTAAGCAAACCTTTGCAGGTTTGCTTACACTTAGGACTCTGAGCAGCATTGATTTTGCTTCCAAAAAAGCAAAATCAATCGTGGCTTCAGCCACGCGAGGCTGCTCAGGTTTGGACTGAAGCGTCCGACCTGGATCAGAAGTTGATCGAGATCGTCGAGCGACGGTTCAGAGGCTCCTTGACACCGTCCGGCGTTTGCACGGCCAGATCGGTCTTCCCCTTCCAGTCGACGGCCAGAACCGCCTGCGGCACGTTCAGACCCACCAGGGCGTCGGCCACGGCCTTGGCCCGGCGTTCCGACAGACGCAGGTTGTACTTGGCGCTGCCCGAGGTGTCGGTGTG
>FSWM01000949.1_pt1 | contig 37837 bp, 30 predicted proteins | sample 1637841 | NCBI WGS metagenome assembly FSWM01 (sample SAMEA3914789, study PRJEB12502) | metagenome | biome: forest; material: soil | place: Canada | collected 2011-07-03 | depth 0.3 m | reverse complement strand
GAAACACCCTGTCCGCCAAGAGCTGGCTGACCGAAGCGCCCCTGCGCATGCTGATGAACAACCTTGATCCCGACGTGGCCGAGCGTCCGGAGGAACTGGTGGTCTATGGCGGCATCGGCCGCGCCGCCCGCGACTGGGAGAGCTTCGACACCATCTGCGCCACCCTGAAGCGGCTGGAGGACGACCAGACCCTGCTGGTCCAGTCCGGCAAGCCGGTGGGGGTGTTCCGCACCCACGTGGATGCGCCGCGGGTCCTGATCGCCAACTCGAACCTGGTGCCGCGTTGGGCGACCTGGGACCACTTCAACGAACTCGATAAGAAGGGCCTGGCCATGTACGGCCAGATGACCGCCGGCTCGTGGATCTATATCGGCAGCCAGGGCATCGTTCAGGGCACTTACGAGACCTTCGCCGAGCTGGGCCGCCAGCACTATGGTGGCGACCTGGCCGGCCGCTGGATCCTGACCGCCGGCCTCGGCGGCATGGGCGGCGCCCAGCCCCTGGCGGCGGTGATGGCCGGCGCCTCGTGCCTCGCTGTCGAATGCCAAGCCTCCCGCATCGAGATGCGTCTGCGCACCGGCTATGTCAACGTCATGGCCCAGGACCTTGACGAGGCCCTGGCGATCATCGACGACGCCGGCAAAGCGAAAAAGGCGATCTCGGTCGGCCTTCTCGGCAACGCCGCCGAGATCTTCCCCGAACTGGTGCGCCGCGGCGTGCGGCCAGATGCGGTCACCGACCAGACCTCGGCCCACGATCCGATCAATGGCTATCTGCCCAAGGGCTGGACCTTGGACGAATGGAACCGCATGCGCGAGACCGACCCCAAGGCGGTCGAGAGCGCCTCGCGCAAGTCCATGGCCGAGCAGGTGCGCGCCATGCTCGATTTCCACCGCATGGGCGTGCCGACCGTCGACTACGGCAACAACATCCGCCAGATGGCCAAGGAGGAAGGGGTCGCCGACGCTTTCGATTTCCCGGGATTCGTGCCGGCCTATATCCGCCCGCTATTCTGCCGCGGGATCGGACCGTTCCGCTGGGCGGCGCTGTCGGGCGATCCGGAGGACATCTTCAAGACCGACGCCAAGGTCAAAGAGCTGACGCCTGGTAACACCCACCTGCACAACTGGCTCGACATGGCGCGCGAGAAGATCCATTTCCAGGGCCTGCCCGCCCGGATCTGCTGGGTCGGGCTGGGCGATCGTCACCGCTTGGGCCTGGCCTTCAATGAGATGGTGGCCAAGGGCGAACTGAGCGCACCTGTGGTGATTGGCCGCGACCACCTGGATTCCGGCTCGGTCGCCTCCCCAAACCGCGAGACCGAGGCCATGAAGGACGGCTCTGACGCCGTGTCCGACTGGCCGCTGCTGAACGCCCTGCTCAACTGCGCGTCCGGCGCCACCTGGGTGTCATTGCACCACGGCGGCGGGGTCGGCATGGGCTTTTCCCAGCATTCGGGCATGGTCGTGGTGTGCGACGGCTCCGAAGCGGCGGCCAAGCGCGTCGAGCGGGTGCTGTGGAACGACCCGGCCACCGGGGTCATGCGTCACGCCGACGCCGGCTATGAGATCGCTCTCGACTGCGCCCGCGAACAGGGCCTCGATCTGCCTGGGATCCTCGGCTGATTGACCGTACTGCGGGCGCCTGGACCGAACGGCCCTGCTGCGACGCCATAGCATTTGCGAGGCCGCCCCACGGCGCCCGATGATCCGACGCGTCCTCGTCGGGGAATCGGTTTGCAGTTTTTCGTCCGGAAATGGCGCTGGCGGTTTCTGGCCGCGAGCATCGCGACAGGCTTGGCCTTCGCGCTTGCGTCGCCGGCCCTCGCGAGCCTGCCGGCGGCCCGGCCACAGTCCAAAAGTGACCTGCCCGCCGATCCCGCGGTCCGCTTCGGCGTCCTGCCCAATGGCATGCGCTATGCGATCATGCGCAACAGGACGCCCAGGGACCAGGTCTCGATTCGGTTCCGCTTCGGCGTCGGCTCGCTGGACGAGGCCGACGACCAGCAGGGCTTGGCGCACCTTCTGGAGCATATGAGCTTTCGCGGCTCGACCCACGTGCCGGAGTCCGAGGTCTGGGCCGGGCTTCAGAGGCTGGGCATGGCCGTGGGCGCCGACGCCAGCGCCTACACCCAGGAGACCCAGACCTTCTATCTCATCGACCTGCCCGATGCGCAGCCGCAGACCATCGACTTCGGCTTGATGCGGATGCGCGAAACCGCCAGCGAATTGACCCTCGACCCCAAGGCGCTGGACACCGAGCGGGGGCCGGTCCTTTCCGAAGAGAGGCTGCGCGATACGCCCGACCTGCGGGCCCTGCTCAGCCAGCGGGACTTCTTCTATCAGGGCCTGTTGCTGCCCAAGCGCGCGCCGATCGGCAAGACCGACATCATCAAGCACGCCGACGCGTCGCAGATCCGATCCTTCTATCGGTCCTACTATCGCCCAGACCGCGCGACCCTGATCGTGGTCGGCGACCTCAACCCCGACGCCGTCGAGGCCAGGATCAAGGCGCGTTTCGCGGATTGGCGGGCCGCGGCCGCCGCCCCGCCCGCATCCAACCTTGGCGCGCCGGCCCGCAGGGGCCTGGAAGCTCGGGTGGTGGTTGACCCCAGAATGGCCCGCTCGATCCAGGTCGGCTGGGTCTCGCCCTATGACGACGCCCGCGACACGGCCCCTGAGGCGCGCAGCCTGACCATCGAGGCGATCGCCCTGGGCATTGTCAACCGCCGCTTTCGCGAACTGGCCGACGGCTCGGCGCCGCCGTTCATGGAGGCGTCGCTGTCGCGCCGCAACCAGAGTGGTTCGGCGCGCCTGACCCTGATGTCGATCGACGATTCTCCGCGGCGCTGGCGCAGCGCCTTGCGCGCCGCCGAGACCGTTCGGCGCCGGGCGACGACCTTTGGCGTCAGTCAGGACGACGTCGATCTGGAGGTTAGCCAATATAGGGCGCGCCTGGAGACGCTTGCGGCCAGCGCCGGCACCCGGCGCACGCCGGTCCTGGCCCAGGCCATCATGCGCTCAGTGGACGAAGGCTCCGTCTTCACCAGCCCGTCCGAGAACCTCGCCCTGTTCAACGCCGATGTGAAGGGACTGACCGCCGACGAGGTCACCGCCGCGCTGCGCAACGCCTTTTCCGGCATTGGCCCATTGGTGTTCATCTCCAGCCCTATCCCGGTCGACGGCGGCGAGCGCGGTGTCGCATCGGCGCTGGCGCAGATGGATGCGGAAACCATCGGCCCACCGGTCGTAAAGGCCAAGGTCGTCTGGCCCTATCAGGATTTCGGGGCGCCGGGCGTGGTGACCGAGCAGCGCTATGTCGCCGACCTCGACGCCACCATGATCCGCTTCAAGAATGGTGTCAGCCTGACGGTCAAGCCGACCCGGTTCACCAACGATCAGGTGCAGGTGGCGGTGGCCATCGGCCATGGGCTGCTGGACCTGCCGACCGACCGCTCCACGGCCCGCTGGGCGGCGGATTCCGGCGCCTTCATCTCCGGCGGCCTCGGCAAGCTGGACCTGGACGAGATGCAGCGCGCCCTGGCCTCAAAGATCTATTCCATTGGCTATTCTGTTCGCGACGACCACCTCGAACTGTCCGGCGCCACGCGGCGCGGCGACATCGACACCCAGCTTCAGGTGCTGGCGGCCTACGCTACCGATCCGGGCTTGCGGCCGGAGGCGTTCGAGCGGGTGCGCAGCCTGGCCATGCCCCTGATCAATAACGAGAACGCCTCGCCGGACGGGGTCATGCAGCGCCAGTTGGCGTTCCTGCTGCATGACGGCGACCCGCGCTGGGCCCCGCCGACCCAGATCGATATCGCCACGGCGCAGCCTCTGGATATCCGCCGCCTGATGACCGGGCTCATGGGTTTCGGCCCCATCGAAGTGACGATCGTTGGTGATATTTCAGTCGCGCGCGCCATCGCCGCCACGGCCGCCACGTTCGGGGCCCTTCCCCCACGCCCGGCGGATCATCCCTCGACGCAGGGCCGCGAAGTCCACTTCCCCACGCCCCAAGCCTCGCCCGTGATCCGGCGCCATGCCGGCCACGACGACCAGGCGATATTCCTCGTGGGCTGGCCGGTAGCGGATGCGCGCGAGAATTCCCAAACGCCCAGGGATCTCAGGCTTTTGGAACAGGTGATCAAGTCGCGGCTGTTCAACCAGTTCCGGGTCGCCGACGGCGCCGCCTACGAAGCCGATACGTATCTAGAAACCTCGCAGACCTTCCCTGGCTACGGCTATATCATCGCCTTCGCCGAGGCCCCGCCTGACAAGGAGCGCCTGTTCTACGACACCGTGGCCAAGATCGCCGCCGACCTGCGGCTGAACACGGTGTCCGCCGACGAGCTAGAGCGGGCTCGCCAGCCCCGACTGGAGCTGTTCACCAAGGCCCAGCAGAACAACGGTTACTGGCTGAACGGCCTGGTCGGCGCCAGCACCGACCCTCATCGCCTCGATCTGCTGCGCTCCACCTTGCCCGCGCTGCGGCGGGTCAGCGCCGGCGAGATCCAGCGCATGGCCCAGACCTACCTGCTCGACGACCAGGCCTGGCGCTTCGAGGTCCGGCCTCGGACCGACACCAGCAACGCCAGCAGCCTGCGCGCCACCGGCATCGCAAAGCTCGACTGCGGCAAGACCAGTGCAGACCGCCTGACGGATTGCCGGGTGGTCAAGGAATCCCCGCCTGGAGTGGGCGTGGGCGCCACCGCCCTCACCCAGGCGCCGAACGTCAAGATCGATCAGAAAACCCAGCCGGCTACCCTGGATGGGCGCATTCAGCTCGATCTGCGCGTGACCACGCCGGACTCCGATCCATAAGGCCAGGCTCCCAGGAAGCCGAACTCAGGATTGATCCAGATCAGGGCGCGAGCCCACGTGCGGCAGGACGCTCCTCATTGCATCCACCGTCACTTCACCCTTACGCTATAATTATGGACATAAATTTTCAGCCGATATGGCCTATGGCTTGCTCGCTCACCAGATGATATTGATAATCGTTCTCGATTGTTGATGGCGACCTTTCCCTTGAACGCTCAGAGACCTCTCATCCAACCGCTCGATGCCTCGCCGGTCCGGCTGCGCCTGATCCGCCTCAGCGATGCGCGGCGCGGCATGTCGGGATCGGTGGCCCTGGTGGCGGCCGAAGACGACGGTCATGGCGCTATCGATCCGGCTGAGCTGGAGCGCCGCCTGCTGGAGATGGGCTTCGTCGAAGGCGCCCGTATCAAGGTGATCCACGAAGGCTTCATCGGCCGAGACCCGATCGCGGTGCAGCTGGACGATATGCGCATCGCCCTTCGCCGGCGCGAGGCGCGCGGGGTGTGGATCGACATGTCGGGCGAGGTCTAGCTTGACCGATGCAGCCCTCGTCCCGCCCAGGATCGCCCTGGTCGGCAACCCCAATTCCGGCAAGACCGCCCTGTTCAACGCGCTGACCGGCTCGCGGCAGAAGGTGGCCAACTACGCCGGCGTCACGGTCGAGCGCAAGGAAGGCTTCCTGACCACGCCTGCGGGCGAGCGGATCGTGGTCCTGGACCTGCCCGGCACCTATTCCTTGCGTGCCCGCAGCCCCGACGAGGAAGTGACCCGCGACGCTGTTCTGGGCCGCCTCGCGGGCGAGACCCGGCCCGACGCCATCGTCTGCGTCGCCGACGCCACCAATCTGCGCCTTGTGTTGAGGCTGGTGATCGAGCTGAGCCAGGTCGGCCTTCCAATCGTGCTGGCGCTCAACATGTACGACATCGCCCAGCGCCAGGGCCTCGATATCGATCTCGACAAACTGTCCACTGAACTCGGCGTGCCGATCGTAACCACCGTCGCCACGCGCGGCCGCGGGATCGCAGACCTGGTGGAAAAGGTCGAAGCTATCGCGGGCGCCCGCCATCACACGACGACCCTGTCCGTCTGGAAGGAGCCCAGCGCCACCGAACTACGCGACGCGCACCGCCGCTCGGAAAAGATCCTCAAGGCCTGCGTCAAGCCGCCGGCCCGGCCCGACACCTGGACTGGCCGGATGGACGACGTGCTGCTGCACCCAGTCGCCGGCATCGTGATCCTGCTCGCGATCCTGTTTTTCATGTTCCAGGCGGTGTTCAGCTGGGCGACGCCGATCATGGATGCGATCAGCGCCGGCTTCGCCATGCTGGGCCAGGGAGTCGGGCACGTGTTGCCGGATGGCCTGTTGAAGAGCCTGATCGTCAACGGGATCATCGCCGGGGTCGGCAGCGTGATCGTGTTCGTGCCCCAGATCATGATCCTGTTCTTCTTCATCATCCTCCTGGAAGACTTCGGCTACATGGCCCGGGCCGCCTTCCTGATGGACCGGATCATGGGCGGCGCGGGCCTGCACGGCCGCGCCTTCATCCCACTGCTGTCAAGCTTCGCCTGCGCGATTCCCGGCATCATGGCCACCCGCGTGATTGACCACCGCCGCGACCGGCTGACCACCATCCTGGTCGCGCCGCTGATGACCTGCTCGGCGCGCATCCCCGTCTACACCCTGATCATCGGCGCCTTCATCCCCAACCGCACCCTGGCCGGCTGGATCAATCAGCAGGGCCTGGTCATGTTCGGGCTTTATGCCGCGGGCATCACCAGCGCGCTCCTGGTGGCGACGGTGATCCGCAAGGTGTTCTGGAGGGGCGTGGCCGAGCCCTTCATTATGGAGCTGCCGGCCTACAAGATCCCGGATCCCAAGAACGTGGCCCGCAATGTGTTGCTGCGCGGCCAGATCTTCCTGCAGCGCGCCGGCACCATTATCCTGTCGATGATGGTCCTGATCTGGTTCCTGTCCTCGGTCCCCGGTCCGCCCCCAGGCGCGACCGGCCCGGCCATCGACTACAGCCTGGCCGGCATGATCGGCCACGCCCTGCTGCCGATCCTCAAGCCTGTGGGCTTCTCATGGCAGATGGCGGTGGCCCTGATCCCCGGCATGGCGGCGCGGGAAGTGGCGGTCGGGGCGCTGGCTACGGTCTATTCGATCGGCGGCGGGGAGAATGCGGCAGGGGTGCTGGGCCCCATGCTGGCGCACCAATGGCCCATGGCCTCCGCCCTGGCGTTTCTCGCCTGGTACATCTTCGCCCCCCAGTGCGCCTCGACCCTGGCCGTGGTCAAGCGCGAGACCAATTCCTGGCATTGGCCGGCCTTGATGTTCGCCTACATGATCACCCTGGCCTATGTGGCGGCCTTCATCGTCTATCATGTCGCCGTGGCCCTCGGAGCCGGATGAAATGGTCCAGACGGTGGTCGCCTATCTGATCGTCGCCGCAGCCGCCGCCTGGTCGCTACGCGGCCTGTGGCCCAAACGCGCCAAGCCGAAGTCGAGCGGGACTTGCGATAACTGTGACTGCGGACAAAAGTCATAGATCCCGCTCATCCCGGCGAACGCCGGGACCCAGATCCAAGCTCCGTCGAACGAGTTTCTGAGTGAACCGAACTGACCGAACGACACAGCTCATCGATCTGGGTTCCGGCGTTCGCCGGGATGAGCGGGAGAAAAGGGGACGGACCTTATTTGGGCTTGCCCTGGCGCTTGCCCTCGCCGCAAGCGCCGCCCTAGCCGACCCGCCAGAGCCGATCGCCGTCTATACGCCGGTGCGCCCCGTGACCGAGGTCTATCATGGCGTCGCCGTGACCGATCCCTACCGGTGGCTTGAGACCGCTGGCGACCCGCTGGTGGCCAACTGGACCGAAGCTGAGAACCAGCGCACGCGCGCCGCCCTGGATGCGCTGAAGAACCGTGAGCCGATCAAGCGTCAGCTGACGCGCCTGATCACCGCCAGCGCGCCCAGCTATTCCGACCTGCAGGCGCGTAGCGCCGCGGTCTTCGCGCTCTTCAACGACCCGAACCGCCAGCAGCCCGCCTTGGTGAGGCTGAACGCCCAGGCCGACCCGGCTAGCCGGCAGGTGCTGCTCGATCCTAACCTGATCGATCCCTCGGGCCTGACCGCCATCGACTGGTATGTCGCCTCGCCTGACGGCCGCTATGTGGCTGTCTCCCTGTCCAAGGGCGGCAGCGAGGATGGGACTCTGCACATTTACGTCGCCGCCACGGGCGTCGAGACCGGCCTACCGATCCCCAAAGTGCAGTATCCCACCGCCGGAGGCTCCCTGGCCTGGAGCCGGGACGGCCAGGGCTTCTGGTACACCCGCTACCCTGGCGACGACGCGCCCGCCGCCGAGCGGCATTTCCACTTGCAAGTCTATTTTCATCCGCTGGGCGCCGACTGGCGCAGCGACCCGCTGGTGCTCGGCGAGCGAGACGGCCTGGAGCGGGTATCGGAGATCTTCCTCGACAACCGTTACGCCCAGGCTGAGGTCCTGGCCTCGGTCCAGCGCGGTGACGGCGGCGAGTGGGCCCACTTTGTCCTGCGTCCAGGCGCGCCGCCGCTTCAGGTCGCGACCTATGCCGACAAGATCGTCTACGCCGCCATCGGGCCGGATGACGCGCTCTATGGCGTCTCGCGGGCAGGCGCTCCCAATGGCAAGATCGTCAAGCTGGCCCGCATCAAATCACTACGGCCGGGTGTGAGCCTCGCCACGGCGCCGGTGATCGTGCCGGAGAGCGATGTGGCCATCCTGACCGACGGCGCAGAGCAGCACCAGCCCGATCTGACCCTGGACAGCCGCCACTTGATCGTGCGCGACATCGTCGGCGGCCCAAGCCAAATACGCATCTTCGACCATGACGGACAACGGCTCTTCAAGCTGCCCCTGCCCGAGGTTTCGGCCAATGGCGAGATCGAGCCGATGGCGAACGGCGACGTGCTGTTCGACGTCTCCACCTATCTTCGCCCCCGCTATTACCTGCGCTGGACGCCGTCCACCGGCCGCGTGGTCGAGGCGGGGCTTGGCGGCCAGAGCCCGATCGATTTCAGCGACTCCGAGGTCACCCGCGCCTTCGCGACCTCGGCCGATGGGACCAAGGTTCCGGTCAACATCATTAGCCGCAAGGGCCAGGCGCTGAACGGCCAGACGCCTACCCTGCTCTACGGCTATGGCGGCTACGGCATCAGCATGACCCCGAGTTTCCTGGGCGCCATGCGCCGCATCTGGCTGGACTCCGGTGGGGTCTATGCCGTCGCCAATATTCGCGGCGGCTCGGAATATGGCGAGCGGTGGCATCAGGACGGCGCCCTGACCCACAAGCAGAACGTGTTTGACGACTTCGCCGCAGCCGGGGACTATCTGGTCAAGGCCGGCTACACCAGCCACGACCATCTGGCGATCATGGGCGGCTCCAACGGCGGCCTGCTGATGGGCGCGACCCTGACCCAGCATCCGGATCTCGCCCGCGCCGTGGTCTCGTCGGTCGGCATATACGACATGCTGCGGGTGGAGCTGGACCCCAACGGCGCCTTCAACGTCACCGAGTTCGGCTCGGTCAAGGATCCGGCCCAGTTCAAGGCGCTCTACGCCTATTCGCCCTATCATCACGTCAAGATGGGCGTGGCCTACCCGGCCCTGCTGATGCTGACCGGCGCCAATGACGGCCGCGTCAATCCCATGCAGTCGCGCAAGTTCACCGCAATCCTGCAGGCCGATTCCAGCTCGGGGCTGCCGATCCTGCTGCGCACCAGTTCCAGTTCGGGCCACGGCATCGGCAGTTCGCTGGCCGAGCGCATCGACCAGCAGACCGACGAACTGGCCTTCCTGTTCGACCAGCTGCGCGTGCCCTATCCGCCTGGGACGGTCATGCCGGTGGCCTTCACGCCGCCACCGCTGCCGTATGTGCCGCCCCATCGGCGGGCGCATCATGCGAAAGGCAAGGCGAAGCCAACGGCGGCGACCAAGCAACCAACAGCTTCAAACAAGAAGCCTCAATAGCTCCCCCCGTTCACGGCATGGGTCACCGCGACGAGCGCGGTGATAACGAGGAAAGTGGGAGACGCCTACCGCGGCAGGTCGCTCTGCCCCATCAGGAACTCGTCGACCGAGCGCGCGCATTGGCGGCCTTCGCGGATGGCCCAGACCACCAGGGACTGCCCGCGCCGCATGTCGCCGCAGGAAAAGATCCGCGGCACCGAGCTGCGATAGTCGGTGACGTTCGCTCGCACGTTGCCGCGCGGGTCGAGGTCGACCGCGGCCTGGGCCAGCAGCGGCTCGGGCCGGGGCCCCAGAAAGCCCATGGCCAACAGCACCAGATCGGCCTTCAGCTCGAATTCGCTGCCAGGAACCTCGGCCATCGCCATGCGGCCGTCGGCGCCCTTGGTCCATTCGACCCGGATGCATTCCAGTGCATTGATGCGGCCTTCAGAGCCGATCGCCCGCTTGGCCAGCACCGCCCAATCACGGCCGCAGCCTTCTTCCTGCGAGGACGACGTGCGCAGCTTGAGCGGCCAATCGGGCCAGGTCAGGGACTTGTTCTCGCGCTCCGGCGGCTGGGGCATGATCTCGAGCTGGGTGACGGAGGCGGCGCCTTGGCGGTTGGATGTGCCGATGCAGTCCGAGCCGGTGTCGCCGCCGCCGATCACCACCACATGCTTGCCCTTGGCGGAGATGGCGCCCGCGGGCGCGGCTTTCCATTCGTCATCGCCCGCGACCCGCTTGTTCTGCTGGGTCAGGAAGTCCATGGCGAAGTGGATGCCGCTCAGCTCGTGCGGCGGCAGGTCCAGGTCACGCGGCTGCTCGGCTCCGCCCGACAGCACCACGGCGTCGAACTCGGCCATCAACTCGTCGATCGACAAGGTCACGCCGACCTCGACCCCGGAGCGAAACGCCACACCCTCGGCCTGCATCTGCTCCATGCGGCGGTCGATCAGGTGCTTTTCCATCTTGAAGTCGGGGATGCCATAGCGCAGCAGCCCGCCGACGCGGTCGTTCTTCTCGAACAGCATCACGTCATGACCCGCCCGCGCCAGTTGCTGGCTGCAGGCCAGGCCCGCGGGGCCGGAGCCGACCACCGCCACGCGCTTGCCGGTCCTGATGGCCGCGACTTGCGGCACGATCCAGCCCTCCTTCCATCCGCGGTCGACGATTTCGCACTCGATCGATTTGATCGTGACCGGGTTCTCGTCGATGTTCAGCGTGCAGGACGCCTCGCACGGCGCGGGGCAGATGCGGCCGGTGAACTCCGGGAAGTTGTTGGTGGTGTGCAGGTTGTCGAGCGCAACCCGCCACTGGTCGCGATAGACCAGGTTGTTCCAATCCGGGATCTGGTTGTTCACCGGACAGCCGTTGTGACAGAACGGGATGCCGCAATCCATGCAGCGCGCAGCCTGCTGGCCGACGGCGGCCGGCGCCATCGGCTTGACGAACTCTTTCCAGTTCTTCAGGCGCTCGGCGGGCTTCTGATAGCCGCGGTCTTGGCGCTCGATTTCCAGGAAGCCGGTTGGCTTGCCCATGGTTCAACTCCGAAGTCGAAGGTTAGCTTTGTCGGCCTCGCCTGTCCCGTCTGGGAGCCTGGCGAGGCCTAGCTTAGCATCAGCCGAGGCTATTCGGCGGCGACGGTCTTGGCCTTCAGGCGCTCGGCCTCCATGTCCATCAAGGCGCGCCGATAGTCTTTCGGCATCACTTTCACGAACAGGCCCAGCGAGGCCTCCCAGTTGTCCAAAATCTCGCGGGCCCGGTTGCTGCCGGTATGCAGCAGGTGCCGCTCGATCAGGATCCTGAGGCGCTCGCCGTCGTGCCGCAGCATGTCGCCCATGCCGTTGTCGTGGGCGCCCAGAGCGCGCTGCCGCGGGCGCCCGCCCTCGTCCGCTTCATTGGCTGCTGTCGGTCCCAGCCGTTCCAACTCGACCATCGCCAGGTTGCACAGCGTGCCGAAGCGGCCATGCGGGTCATAGACATAGGCCACGCCGCCGGACATGCCGGCCGCGAAGTTGCGCCCGGTGTCGCCCAGAACCGCCACCACGCCGCCGGTCATGTATTCGCAGCCGTGGTCGCCCAAGCCCTCGACCACCGCCACGGCGCCGGAATTGCGCACCGCGAACCGCTCGCCGGCAACGCCCTGGAAGTAGGCTTCGCCTGCGATGGCGCCGTAGAGAACAGTGTTGCCGACGATGATGTTCTCGGTCGGATCACGATTGACGTTCTCGGGCTGGCGCACGACGACCCGGCCGCCGGAGAGGCCCTTGCCCACATAGTCGTTGGCGTCGCCGGTCAGCTCCAGCGACACGCCATGGGCCAGGAAGGCGCCGAAGCTTTGACCCGCGACGCCGGTCAGGCGCACCGAGATGGTCCCGTCCGCCAGGCCGGCATGGCCGTAGCGGCGCGCGACCTCGCCCGACAGCATGGCGCCGACGGTGCGGTTGACGTTGCGCACCGGCTGCTCGATCACCACCGGCTTGCCGGAGTCCAAGGCGGGGGCCGCGGCTTCGATCAGTTTGTGATCCAGCGCCGCGCCGAGACCATGGTCCTGGCGTTCGCTGTTCCAGCGGCTGAGCTTGGCGTCCACATCGACCTGGAACAGCAGCTTGGAGAGATCCACGCCCTTGGCCTTCCAGTGGTCCACCGCCGGGCGGGAGTCGAGCCGGTCGACCCGGCCGATCATCTCCCGCACGGTGCGGAAGCCCATCTCGGCCATGATCGACCGCAGCTCTTCGGCGACGAAGAAGAAGTAGTTGATCACGTGCTCAGGCTGGCCGGTGAAGCGCGCGCGCAGCACTGGATCCTGGGTCGCCACCCCCACCGGACAGGTGTTCAGGTGGCACTTGCGCATCATGATGCAGCCGGCCGCGATCAGGGGCGCGGTAGCGAAGCCGAACTCGTCGGCGCCCAATAGCGCCGCGACGGCCACGTCACGCCCTGTGCGGATGCCGCCGTCGGCCTGGACCGCGATGCGGCCCCGAAGACCGTTCAGCAACAGGGTCTGCTGGGTCTCGGCCAGGCCGATCTCCCAGGGCGAGCCCGCGTGGGTCAGCGAGGTCAGGGGCGAAGCGCCCGTGCCGCCTTCGAAGCCGGATATGGTCACGTGGTCGGCGCGCGCCTTGGCCACACCCGCGGCCACGGTGCCGACGCCCACTTCCGAGACCAGCTTGACCGAGATGCGCGAGGCCGGGTTGACGTTCTTCAGGTCGTGGATCAGCTGGGCGAGATCCTCGATCGAATAGATGTCGTGGTGCGGCGGCGGCGAGATCAGGCCGACGCCGGGTGTCGAGTGCCGCACCCGGGCGATGTTCTTGTCGACCTTGTGGCCGGGCAGCTGGCCGCCCTCGCCGGGCTTGGCGCCCTGGGCCATCTTGATCTGGATGTCGTCGGCGTTGACCAGGTATTCGGCGGTGACGCCGAAGCGTCCCGAGGCCACCTGCTTGATCGCCGAGCGCATGGAATCGCCGTTGGCCAGGGGCTTGAAGCGATCCGATTCCTCGCCACCCTCGCCGGTGTTTGACTTGCCGCCGATCCGGTTCATGGCGATCGCCAGGGTGGTGTGCGCCTCGCGGCTGATCGAGCCGAAGCTCATGGCCCCGGTCGCGAACCGCTTGACGATCGCGCGGGCGGGCTCGACCTCGTCCAGCGCCACGGGCGCGTCGGCCGGCTTCAACTGCATCAGGCCACGGATAGTGAGAAGCCGCTGGCTCTGCTCGTTGATGCTGGCCGCGAACGCCTTGTAGGCCTCGGGCTGGTCGCCGCGCACGGCATGCTGCAGGTTCGAGACCGATTCCGGCGTCCAGGCGTGCTCTTCGCCGCGCAGGCGGAAGGCATAGGCCCCGCCCACGTCCAGCATGTCGCGGTAGATCGGTGCATCGCCATAGGCGTCGCGGTGGCGCCGCGCGGTCTCGGCCGCGATCTCGGCCAAGCCCGAACCCTCGATGGTGGTCGCGGTGCCGGTGAAATACTTCTCGATGAACTCGCTCGAGAGGCCGACCGCATCGAAGATCTGGGCGCCGCAATAGGACTGGTAGGTCGAGATGCCCATCTTGGACATGACCTTGAGCACGCCCTTGCCGATGGCCTTGATGTAGTTTTTCTGAACCTCATAGGCCTTGAGCGGCAGCTTCTGCTCAATGCGGATCTGCTCAAGGGTCTCGAAGGCCAGGTAGGGGTTGATCGCCTCGGCGCCGTAGCCGGCCAAGACGCAGAAGTGATGCACCTCGCGGGCTTCGCCGGTCTCGATGACGAGGCCAGTCTGCATGCGCAGGCCCTGGCGGATCAGGTGGTGGTGCACCGCCGCTGTGGCCAGGAGGGCCGGGATCGGGATGCGGCCCGCCGACGTCGCCCGGTCCGACAGGATCAAGATGTTGTTGTCGGCCAGCACCGCCTCGGTGGCGGCGCTGCACAGCCGCTCCAAAGCCGCCTTCAGGCCCGCCTCGCCTTCTGAGACCGACCAGGTTGTGTCCAGGGTCGAGGTGCGGAAGGCGCCGTCCAGGAGTTCGGAGATGGCGCGGATCTTCTCCAGATCCGCATTGGTCAGCACCGGCTGGGAGACTTCCAGCCGCTTGTGCGAGCCCGCCTCGCGGCTCAGCAGGTTCGGCCGCGGGCCGATCATCGACACCAGCGACATCACCAACTCCTCGCGGATCGGGTCGATCGGCGGGTTGGTGACCTGGGCGAAGTTCTGCTTGAAATATTCATAGAGCAGCGTCGGACGCTGCGACAGCACGGCGATCGGCGTATCGCGGCCCATCGACCCTACCGGGTCGTCGCCCAGCTTGGCCATCGGCTCCAGGAAGAACTGGATGTCCTCCTGGGTGTAGCCGAAGGCCTGCTGACGATCGAGCAGGGTCGCCGCCTCCGACGGCTCCGGCGGCGCGGCGTTGGTCAGGTCGGGCAGCTCCTCCAGCTTGAACTGGGCCTGCTTCAGCCACTCCTCATAGGGCTCGGCGGCCGCCGCCTCGGCCTTGATCTCCTCGTCCTCGACGATGCGGCCCTGCTCCAGGTCGATCAGCAGCATCTTGCCGGGCTGGAGGCGCCACTTGCGCGTGATGTGTTCTTCCGGGATGGGCAGCACCCCGGACTCGGAGGCCATCACCACGTGCTCGTCATCGGTGACGACGAAGCGCGCGGGGCGCAGGCCGTTGCGGTCCAGAGTCGCGCCGATCTGGCGGCCGTCAGTGAAGGCGATGGCGGCCGGCCCATCCCACGGCTCCATCAGGGCCGCGTGGTACTCGTAAAAGGCGCGCCGCTTCTCATCCATCAGCGGATTGCCGGCCCAGGCCTCCGGGATCAGCATCATCACCGCCTGGGCCAGCGGATAGCCGCCTGCGACTAGCAGTTCGAGCGCGTTGTCCAGCGAAGCGGTGTCCGACTGCCCGTGCGGGATCAGCGGCCACATCTTGTCGAGGTCCGGGCCCAGCAGCGGCGATTCCATGGTCCGCCGGCGGGCGTTCATCCAATTGACGTTGCCGCGCACCGTGTTGATCTCGCCGTTGTGGGCGATATAGCGGTACGGGTGGGCCAGCTTCCACGACGGGAAAGTATTGGTCGAGAACCGTTGGTGCACCATGGCCAAGGCCGACTGGCACAGGGGATCCTGCAGGTCCTTGTAGAAGGCGCCGACCTGGGTCGCCAGGAGCAGGCCCTTGTAGACCACCGTGCGCGTCGAGAACGACGGCATGTAGAGGTCGGTCACGCCGGGAAGGTTGTGCTTCTTGGCCAGGGCCTCCAGCGGGTTCTGGGTCTGCTTGCGGATGGCCAGGATCTTCCGCTCGAAATGATCCTGGTCCTTGATGCGCTGGCCGCGGCCGATGATCGCCTGGCGGATCAGCGGCATCTGCTCCAGCACGGTGGCGCCCAGGCCCCCGGTCTCCACGGGCACGTCGCGCCAGCCGATCAGGTGCTGGCCCTCGACGGCGATGAAGTGCTCGAACTGACCGATGACGAAGGTGCGCGCCACCGGATCCTGCGGCAGGAAGCACATGGCCACGGCATAGTCGCCCGGCGGCGGCAGGGTCAGGTTCGAAGCCAGCGCCCACGCGCGCAAAAGCGCGTCCGGGATCTGGATCAGGCAGCCGGCGCCGTCACCCATCAGGGGGTCCGCGCCCACCGCGCCCCGGTGGTCGAGATTGACCAGAATCTCCAGACCGCGGCGAATGATGTCGTGCGATTTGCGGCCTTTGATATTGGCCACAAAACCGACGCCGCACGCATCATGTTCGTTCCGCGGGTCGTAGAGACCCTGCTGCAATCCTTCACCCATTCGGGTTGACCCTTTCAAAGACGTCCGCCGGTCGCGCCGGGACGCTCGCCCAGCCGCCGAATTCAGCATGTCGGCGGTCGGCCGGGCTTTGGCAAGTTCCAGGCCCGCCGGTTATTCTGAGCGCGCGCGTAGAAACAGTAAAACCTTAAGCGATGCAAGGCCGTCGCACACGACTTCGCGAGAGTTTGAGACTCGAAACAGCCCATTCCGCTATCGGAGCGGGCGCCCAGCTGTGATCGCTGCCTACAACCGATGCTCTGCATTGGCGATGTGACGAAAAAAAATGTCTATGAAGTTGGCCATCACCACCTTTTATTGCGGACTTGATGCCTTTAAGGGCGCATCCATGCGCGCCGCCATTTTTATCGAAGCCGAATGGCGCGAGCCGGTCCAGGTCCTGGCCGAATTCGCCGACGAACCGTTTGCGCTCGGACTTTTGTCCGGCGGCGGCGGTCCGCGGGGCCGTTGGAGCTATGTCGCAAGAGCGCCCGATAAGATCTTGATTCTGACTGCGGGCGATAAGTGCAACCCCTTTGGAGCGCTCGCCAATCTGATCGGAGAATCGGCGTCGGCCTTGCCAGAGGGGCCGCCGTTCCAGGGCGGCGTCGCGGGCCTCTGCGCCTACGAACTGGGCGACCGTATCGAGGCGCTGGGACTGAAACGGTTGGAAGACTGGCCCGACCTCGCCTGCGCCCGCTATCCGGCGGTGCTGGCCTTCGACCACGAGCAGAACCGGGTCATCGCGATCGGGCGGGGTGAAAACGACGTCCAGGCCGAAGCCCGGGCCCGAGAGGCGCTGACCTGGCTCGACCAGCCCGCGCCGGAGCCCGCGCCGGCAGGTCCCCTCGCCTCGGAGATGGCCAACGAGCCGCCCGAGCGCTACGAAACTGCGGTCTCCGACGTGGTCGAGCGCATCAGCCGGGGCGAAATCTTCCAGGCCAATATCGCCCGGCGCTGGCGCGGGCGGCTGCGGCCCAGGGCGCGGCCCTTCGATCTGCTGCAGCGCTTGGTCGCCCAGAGCCCGGCCCCCTTCGCCGCCTATCTGCGACTGCCGGGCCACGCCGTCGTGTCCAATTCCCCGGAGCGGTTCGTGCGCGTTATGGCGGACGGGCGGCGCCTGCGCGTCGAGGCCCGGCCTATCAAGGGCACCATCCGCCGTGGCCGCACACCCGAGGAGGACCATGCGTTGGCGAGCGCCCTGGCCGCCTCGGTCAAGGACCGGGCCGAAAACCTGATGATCGTCGACCTGATGCGCAACGACCTGGCGCGGGTCTGTTCTCCTGGCAAGGTCAGGACGCCCATGCTGTTCGAGGTCGAGACCTTCGCCAACGTCCACCACCTGGTCTCGGCGATCGAGGGCGAACTCGCCCCCGGCCGCTCCGCTGTCGATCTGCTGCACGCGACCTTCCCGCCCGGCTCGATCACCGGCGCGCCCAAGGTCCAGGCCATGCGCGTGATCGCCGGGCTGGAAGCCCCCAGAGGACCATTCTTCGGCTCGATGATCCTCCTGGGGTTCGACGGATCATTGGACTCCAGCGTGCTGATCCGCACGGTAGCCTTGACACAGGACAGGCGCGGCTGGCGCTTCGAAGCGCGCGCCGGCGGGGGCATTGTCGCCGACAGCGAGCCAATCGCCGAGCGCGAAGAAACGGACGCCAAGTTCGCAGCCCTCCTGCAGGCGCTCACCGGCGATTGATCCGCCGGTGAGGCGCCGGCGTAGCAATCCCGGCGCTGTCAGCGAACATCAGGCTTCCTCAACCTTGGCGGTCATGGCAGCATCATTCAGCAACGCTGGGGAAGCCGTCATGAGTCTGCTCGCCGCCACCATTGACCTCGCCGAGCGCGCGCCCTTGCCGGACGCGGCCTTGAAATTTGGCGTAGGCGCCCTGGTGGCCAATGCGCGCCGCCGGCTGAATGCCGGGTCCGGAGACGTCGAACGGGCCTTCGCAGAAGCCATGGCCGACCGCCCGGTGGCCCTGCACCCGGAAGAGGCCAACGCCCAGCATTACGAGCTGCCGGCCGAATTTTTTGAATTTGTTCTGGGACCTAGACGTAAATACTCATCCTGTCTCTACGGTCCCGGCGCCGAAACGCTGGCTGAGGCGGAAGTCCGGGCCCTGCGCGAGACCTGCCAGCACGCGGACCTCAAGAACGGCCAAGCAATCCTGGAACTCGGCTGCGGCTGGGGTTCGCTGAGCCTGTGGATGGCCGAGACCCTGCCGAGCGCGCAGATCACCGCGGTGTCGAACTCGCATTCCCAGCGCGGCCATATCGAGAGACGCGCCGCCGAACTCGGCTTGACCAACCTGTCGGTGATCACCGCCGACATGAACGACTTCGACATCGAAAAGTCTTTTGATCGTGTGGTTTCTGTCGAAATGTTCGAGCACATGAGCAACTGGCGCACGCTGCTGGAGCGGGTGCGCACCTGGCTCAAATCGGACGGGCGCCTGTTCATCCATATCTTCAGCCATCGCACCTCGCCCTATCGCTTCGACCACACCGACGAAGCCGACTGGATCGGCCGCTACTTCTTCACTGGCGGCATCATGCCGAGCCATGGCCTGATGAAGCGCTTCCCCGATCTGTTCCAGGTCGAGGCGGACTGGGTCTGGAACGGGCGCCATTACGAACGGACAGCCCTCGATTGGCTTGTGAACTACGACCAGCACAGCCTTGAAATCATGCGCATCTTGCGCGGCGTCTATGGCAAGGACGCCAGCGTCTGGTTCAAACGCTGGCGCCTATTCTTCCTGGCCACGGCAGGGCTTTTCGGCCATCGCGGCGGTGAGGAATGGGGGGTGAGCCATTATCGGCTGCGGCCGGTTCCCTAAAACCCGCATGTCTGGTTTGCCTGGTTTCGAGACGCTCGCTGGCGCGCCCCTTCACACATGACGAAGCGAATGGGCTGCACTGAACTCGGTGAGGCATGGTGAGCGACCCACAGGATCGCGCCCCGAACCACGCGAAGCCCAATCAACTAAATGCCGATAAGCTAACTTGCCCTCCGCTTCAGCCGGGCATAATACGAGCGAAGCGACCGCCTCAAGGCGGCCGCCCCAGCAGAGGAAGTTCGGATGAAAGCGGCCGTCCTGCGTGAAGTGCGAAAGCCCCTCGAAATCGAGGACGTGCAGATCAACAAGCCCGGACCGCACGAGGTTCTGATCCGCACGGTCGCAGCCGGCGTTTGCCACTCGGACCTGCACTTTTACGAAGGCTCCTATCCCTATCCCCTGCCCGCCGTCCTCGGCCACGAGAGCGCCGGGGTGGTCGAGCAGGTGGGGTCGGAAGTGCGCACGGTGAAGCCCGGCGACCACGTGATCACCTGCCTGTCGGCGTTCTGTGGTCACTGCGAGTACTGCCTGACCGGCCACATGTCGCTGTGCGACAGCCCTGATACCAGGCGGTCCAAGGGCGATGAACCGCGCCTGGCGGCGAGCGGCGGCATGAACCAGTTCCTGAACCTCTCCTCCTTCGCCGAGCAGATGCTGATCCACGAACACGCCTGCGTGGCCATCCGCAAGGACATGCCGCTGGACCGGGCGGCGCTGATCGGCTGTTCGGTGACCACCGGCGTGGGGGCGGTGATCCACACCTCGCACGTGCGGCCCGGAGAGACCGTGGCGGTGGTCGGCTGCGGCGGCGTGGGGCTGGCGGCCATCAACGGCGCAGCTATCGCCGGCGCGGGCCGTATCATCGCCGTGGACATGATCGGCTCCAAGCTGAACCTGGCCAAGCAATTCGGCGCCACCGACGTGATCAATGCCGGCGACGGTGACCCGGTCCAGCAGGTCATGGACCTGACCGGCGGCGGGGTTCACCACAGCTTCGAAGCCATCGGCTTGAAGATCACCACAGAACAGGCCTTCGGCATGCTGCGCCGCGGCGGGACCTGCAATGTAATCGGCATGATCCCGGTCGGGACCATGATCGAACTGCATGGCGCCGACTTCCTGGACGAAAAGCGGATTCAGGGCTCGCTGATGGGCTCCAACCGCTTCCCGGTCGACATGCCGCGCTTCGTCGACTTCTACATGAGCGGCAAGTTGAAGCTGGACGACATGATCGCGCGGCGGATCAAGCTCAGCCAGGTCAACGAGGCCTTCGACGAGCTGAAGAAGGGCGAACTTGCCCGCTCGGTCATCATGTTCGACGCCTGACGCGCACCCCTTGCGGTGCGCGGGGACGGCTCCGCGGAGAAAACTTCCAGATTTCTGCCCTGGCAACGTTTTCATGACGGGCGACGCAGGGTAAAGCACGCACCGCGCCCGGATCGGGGCGCGGGAGCCCCAATACCCGATGACCGCCCAGACCATCGTGATCGTCGGCGCGACCGGCGACCTGGCCCAGCGCATGCTGTTCCCCTCGCTCTATTTTCTGGACAGCGAGGGCAAGCTGCCGGACGGCTTCAAGATTTTCGGCGCGGCCCGCACCGACCTCAGCCGCGAGGCCTTCGCCGCGGAGGTGGAAAAGGCGGTCAAGGCGCGGGCCGGCAAATATTTCACCGACCAGGCCTGGGCCAAGTTCCAGGCGAGGCTCGACTATCACACCCTCGACGCCGACCGGGCTGAGACCTTCAAGGATCTGGCTGGCCTGTTGAAAGACGCCGGCGAGACCATCTTCTATCTCTCGACCTCGCCCAGCCTCTATGACGCCATCAGCACCCACCTGCGCGAGGCGGGCCTGGTCAAGAACGGCGGCCGGGTGATCGTCGAAAAGCCGATCGGCCGGGATCTCGAGTCCAGCCAGGTGATCAACGATTCCCTCGGCCGCACCTTTTCCGAGCGAGAAATTTTTCGCATCGACCACTATCTCGGCAAGGAGACGGTGCAGAACCTCCTGGCCCTGCGCTTCGCCAACACCCTGTTCGAGCCTCTGTGGAACAAGGTCTCGATCGACCACGTGCAAATCACCGTGGGCGAGACGGTCGGGGTCGAGGGCCGCTGGGGCTATTACAACGAGTACGGCGCCCTGCGCGACATGGTGCAGAACCACGTGCTCCAGCTCTTGTGCCTGGTGGCCATGGAGCCGCCGGCCAACCTTGATCCGGACTCCGTGCGCAATGAGAAGGTCAAGGTGCTGCGATCCTTGCGACCCATCACCTCCCTTGAGGAAGTGCGCCATCGCACGGTGCGTGGCCAGTACCGGGCTGGCGTCGCCGACGGCAAGACCGTGCCCGGCTACAATGAGGAGACCGGCGGCGGGGCCAGCGACACCGAAACCTTCGTCGCCCTGCAAGCCAATATCGACAACTGGCGCTGGGCCGGCGTCCCGTTCTATCTGCGCACCGGCAAGCGCCTGCCCAGCAAGACCTCGCAGATCGTCATCCAGTTCCGTGACGTGCCGCATTCGATCTTTCCGGGCGAGAGCCTGCTGGCCAACCGCCTGATCATCCGCCTGCAGCCGGAAGAGGACATCTCCTTGTCGCTGATGAACGAGACGCCCAGCCTGGAAGGCGTGCAGTTGCGTTCGGTGGCCCTGAACCTCAGCCTGACCGACGCGTTCAAGAACGAAGCGCCGCGCCGGCGCATCGCCTATGAGCGGCTACTCCTTGAAGCGATCCGCGACAATCAGACCCTGTTCGTGCGCCGCGACGAGATCGAGGCCGCATGGAGCTGGATCGACGGCATCATCGACGGCTGGCGGCGCTTCGACGTCAAGCCCGCCCCCTATGTGGCTGGCACCTGGGGCCCAGCCGGCGCTTACGCCCTGACCGAGCGTAACGGCCAGACCTGGTACGAGTGAGCTTACCGCCCGATGGCGCAGGAACAATTCTTTGAGATCCGCGACGACCGCACCGCGGCCCTGGCCCGCGAAATCACGGCCCGACTTGCAGCCGGCGTCACAGAGCGTGGCGCGGCCAGCTTGATCGTGGCCGGCGGCTCGACGCCCGGTCCCTTGTTCGACGCCCTGGCCCTTTCTCCCGCGCCCTGGGACAAGACCAGCGTCTCCCTCACCGACGAGCGCTGGGTCACGACAGACGATCCGACCAGCAATGAACGGCAGGTGCGCGAGCGGCTGTTGTTGGATCACGCGGCGAACGCTTGGTTCATGGGTTTGAAAACGCCGCACGCCACTCCGGCGGCGGCCAAGGCGGAGGTCGAAAAGGCGCTGGCCGCCCTTCCTCGTCCATTCGACGTCGTGGTTCTCGGCATGGGCGCCGACGGCCATTTTGCGTCGCTGTTCCCCGGCGCGTCGGAACTCGCAGCCGGCCTTGACCCGAACCGTGCGGATCTGACCATCCCCGTGCGCCGCGACGGCGCCGCCGGCGCGCCCGAGCGCCTGTCGCTGACCCTGAGCGCCCTGTTGGCCGCCCGCTGGATCGCCATCCTGATCGACGGCGACGAAAAGCTCGACGTCTATCGCCGCGCCATCGCCGGCGACGACACGGACGAGCTGCCGATCCGGGCCATTCTCAAACAAGCCTCGACACCCGTGGACATCTGGTGGGCCCCATGACTGAACGTTCATCGACACTGACCACACCCGAGGTGATGGGCCTTGCGCCCGTGATCCCGGTGCTGGTGATCGACCGCTTGCAGGACGCGGTTCCTCTGGCCAAGGCCCTGACGGCCGGAGGCCTCTACGCCATCGAGGTCACCCTGCGGACCGCCGTCGCCATCGAGGCGATCACCGCCATAGCCGCCGAGGTCCCGGACGCCGTGGTCGGGGCCGGCACCGTACTCAACGCGCGCCAGTATCGCGACGCCTCCAAGGCCGGCGCCCGCTTCATCGTCAGCCCCGGCCTCACCGACGGCGTGATCGGCGCGGCCGCAGACAGCAATGCCCCCCTGCTGGCCGGCACGGCCAACGCCTCGGACGTCATGCGCGGCCTGGAGGCAGGCCTGACTCACTTCAAGTTCTTCCCTGCCGAGACCTCCGGCGGCGCTTCAGCGATCAAGGCCTTGGGCGGCCCGTTCGTGGACGTCAAGTTCTGCCCGACCGGCGGCATCAGCGCGAAGACCGCACCGGACTATCTGGCCCTCGGCAACGTAATCTGCGTCGGCGGCGCATGGGTGGCTCCCGCCGACGCGATCAAGGCCGGCGACTGGGTGCGCATCACCGAACTGGCGCGCGAGGCGGCGGCGCTGAAGCGCTGATCCCTACGCCGATCGCACGATGCTCAAGAGCATTCGTTGGTTCACTTGAACCGCCGAATACTCGTAAATCTTTAAAGTTAGGCCATTTTCTTCGCCGAACCGGCATCCACGTCGGCGGAAAATGGTCTAGGAGCGCAGCAAATACCAAAATCCGACGGGGGAATCCGGCATGAACGAAGCGCGTATCATCGATGGCCTGGCCTTCGCGGCCGGTGTGCGTAGCCGGATCGCGGACGAGGTCGCGGCGCTGAAGCGGGATCATGGGGTCAAGCCCGGCCTGGCGGTGGTGCTGGTCGGCGAGGATCCGGCAAGCCAGGTCTATGTACGCAGCAAGGGCGAGCAGACCCTGGAGGCGGGCATGCACTCCCTGACCGTCCGCCTGCCCGCCGAGACCACCCAGGAGGCGCTACTCAAGGTCTTGGCCGAGCTGAACGCCGATCCGGCCATTCATGGCCTTCTGGTCCAATTCCCGGCGCCGGACCATATCGACCCACTGGTGATCCAGGCGGCGATCGCGCCCAGCAAAGACGTCGACGGCCTCAATCCTGTGACCATTGGCCTGCTCGCCTCTGGCCAGCCGGCCCTGGCCCCGGCGACGCCAGTCGGTTGCATGATGCTGCTAGAGGACACGCTGGGACCTTTGCGTGGGCGCCACGCGGTCGTGATCGGCCGATCCAACCTGGTGGGCAAGCCGATCGCCCAATTGCTGCTGCGCGCCGATTGCACCGTCACCATCGCCCATTCGCGCACCCAGGACCTGCCGGCGGTCACCCGGCTCGGCGACATCGTCGTGGCCGCTGTCGGCCGGCCGGAGATGGTGCGCGGCGACTGGATCAAGCCGGGCGCCGCGGTGATCGACGTCGGCATCAACCGGGTCCCCTCGCGCAAGCCGAAGGCTGCGGCCGAAGGCAAGACCATACTGGTGGGCGACGTTCATTTCGAAGAAGCCAAGCAGGTTGCCGGCTGCATCACTCCGGTGCCACGTGGCGTCGGGCCCATGACCGTTGCCTGCCTGCTGCAGAACACCCTGACGGCGGCAAAGCGCCTGGCTGGCCTGCCGGCTTGATCTCTACGGGCCCGGTCTCGCTGTCGCGGAGCCGGTGCTGGCAGAGAGTGGACTGGCCTGGCCGGCCGCAACGGCCTTTGAGCCTTCTGCATCAGTCCAGGCCACGACCTGGCCTAGCACATCGGTCACCGCACCATTGAAGCCGGGCACGATCGCGCCCAGGCGATTGCTGTCGACTTTCCTGCGGCTTTCGAACATGTGGGTGGCCAGGGGCTGCCGGTCGGTCACCCGGCTCAGGCTGGCCCGCACCTGCACCACCACGGTAGGCGGGTTGCCGGGACCATCGAGATAGCTGGATTCGAACGCCTCCACGTCCAGGCGCAGGTTCACCAGGCCATTGCCGACCTCTCCGCGACGATTCAAATGCGCCGGCCCGCTGGACCGGTCAAACGCATGGGACTCGGCCTCGTCGAACAGCGCCGCGGCGGGCGCGACCCAACGCGCGCCAGCGATGTAGGCGACCTGATCCCCGTTAAGGGTCAGGATCTGATCGCCTTCCGCGCCGCGGGCGAAGCTGGTCGGCGCCCGGTAAACCCAGAAGCCGGCGGCTTGCGTCTCCGACTGCGGCGACGCCTCGCCGGAGACGTCGAAGCGGTACAGTTGCGCCGGCTCGGTCTTGGGCAACAAGGTCACGCAGCCGCCAAGGGTAAGGGCCACAGAGAACCCGGCCGCGAGGGCGAAGAAGCGCAAGGGTCTGGGACTATTCACGGCTTCACCTGCACTTCCTTGGCGGGGGACTTGGAGACCAGGAACTGAGGGTTCCGCTCGATTTCGTTGACCAGCCTGTTCAGCGATTCCGCGGTCTGCTGCAGCGAGGCGGTCGCCTGGCTCAGTTGCGGCAGGCCGGTATTGGCGAAATCGCCGGCGGGTCCCTGCAGCTTGGCGACCAGCTGATGCGCTTCGCTGGCGGTCGCCTTGATTTCGCCGGCCGCGTCGGCCACGTCGTGCAGCGCCCGCTTACCGTCGCCGCCCAGCATCTGCTGGCTAGAGTCGGTGAGCTGTTTCAGGCTCTGGGCCGCCTGATCGATGCTCTTGACCGCATTGTCGGCGTCTTCGACCACCGCCTTGCGCTGACGAAGCTCGGCGCTGACCGCGTCGACGTTGCGGATCGTGTCCGAGAAGCTCTTGATATTGGAGTCGGACAGCAGCTGGTTGACCCGGTTCAGGGCCTCCACCGTCGCCGAGAGTACGGTGCCGCTGCCCTGCAGCAGATCCGACAGGGCGCTGGAACGACTGGCGATAACCGGGGTGGTCCCCGGCGGAACAGTACTCTTGAGCAGCGGCTTGCCGGCCGTGCCGGCGGTGATCTGGGTGTAGGTGACCCCCGTGATGCCTTGAGGCTCCAGGGTCGCATAGCTATCGGTGCGAATTGGCACGTCCGAGGTCACGCGGATCGTCGCCACCACATTGATCGGGTTGGTCTTGTCCAGGGCGATCTTGGTCACCTCGCCGACCTTGATGCCGTTGAAGTGCACCTCGCCACCTTCAGAGATGCCGCGGACAGGCCCGACAAAGTTGATGTCATAGATGTCGAACTGTTTGGTGAACTGGAACCGCGCCAGCCAGAAGACGAACGCCATCAGGCCGAGGAACAGCAGCAGCGAGGCCAGGCCCACCAGGAAGTAGTTGGCGTTTCGTTCCATCAGTGCGCTCCTCGCGCGGTTCGGGCGTTCGAGGCCATCCGCCCGCGCGGTCCGCCGAAATACTGCTTGATCCAGGGATGGTCCGAAGCCTCGAGCTCGCTGACCGTTCCCACCGCCACCACCTTCTTGTCGGCGATCACCGCGATGCGGTCGCAGATGGCGTAGAGGCTGTCGAGATCGTGGGTGATCATAAACACTGTCAGCTTCAAGCTGTCAGAGAGGCTGCCGATCAGGCTGTCGAAGGCGGCGGCGGAGATGGGATCCAGACCAGAGGTCGGCTCGTCCAGGAACAGAAGGTCCGGGTCCAGGGCCAAGGCCCGCGCCAGCGCCGCCCGCTTGATCATCCCCCCAGACAGTTCGGCGGGCTTCAGGTCGCCCGCCTCCGGTGGCAGGCCGGCCAGGGCGATCTTCATGTCGGCCAGGCCGTCGACCAGGTCCAGCGGCAGCTTGGTGTGCTCGATCAAGGGCGCGGCCACGTTCTCGCGCACGGTCAGGTTGGAGAACAGGGCCCCAGCCTGGAACAGCACGCCCCAGTTCTTCTCGATCGCATCCCAGTCCGCATCGCTGGCCGTTTCGAGGTCGCGCCCAAACACTTTGACCCGGCCGCCGTCGGGGATCTTGAGCCCGATCAGCGTGTTGAGCAGCACCGACTTGCCTGATCCCGAGCCGCCGACCACGCCCAGCACCTCGCCGCGCCGGACCACGAGATCCAGGCCATTGTGCACGACATGGTCGCCGAAGCGCGAGACCAGGCCCTCGACCACGATCGGCTCGGCGGTTTCCAGGTCGGCCTGCGGGAGGGCGTCGCTCATACGCTGAGCTTCATGTAGACAAGAGCGAACACCGCATCGATCAGGATGATCGAAAAGATCGCGTGGACCACGGCCGTGGTCACCCGGCCGCCAAGCGATTGCACGTCTCCGCCCACCTCCATCCCCTGGCGGCAGCCAATTCCGGCGATGGTGATGGCCATCACGGGGGCCTTGGACATGCCGATCCAGAAGTGCGTGGCGCCAACGTTCTCGACGATGCGCTGCAGGAAGAAGGCCGGGCTGAGGTCCAGCACCCACCAGCTGACCAGGACGCCGCCCGCCAACCCGGCCAGGGTCGCGACGAAGGTCAGCAGCGGAATCGTCATCAACAGCGCCAGGAAGCGAGGCAGGACCAGGGCCTCGAACGGGTCGACGCCCATGGTCAGCATGGCGTCGATCTCCTGGTTCATCTTCATCGCCCCGATCTCGGCGGCGAAGCTCGAGGCGGAGCGCCCCGCCAGCAGCACGGCGGTGATGATGATATTGAACTCGCGCATCACGGCGATGCCGATCAGTTCGACGGCGAACACCTGGGCCCCGAACTGCGACAGCTCATTTGCGCCGAGGAACCCCACGACCGCGCCGATGAAAAATGTGGTGACGGCGACGATCGGAATCGCATCCAGTCCGGCCCGCTCGGCCAGGCTGAAACAGGCCGCCCAGCGCACCCGGCGCGGATCGCGCATCAGCCGGCCGATCGCCACCAGCAGATGACCGATGAAGATCATCGTCTCATAGAAGTGATGGCCGACGCCGATGAGGCCGCCGCCCAGTCGCTCGACCATGGCGTAGACCGACAAGGGACGACGGCGCGGCTTTGGCGCGACCTTGCTCGCCTGGGACACCAGGTCGAACAGGCTGCTGAGCGTTGGGGGCGCCTGGAGGCCGTCCGCCGCTATCCGTCCGCGCCCGGCGCTCAGGATGGCGAAGGCGCCGGCCGTATCGCACCGGTCGATCTGGCTGAGATCGAAGCGGACCTCGCGCTCGCGGTTGAGGGCGGATTTCAGCCGCGCGACCACCCGGTCCAGGTTGATAGCGGTCCAATCGCCAGTCAGCGTCACCCACCGCGCCCCGTCACGCTCGCGCACGTCAAAATCAGCGGGTCGATCCATGAAGGCGGTCTGCTCCGTCTATGCACACGCACACGCCGAAAGTCAGCGCTAGGTTTGAAGTTAGCTTGGGATGGTTTTGGATTGAAATTATTCTCTCCGCTCGTCCCGAGCGGTGAAGGGGACTGGCTCGATCCAAACTCATCCTGCTCCAGCGCTCCGCAAAGCTTCGGTCACTTAAACGCACCTTGGAGCCTACGGAGCCAGCTTGGCCATGCTTTGGGGCCGGATTTAAGCACAATCCGCGCCTTGTGCGGCTAAATCGTTGTGCCGCCATCGCCGTCAATCGGCGCCATAGAGCGCATCCCAGGGGTCGATCTTCTCACGCACCACCTGATCGACCGTGATCGCCGGATAGCCGAGGGAGCCGTGGGCGCTGGCGTCCCAGGCCGAGACGACCATATCCCGCAAGGCCCCCGCTCCCGCGGCGATCCTCTCCGTAGCGAACGCCTTGCCCGCAGGATTGGGTCCAGTCAGGCCGCCGGCCTTCTGCATCTCAAAGAAGGGAATCACGGTCCCGGCTGTTGCGGCCAGATACCGCGCCGTGCAGGCCTCGATGGGCGCGCAGGGCCTGGTCGGCGGCAAGACGGCCCGCACGGCGTCCTCGCTCACCCATTGGCGGACGAACGCGCCTTCGAACGGCACGTGCACCCGCTCCTGGGTGTAGCCGTTCGGATTGGGAAAGCCGCCCCAGCCATTGTAGTGCACCGAAACATGCATGGGCTGGCTGGCGTCACCCACATAGTGGGCCCAGACGCCCAGGTCGTGGATGGTCAGGGTCTCGCGCCGCCGCAGGTCCTCGTCTAGCCACGCCTTGCGCTTGGGGTCTGCCTCGCGCGGAATGGCGGCGGTCAACACGCGCCAATAGGCGAAGTCCTTGGCCAGCTGCTGCCAGCCGTCGATGATCGAATAGGGCAGCCAGCCCGCGTGGGCGCTTTCGGCGCCGGCCAGGCGCAGGGCCGTCTCGTAATCCGTCCGCGTCGTCGGCAGGGCCGACAGCGCCGGGCCGCCCAGCACCTTGCCGGCATCGTCCACATCGACGAAGTGGCCGCCATCGCGGAAGTTGTCATGGGTCTTGCCGGCGCTGCGCCAGCGGTCCGGCTCCCGGGCCAACTCGCCCACAGCCTCGGCGGCGGCCTCGCTGCGCACGAAGGCGGGAAGGCTGTCCGGCAGGGTCTCGACGCCAACGCGGCCTATGATGCGATGGCCCGTAGCCCCCCAGGCATAGGCCGCGCCGGCGGGGGCCGAGAGGGCTGCGGCTGCGACGATGCCGGCGAAGATCCGTAGTGCGTGCGTCACGCCAATGCTCCTAATCGTGGATGTCCAGGGCTTGTTCGACCCGGCCGATCCAGCCCTGAACCGCCGGATAGACCGACAGATCGAATCCGCCATCGCCAGCCATCCGCGTATAGGCGACAAGCGCCACGTCGGCGAGGGTCACCCCCTGCCCCACCAGGAACGGCGAATCGACCAGCGCCGTCTCCATCCGCGCCAGGGCGCCGTGGCCGCGCTCGACGAGGCGCGGTTCGAGCGACTCCACCGGCTCGCCGAGATATTTCACCTTGAAGCGGGCCACGGCGATGTAGGGCTCGTGGCTGTACTGCTCCCAGAACAGCCACTCGAACATGCGCGCGCGGTCATAGGCGTCCGTGGGAATCAGGGCCGAGCCCTCGGCCAAGTGCAGGATGATCGCGTTGGACTGCGCCAGCGGGCGGCCGTCGCTTAGAATCACCACCGGCACCTGGCCCGCCGGATTTATCCCCAGAAAATTCGGGGTCCGCGTATCACCTGTCAGGACGCCGGTTTCAATCCAGTCATAGGCCAAGCCCAGATGGTCGGCGGTCCATTTCACCTTGAGGCAGTTGCCGGAAATCGAGTCGCCGTAGATGCGCAGGGTCATGACCGGGTCTCCTTTCGACAAGCGCCCATAACTTGGTCAGTCCCTGCGGCCAAGCCTGCCACCTGTGCATTGAGGGTTGACCGATCCGGTTCAGCCTGTAGCACTGCGCCCCGACTTGAGACGAGAAACAACAGAGAGGCGCTGATGAAGCGTATCCTGGCATGCCTCGCCGCACTGGCGCTGCCCACATTGGCCTTTGGCGCCGAGCCTCTCCCATCCGGCGTTGACCCGATCGGCGACGCCATCGCCACTGTCATGCCGCCCGAACAGGCGTCAGTCGAGGTCCCGGCGGACCTGAGCCTCACGGCCAGCCTCTACCACGCCGGCCACGGGATGCGCGCCCGTGACTCGCTGGGCTGCCCGGTCGCGCCCATGCGCACCGTGGCGGTCGACCCCCAGGTCGTCCCCCGTCATTCGATCGTCTACATCAAGGAGACTGCCGGCCTGCCCCTGCCCGGCGGTGGGTCGCACGACGGCTTCTGGTTCGCATCAGATGTCGGCGGCGCCATCAAGGGCCAGAAAATCGACCTCTTCACTGGCCGCAACGCCGCGTCCATGCGCGCACTCCTGTCGGTCAACCTGAAAGCCGTGACCGTGACCAAGGTCGGCGACTTCGAAGGCTGCCCCCCGACCGACGGCGGCGCGGCGCGGGTGGCGGACGCGCGGTAGCCACGGGGACTAGCCCCGCCCTATCGCTTGAAGGGGCGGATATATTCTCGACCGGAACTTGTCTCGCTCCAGCCGCCGCCCTCAGGTCTCGACGAAGGCCCGCTCCAGCACGAAATCACCCGGGCTCGCCACCGCGCCTTCCTCGAAGCCGCGGCCCAGCAGCATGGCCTTCAGGTCCGTCAGCACAGAGGGGCCGCCGCACAGCATCAGGCGATCCTGGGCCGGGTCGATCTCGGGCAGGCCGATGTCCTTGAAGATCTGGCCGGACTGGATGAGGTCGGTGATGCGGCCCTGGTGAACGAAGGGCTCGCGGGTCACCGAGGGGTAGTAGATCAGCTTGGGCGCGATCAGCTCGCCCAGGTCCGGATCGTTGGGCAGCTCGTGCGACAGGAACTCGCGATAGTTCAGGTCGGCGACCTCGCGAACCGTGTGGGTGACGATGATTTTCTCGAATCGCTCATAGGCCTCGGGCTCGCGCGCCAGGCTGAGGAAGGGAGCCAGGCCCGTGCCTGTGCCCAAGAGATAGAGGTTGCGGCCCGGACGCAGGCCGTCCAGCACCAGGGTCCCCGTCGGCTTCTTGCCGATCAGGATCTCGTCGCCTTCCTTGATCTGCATCAGGCGCGAGGTTAGCGGGCCATCCGCCACCTTGATCGAATAGAATTCCAGCTCGTCGTCCCAGGCCGGGCTGGCGATGGAATAGGCGCGCAGCAGCGGCTTGCTCTCGACCTCCAGGCCCAGCATCACGAACTGGCCGCTGACGAACCGGAAGCCCGGGTCGCGCGTGGTCTTCAGCGTGAACAGGCTGTCCGTCCAGTGCTTCACATAGGTGACCCGCTCGACGTTGAAGGCCCCACGGGCCTTGGCCGGCGGGGAAGCGGCTACGGCGTCAGTCATTCTTGGTCCAACTCTGTAGATCTATATAGGGCGGCGTATCAGATATCGCCGCCAACCTCGACGGGGGAAGACGAGCGGGGCGTATGTATGCCGCATTCCGTCTTTTCGGAACCCGCCCAGCGGCCGGCGCGCACATCTTCGCCCTCTTCCACCGGCCGCGTGCAGGGCCAGCAGCCGATCGAGGGGTAGCCGATGGCGACCAGGGGATGGGCCGGCAGGTCATGCTCGACCGCGTAGGCGTCGAGCTGGGCCTTGCTCCAATTGGCCAGCGGATTGAACTTGATCTGGTTCTCGCCGCGCTCGATCACCTGCAGGCGCAGACGGCCGCCGCCCTGGAATCGCTTGCGGCCGGTGATCCAGCCCTCGAAGCCCGACAGAGCGCGATCCAGGGGCAGGACCTTGCGGATATGGCAGCAGGCGTCCGTGTCGCTCTTCCACAGATCCGCGTCCGGATCGTGCATGGCGATGTCCTGGAATTGCGGCCGGTGGTCGCGCACGTCGGTCAGGCCCAGCTTGGCGGCCAGCTGCTTGCGGTAGTCCAGGGTCTGGCCGAACAGCATGCCGGTGTCGAGGAACAGCACCGTGACGCTCGGGTCGATCTGGGCCAGCATGTGCAACAGCACCGCCGATTCCGCGCCGAACGACGAGACCAGCGCGATCCGGTCGCCATAGCGCTCGATGGCGACGCGCAGGATCTCCTGGGGTTCGGCGTCCCGCAGCCGCGCGTTCAGCTCCGCGACCTCATCGGAGGCCTCGCAAACCTCATAGGGCATGATCAGTCCCCTCGGCGCGCTCAGCGTAGGCCGGCGCCCGCCCATCGGCGGCGCGCTGATAGACGTGGCGATAGCGACCCGCCGCCGCCGCCCACTGCTCCACCGACGAGCCGTCGGCGGGGACGAAGGCGTCGAAGCCGCAGCGGACCATGAACAGGGCCTGCTCGCGCAGTACGTCGCCCACCGCCCTCACCTCGCCCGCGAACTTGAACCGTTCGCGCAGCAGGCGGGCGGAGGTATAGGGTCGCCCATCGCGGAATTTGGCGAAGTTCAGCGCCACCACCGGAATGGTCGGCAGGTCGTAGGCCAGGTCCTCGATCGCGTCGTGCGGATCGACGCGCACGCCGACCAGCCGCCCCTCGCCGGCCAGGGCCTCGCCCTCGGCCTGGAAGCGCGTGAGCGACAAGATCACATCGCCCGCGGGAACAGGCTCATCGTCGGAGACAAGCGCGAAGCGGTCGGAGACCTCGATGAAGCGGCCATCCTCAAGCCTGATGAGCTGCGACATAGACCGCCTCCTTGAAAGGTTCGAGCCCGGCGCGGCGATAGGTGTCGAGGAACCGCTCGCCGTCCTTGCGCTCGCGCAAGTACACCTCGACCAGCTGGTCGACGGCCTCGGCCACACGGTGCGCCGGCAGGGCCGGGCCCAGGATCTTGCCAACCTCGGCGTCCTCGGCGGCCGAGCCGCCCAGGGTCAGCTGGTAGAATTCCTCGCCCTTCTTATCGACGCCGAGGATGCCGATGTGGCCCACGTGGTGGTGGCCGCAGGCGTTGATGCAGCCCGAGATCTTGATCTTCAGCTCGCCGATGTTTTCGGCCTGGGCCGGGTCGGCGAACCGCCGAGCGATGTCCTGGGCGATCGGGATCGCCCGGGCGTTGGCCAGGGCGCAATAGTCCAGGCCCGGGCAGGCGATGATGTCGCTGACCAGATTGATGTTCGACGTCGCCAGGCCCGCCTGCCGCAGGGCCGCGTGCACCGCCGGCAGGTCGTCCAGCTTGACGTGCGGCAGGACCAGGTTCTGCTCGTGCGTCACCCGGATCTCGCCGAAGCTGTAGCGGTCGGCCAGGTCGGCCACCGCGTCCATCTGTTCCGCGCTGGCGTCGCCGGGGGTCTCGCCCGGCGCCTTGAGCGACACGTCGACGATGCTATAGCCGCGCACCTTATGCGGGTGGGCGTTCTGGCGGGCGAAGCGGGCCAGAGCCGGATCCTTGGTCTTGGCGGCTTCGAAAGCGGCCGAAACCGCCGGCAGGGTCTCGAACGCCGGCGGGGCGAAATCGCCGCGGATGCGCGCCAGTTCCGTGTCCGGCAGGTCTGCAAGCCCGGCGTCGATCTGGGCCCATTCGGCTTCGACCTGACGACCGAACTCCTCGGCGCCCAACTGGGCGACCAGGATCTTGATCCGCGCCTTATAGATATTGTCGCGCCGCCCGTGCCGGTTATAGACGCGAAGAATGGCCTCCAGATAGGAAAGCAGCCGCCCGACCGGCAGGTGTTCCTTGATGGTCGAGCCGATATAGGGCGTGCGGCCAAGCCCCCCCCCGACCATGACCTCGAACCCCAGAGCTCCGTCGCGCCCGCGCCGCAGAGCCAGGCCGATGTCGTGCGTCTTCGCGGCTGTGCGGTCCTTGACCGAGGCGGTGACCGCGATCTTGAACTTGCGCGGCAGGTAGGTGAATTCCGGGTGCAGCGTCGACCACTGGCGGATCACCTCGGCCCACACCCGGGGATCGTCCACCTCCTCGGCGGTCGCGCCGGCGCGCGGGTCGGCGGTGGTGTTGCGTATGCAGTTGCCCGAGGTCTGAATCGCGTGCAGGCCCACCTCGGCCAGCGTCTCAAGAATGTCCGGCGCATCGCGCAGCTTGATCCAGTGGAACTGGAGATTGGTGCGCGTCGTGAAGTGGCCGTAGCCCTTGTCATAGGTGCGGGCCACATGCGCCAGGCGGCGCAGCTGCGCGGAATTCAGCGTGCCATAGGGGATGGCGACCCGCAGCATATAGGCGTGCAGTTGCAGATAGAGGCCGTTCATCAGCCGCAGGGGTTTGAACTGGTCCTCGGTGATCTCGCCGGCCAGGCGGCTTTGGACCTGGTTGCGGAACTCCCCGACCCGGTCGGCCAGGAAGGCCTTGTCGATGGCGTCGTACTGATACATCGGTGCGACCCTTACTTACGCTTGATCAGGTTATGACGACCGCCTGAACGGGCGACACCGTCGGCGCGGGCGAGCACTTCGACATCATGGCCGCCCAGGGCCTGTTTGCCGTGCTGTAGGGTATTGGTAGGCCCCAGAGCCCTGAGGCGCTCGCGATAGGCGACAGGCGCGAAGCCGTCCTCGGCCTCCTGCACGGCGATCAGATAGGCATCGACCACGATATTGGGCTGGGCCTTGGCCTCGGCCTCGGCGGCGCCGGCCGGCGCATCGTCAACGAACAGCTCGGCCTGGCCAAAGCGCTCGACCCAGTGGCCGCCGTTCCAGAACACCACTTCGCCGTCGATCAGCCGATTGGCGGTCAAGGCCATCATGACTTGAATTCCCGAATGAAAGACTCGTCCGCCGATGCGCCGCTATCGCCCGCAAGGCCAGCGACATCGGCCAGGGCGGCGACCTCGCCGACGATCAGAAGGGCCGGTCCGTCGAGGTCGGCGACCGTGGCTTCCAGCTCCGCCAGAGTGCTGACCCGGCGCCGTTCGTGGCTAAGGCTGGCGCTCTCGACGATCGCCACCGGCGTCGTCGGCGCTCGGCCAGCCGCGATCAGCCGCCCGGCGATCCGGCTGGCGGTGGTCAGGCCCATATAGATGGCCACGGTCTGGTTGGGCCGCGCCAGGGCCGCCCAGTCCAGATCGGGGTCGGCATCGCCCGCCGCATGGCCGGTGACGAAGGTGACCGCTTGGGCCAGGCCCCGATGGGTCAGGGGCGCGCCAATGTCGGCGGAGGCGGCCAGGGCGGCGCTGACGCCAGGAACCACATGCACCTCGACCCCAGCCTCGCGGCAGGCCAGCATCTCCTCGCCACCACGGCCGAACAGGAACGGATCGCCGCCCTTCAGCCGCACCACATTCAAACCTTCCAGCGCCAGGGCCACCAGCAGGCGATTGATATCCTCCTGCGGCAGGGTGTGGCGCGACTTGCGCTTGCCGACGTCGATCAGCCGCGCCGCAGAGCTGGCCAGGTCGAGAATGGGCTGGGGCGTCAGGCGGTCGTGCACGACGACGTCGGCGCTCTGCAGCAGCCGCAGCGCCTTGACGGTCAAAAGGTCCGGATCCCCCGGCCCGGCGCCCACCAGCCAAACGACACCCTTCCCCGCCGGGGCGCCGTTCAGCACCACCAGCCGGCTGGAAGCATCGCGTTGGCGAGGGCCGCGAGACATGGCCTTCAGATCCTCTGGGTTTAAGGAATGCGGGTCGGCCCCGTCATCGCCGACGCGAGAGAGGCCGCGCCGACGGTTGCAAATTGGTGATTGGCCTGTCACTTCGCAAACAAGGACTTCTGCCGACCCGTTCAGGAAAACTGATGGAACAACGCCGCCGCCTGCCGCCCTTGAACGCCTTGCGCGCGTTCGAGTCCGCGGCCCGTCACCTGAACTTCAGCCGCGCCGCCGACGAACTGTCGGTCACGCCCGGCGCCGTCAGCCAGCAGATCCAGAACCTGGAGGACTATGTAGGCGTCGCATTGTTCAAGCGCACGCCCAAGGGCCTCTTGCTCACGGACCCGGCCCAGACCGCCCTGCCCGCCTTGCGGGAGGCCTTCGATCGCCTGGCCGAAGCCGCCTCCATGCTGACCGCCGCCGTCGACGGACGCCGCCTGACTGTCTCCGTCGCCCCCTCCTTCGCCGCCAAATGGCTGGTGCCCCGACTCGGTAAGTTCGAGGCCCTGCATCCCCAGGTCGACGTCTGGGTCTCGGCGGGCATGGAGCTGGTGGACTTCGCCAGCGGCGAGATCGACCTGGCCGTGCGCTACGGCACCGGGCGCTATCCCGGGCTTGAGGTGATCCGGCTGATGCAGGAGACCGTGATCGCGGTCGCCAGCCCCGCATTGCTGGAGGCTCATCCACTGAACACGCTGCAGGACCTGAGCGATCACGTGCTGCTCCATGACGGCTCGCCCGACGCCGACGAATCCTGCCCCGACTGGACCATGTGGCTGGCCGCGCGGGGGGTCAAAGGCGTGGACGGCGCCCGTGGGCCGCGCTTCAACCAGTCCAGCCTGGTGATCGAGGCGGCGGTGGGCGGCCGCGGCGTGGCGCTGGCCAAGCGCACCCTGGCCCAGGCCGACATCGACGCCGGGCGCCTGGTGGCCCCGTTCCAGATCGCCACCGCCGTCGACTTCGCCTATTACGTGGTCCATCCCAAGGCCAAGGGCCGCCTGCCCCAGGTCAAGGCCTTCGTCGCCTGGCTGATGGCCGAGGCCGAGGCGCACGAGGCCAGCCTGCGGACAATGGACAACGGGGCCGGGATCTAAAGGAACGAAGCTCAGCTTGAGCCGTTGAGCAGCCCGTCGCCCATCAAGAAGGAAAGCCCATGATCCCCAAGTCCATCGTCTGCGCCGCCCTGCTAGGCGCGGTGGCGGCCGCGTCGTCAGCACGCGCCGACCTTCCCGGCGCGCACCCCGGCCTGCTTCACGCCCTGACCGACGTCCGCTCGGCGCGATGGCTGGTGGAGCACCGGCCCGGCGACCAGGCGGTCAGCGCCCACGAAGACCGGGCCCTGCAGGCCATGGTCGCTGCGATCAGCGACCTCCAGCGGGCCGCCATAGACGATGGCAAGACACTGAACGACCATCCGCCGATGGATGCGCCGCCCTCCCGGCAGGGCCGATTGGAACGCGCCCTGAATCTGTTGGAAGCGGCCCACAAGGACGTCGACGCCGCCGAGAGCGATCCTGCAGCGCGGGAATTGAGGCCGGTGGCGCTGAAAAATATCGACGCGGCGGAGCAGGAGGTCAAAGGCGCCCTGTGGGACTTGGGCCACAATCGATAGGCTTCAGTCCCGCGTCTTCAGCGACCGCAGCGCCTGTTCATGCAGATAGGCGGCGATGTCGGCCAGGGTGAGATCCAAGGCGTCCCGCACCCGATCCAGCAGCGCCGTCGTTTCCGCGACCGTCGGAGACTCAGCCAGCTCCGCGGCTGCGCACACGTCCGCCAAGGCGTTGGCGCCGATTCCGCGGGCGGCGCCCTTGATGGTATGGGCTGCATCGCGCCAGGCGACCCCAGGCGCCATGGAATCCAATAGCCGCAGCCAGAGCTCGGCCTGCTCGCGGAACAGGCCCAGGACCTCCTCGACCACGGCCATATCGCCCGCGGCGAAACGTTCCAGATAGGCGAAATCGACCGCGCCGGTCAGATCGCGTCGCGCCATGGAACCTCCATCGGAATGGTGGGCGCAGTAGGAATAGAATCTACGACCCGCCGATTAATAAAAGTATTCATTAGCTCGACGTCTTTGCGATATTTCACGATATCGCGCGATTAGGGCGCGGATCCACTTGCACCTTCGGCATAGTTGGGCATATCTTCGCATATCGGCGTGATGAAACCTTCCATCCCGCTCTATAGTACTTCACCATTCTGACGCCGTTCTAAACCGCTCAAAATCCGCCGTTCTAATCGACGCTGCTCTTAGGTTCGCATCATGGGTGATTTGCGTCTTCCCCTCACCGACAAAAATGTCGCCGGACTGCCCCTCGCCGACAAAGAGCGCCTTCGTCGCGGCCCAATCCCCGCAGGCGGCGGGGACCGGCTTGCCAGGCGCCGACGAAAATCGATCCAACAATCGGCGCAGCCTTGAGGCCAGGCG
>FSWM01000925.1_pt1 | contig 38146 bp, 33 predicted proteins | sample 1637841 | NCBI WGS metagenome assembly FSWM01 (sample SAMEA3914789, study PRJEB12502) | metagenome | biome: forest; material: soil | place: Canada | collected 2011-07-03 | depth 0.3 m | reverse complement strand
CCCGCTTCGCGGGCCACCTTCCCCCGCAAGGGGGGAAGGAAGACGATGCGCAAGCCTCTGATCTAAAAACGACTTTTGGGGATGTGTGAACGCCGTAGCCCGAAGGGAGGGTGAGGGGTTGCGGGCTTTCAGGATAGAAATGACAGGCCTTACCCCCTCATCCTCCCCTTCGCTTCGCGAACGGGCCCCTCCTTCTCCCCATGGGAGAAGGTAGATTCGACCGCCCGGCATAACTTAGCGCCTATGCGCCTGCGCGGGGATGAGTGGAAACATTTTTGGCGGTTTCGTTATTTCCGCGCAAGTCCTAAGCGCCGGGCCTGACGCTCACCACCTGCACGGGCCCGATCAGGCCCGAAGGCCGCAGCGGGGCGCCCGCCGTATAGGTGGGCAGGACGGTGAAGGTGACCTTGGCCGCCCCGGGCTGCTTGTCGCCGATCAGACGGTTGACCCAGGCGTTGACCACCTTGATCTCCAGGTGGTTGAGCCCCGGCTTCAGGGCCGCCGTCAGGTCGGCGCGATAGGGCGCATGCCAGGGGGTCGCGACCCGGGTCCCGTTGACGCGCACCTCGGCCAGATCGCGCACATCCCCCAGGTCCAGCATGATCCGGCCGCCGGTCTTCAGCTGCTTGGCCGTCACGGTCAGGTCGTGGGCGTAGGTGGCGGCGCCGGAGAAATATTTGATCCCCGGATCAGCGTTCTGGGTCCATGATCCCAGCTGGTCGAAGCGGGCGCTGACCGGCGCGCCGCGTCCCGGCTCGAAGGCCACGCTCCAAGGCCCGGCCAGGGTGGCCACCAGGGTTTCGGTCGGTGCGGACACGGTCAAGGCCGCCGCCGCCGCGGGCTTGCGGAACACCACATAGACCGCCTCGTCGGGCGCCAGGGTCAGGGGCACGGTGGTGAGCCCTCCGTCGATGCGGTAGGAGACCGGCTCGCTGGTTCCGGTCTCTGCACGCCACAGTTCCGGGACCTTGCCGGCGACGCGGAAGCGGGCCTCCAGCCGCTCGGGCCGGGCCTTGCGGTTGTCCACATAATAGAGGTCGCCGTCGTCCAGCCTGCGGTGAACGAACATCACCTCGGCGTCGGGCTCGGGCCGGCCGGCGTCGAAATCGCGCGCCAGGCCCAACTGGGCCAGGGCGGCGTCGGGGTCGGTCACGGCGATCACCTTGCCCAGCCCCACGGCCTTCACCGTCGTGCCGGAACTCCACAGGCTGTCGGCCAGGCTGTTGAAGGCGGCCACGTCGTCCATCAGGTCCGGCGAGGCCTGCGGACGGACGCCGGCGATCACCGCGCCGGCCTCGGCCAGGTCGTGGATCTTGCGCAGCGTGGCCAGGGTCATGCGCCGGCTTGAACCGCCCAGATAGAGCAGGCGATAGCGCGCGCCGGTGGGGGCGACCAGCATCCCGTCCTGCACCGTCAGCCGGTGGGCGAGGATTTCGGCGTTGACGAAGTCGAAGCCGTAGCCATGCGGCAGGTCGGGCGTGTCGTGCTCCCCATAGAGCCCCGTCAGCGGCGCCTCCTCGCCGGAGAAATAGGCCACGTCGGCGAAGAAGCGGCCCTGCTGCAGCATGAAGCCGTTGCGGGCCATATAGTCGACCCAGGGCCTGGCCTGTTCGGCCCAGGTCTCGTTGCGGTTGAAATATTGGCCGAAGATCGACAGGCTCAGGCCCGGCTTCTTGTCGACCAGAGGCTGGTGGACGCTGGTATGCACCACCGGCCGATTGACCCCCAGGGCGAACTCCAGATCGATGACGGTCTTCAGGTCGCGCGGCGTGAAGGCCCAGGGGGCCATGGCCGCGGTCATGGATTCGGCGGCCACCAGGTTCTGGCCATAGAGGTGGGCGACCGACGCCGCGCCCCTGATATCGGCCATATGGCTGGGCTTGGGGCCTTTGGCGCGATCATAGATCCACATGGCCGCCATGGGCACATTGGTATAGCGCCGCATCTCCAGATCGTCGCCCAGGGTCGGCCGGCGGTCTTCCAGCGCCTCGCCATAGGTGATCAGGCCGCGCGCATGAGCCGCCTCGGCGACGACGGCGTAATGGTTCTCGGCGATCATCTCGGCGATGGTCTTGCGGAAGTCATAGAGGAAGGCGTCGCTCTTGACCCCATCGCCGATCACCGCGCCGGTGAGGGTCGGCAGCCAGGGGCGGGGGTCATAGCCGCGGCGCTGCTGGAACTCGGCCAGCATGTCCGCGGTCCAGTTTTCCGGGCCGACCTCGGTGGAATCGTTGAGCAGGGCGCGCACGCCGTGCGCCCCCATCAAGTCGGGCCCCAGAATCTCGGCGTAGCGATCCAGATAGGTGTCCATATAGGCCTTCACATCGGCCTTGTTCAGCTTGTCGACCTCCAGTCCGGTGGCTTCCAGGGTGGCCGGATGGTTCTCGGTCCCGGTCAGGGAATAGCCCAGTCGCAGCACCGTCCAGCGTCCCTTGGGCGGGGTCCAGTCGAGCCGGCCATCCGGGCCCATGCGGCTGGTCAGGTCGATGACGTCGCCGGGCGCGGGGCCGGTGACGGCGGCGCGGTCGGGCGCTTCCAGGACGTAATAGTCCGGCGCCAGCCCGAACCCCGCCTTCAGTTCGAACTGATTGACCCTGGCCACCGGCGACAGGCTGAATTCAGACAGCTCATAAGGGGGCGGCCCGCTTCGGCCGGTGGCGAACATGGCGACCAGCAGCGAATAGTCGGCGCCGGGCGCGGCGGCGTCGAACGGCAGCGGCGGACCTTCGGCGCGCGACAGCATCAGGCGGAAATAGCGCGCCGTGACCGCTGGGAAACTGGCGGTCTGTTGCGGCGCCTTGCCGATGGGGATGTCGGCCACGGGGTGGAAGGTGACCCCGTCGTCGCTGGCTTCCAGCCGGGTTTTCAGGCCGCCGGAGCCGAAGATCGAAATCACGCCGGTGGCGACCCTGGCCGACCGCATGGTCTGCGGCGCGCCATAGTCGAACAGGATCCAACTCGGCTTGCCGGGTGCGGCGGCGACCTTGACCGTGGTGGTCAGGTCTCCGTCGGCCAGGACAGCGGCGTCGACCGGCCCGGCGCTGGATCTGGCGACCGGCAGGGGCGCGGGCGCCGTCTCGGGGGTGCGATAGGCGATCACGGCCGCGTCGGCATAATAGGTCGGCAGGGGCTGGTCGCCCTGGTGACCCACGATCCCGCCCAGTTCCGCCGGCAGGTTCTGGAACGGCCCGGTGGTCTTTGGCGGCGCGGCAAGCAGGCCTTGAAACCGGCGGCCGCCCTCGATCGTGGTCTGGCTCCAGGCCAGTTTCTTCATCGCCTGTTCCGGCTTGACCCACGGGCCGCCGGTCTCGCTCCAGCCGGGCGATGAGGCGATGGCCATTTCCAGGCCCAGCTGCTCGGCGCGCTCGGCGGTATGGCGAAACACCGCCTTCCATTCCGGGGTCATATAGGCCAGGCGCCGGTCCACCACCTGGGGCGTGGACAGGGCGGCGTCGAAATTCTGGAACCCGCCGATCCCGACCCGCTTCATCCAGGCCAGGTCCAGATCGACGCCCTCCTGGGTGATGTTGCCGTTCATCCAGTGCCACCAGACGCGTGGCCGCGCCGAGGCGGGCGGATCGCGGAACCCTTCCATCAAGGGATCGGCCGCCCGAGCGGCCGGTGCGATGGTCTGGGGCGCGATGGCGATGAAGGCGCATCCGGCCAGCAGCAGGCCGCGAAGGGGGCAGGGGCGCATGGTCATTTCCTCTCGGTCGCGCCGGTGCGGATCTTTGCGCCGCTGGAGCCGGGCGATTGAAAATGACTATCTTAGATTAAATATGATCGCAATCGGGCTTGCGCCCTCAAAGTCGCGCAGACTTGCGGCTGGCGCATCACGGCTTGTCCCGATGGGGATTGTGCCTGAGCAATCGCCCAGACCGCGCGCAAGCGGCGCCTGTCCACTCGGCGCCCACCGGTGATTTTTGAGAAATTCTTGCGACGACTCGCCGAGATCGGGACGCGCCGGACGCCGGCACGGGCGTAAGCGCCGCGAGGCAACTGTTTGGCCGGTTTGACGAATCCGAAGCTTGGCCGGAAGGCGGCCAAGGCTCGCCGGCCAGCGGCGCCAGACCTGCGCCTTGCCCTGGAGACTGAGAGAAGCCCTTGACATAATTGGCTTTTAATTGTCATGGAAGGGTGATTTTTAGGAGTAGGGACATGGCTGGATCGACGATTGTCCTGGAGTTCAACGAACTCGTTCCACATCTGATGGACGGGTTCATCGCTGAGGGCGTCCTGCCTGGATTCGAGCGCCTGCGCCGGGAATCGACGGTGTTCAAAACCCTCGCGGATGAGAAGCCGCCGGCGCTGGAGCCCTGGATCCAGTGGGTGACCGTCCACACCGGGAAATCCTATGCCGAACACAAGGTGTTCGAGTTGAATGACGGCCCTGAATTTGTCTGCGACCGCGTCTGGGACCTGGTCTCCGACACCGGCGAGAATGTCTGGGTGTGCGGCAGCATGAATTCCGCCGTTCGTGGCGGCTCCATCAAGGGCATGGTGCTGCCCGACCCCTGGGCGGTCGGCGTCACCCCTCAGCCTGCGGGGGCCTTCGACGATTATTTCCGTTTCGTCAGCACCTATGTCAAAGAATATTCCGCCGAGCGCGTCCCGCTGACCTTGGGCGATCACCTTAAATTCGGCGCCTTTATGCTGACGCACGGCCTGTCTCTGGGCACGATCGTCTCGGCGGTCAAGCAACTGGCGACCGAGCGCAAGCGCAATCGCAAATGGGCGCGGGCCTTCATTCTGGACCAGATGCAATTCGATCTGTTCCGATATTATCACCGCAAGCTGAAACCGAAATTCTCCACCCTGTTTCTCAATAGCACGGCGCACTTCCAGCACTTCTATTGGCGAAACATGGATCCGGACATTTTCGACATCAAGCCGTCGCCCAAGGAGCAGGCCGCCTATCACGACGCCATCCGCAGCGGCTATATGCAGATGGACCGCCTGGTGCGCTCGGTGCTCGATATGGCCGGTCCCGACACCACCGTGGTCTTCGCCACCGCGCTCAGCCAGCAACCGCTGGTGAAATACGATCAGGACGGCGGCAAGCTGCTCTTCCGGGCGCACGACGTCGAGCGGGTGCACAGCCTCGCCGGCCTCAAGGGCCCCTACCGCGTCGAGCCGGTGATGTCCGGCGGCTATAATCTCGCCTTTGAGTCCGAAGCCGCCGCCGCCGCCGCGGCCGAGCGCCTGTCCAGCCTGACGGTGACCGGCGGCGAGACGCTGTTGGTGCCGCGTCTGATCGGCGACAAGATTTCCGTGGTCTGCAATATCCACCAGACCCTGCCGGACGACGCCATGATCTCCAGCGCGCACAGCAATGACGTGGTGTCGTTCAACGAGACCTTCTACCCGATCCACGGCATCAAGAGCGGATGGCACCATCCCGAAGGCATGCTCTGGGTGCGCACGCCGGAGCGACGCCACGCCACGGTCGAGCGTGTGGTCTCGCTGCAGGAGATCGCGCCGACCCTGCTGCAGCTTTGCGGCGTTTCGCCCCCCGAGGGCGCCTTCGCCTTTTCACCGATCGCCGAACTTCAGGGCGCCTGATCCCGCCTGACGCGTGGTGGTTGGGTCCTTGCGTGGTTCGAGACGCGGACCTGAGGGGCCGCTCGTCACCATGACGAGGCTTTTTTGCCGCCCCTCAACAGCGTCATGGTGAGGGTTCGCGTCAGCGAACGTCTCGAACCCCGCAAACCAAGCCACGCGACCTAGTTCCAAACGGCCCCTCAGCGCTAGGCCCCGTCGGTAGCGGGCGCCCGCTGCGTCACGTGGTCGTCTGGCGCCCCGCAGGGTCATCTTCTAGGGTTTGCATCAGGGCTCAGCCCGGCGGTCCGAGGGATGGCCAGCGAGCGGCTAGTGGCTGGAACGAGGGATGCGGCACGCCGCCGCAGCCTGGAACATCGCCCAACGAACGGGCGTTCCGCGACTTGGTCAAGATTGTTCGCCCGGCGCAGAAGCCGCCGGGGATGGGCGCGTTCACAACACTGAAAAGGCTTTCCGATGTCGAAAGGTTCCCGCCGCCGCATCTGGGCGGCGTTCGCTTTGCTCTGGCTGGTGGCTACACCCGCCCTGGCGGCGCCGCTCAAATGGAAGCCGCCGACCCTGGTCAATCCGGTGGTGATCACCATCAGCGCCGCCGCCGGCGACGTCCATGCCCGCGCGGCGACCAACCAGGACTGCCTTATTCGCTGGCCGACCACCAAACATGTGGGAACGGTGTGGATCGAAGGTTGCCACAACCTGGTGTCCATCGGCGGCTGGAACAGCGTGCCGCAAAGCGCGAACCATACCAATTCGGCCGTGGCTCGGATCCTCTATATCAGCAGCACGACCGGGGTGGCTCATATCGAGGGCCTCCTCGGCGACGCTTCGGCCGGCGGCATGTCGGACGGCGTCGATATCGAGGCGCCCCTGGCCACGGTGCAGATCGAGAATGTCCGTATCGACGGCATCTATGGCTATAACGACCAGTTCCACGCCGACTGCCTGCAGCCCTTCGGGGGCGTCAAGGCGTTGAGGATCTACAATTTCACCTGCCGGACCGGCTATCAGGGCCTGTCGATCTGGCCCGTGGCGGGCAGCCCCAAGGGGTGGACCGCCGACATAGAGCGGACCAACATCGCCCTCTTCGGCGCCGACATCAACGGCAGCCACAACAATGGCGGCTATATCTATTGGCCCTGCGCCGACACCGCCTGCGCCAACGGCGCCCTGACCTCGCTCAGCGACGTCTATCTACAGCCCCGAGCCGGCAACAGCTTTCCCACCACCGTCTACACCCCATCCATGACCGTCTGGCTGATCTCGCCGGGTGTCCAGGCCATGATCTTCCCCAATCTGCGCATTGTCGGTCATGTGATCCAGGGTCCGCCGCCCACCGGCGACTTCGTCCCTGTCGGCGTTGCAGGGGTTCGCTATGTCTCCCCCGGCTACGTCTCGTAAAGCGCGCCCGGCGACAGGACCAGCCAAGAAGATCTGCCAGGGCTGGCGCCGCCTATGCTGCCTGGGGGGAAATAGTACCTAATTCTACTTCAGGCGGCGCCCGTTCGGCCGTTGATATGACAGGCCTGTGACCGCTCTGTCGGGTGGCGCGGGAATCATCTGCGCAGGCCATGACCGCCTGGTGAAAATTCGGGGCCCATCTGGCATCCCTTGGCTGGCGATAGCGCCACCTGCAGATCGGCCGAACTCCCGTGGCGAGCGAACTAACCGCCTGATTTTTCGAAGCCTGCCGGAAGAGCCGGGCGCCAGCTTGTGCGGCGCCTCGATGGTCAGAACCTTGGCGATTTTGTGATAACAGTGCGTATTGCGCTGCAGCATAAATCTGCGTTCGGCTCAAGAAATAGGCACAATTCTCCAACGCTGTCCGCATTGTGCGCTGCACTATTGTTTATAGGGCTCTCGGCGGCGCTGCGGGCGAAATGAATCCTTCGCCCTTGACGATGAAGAAAGGGGTTGCCAAAGGAGCCGTTCCGCAAGTCTAACCTTGCGGTAATGTTTCGGCGGCGGATAGCCGGCGAGATAACCGTACGCCGTCGAGGCGTTTCGAGCTAACCCCACAGATAGGTGGGGCGCGCTCGGACGCAACGGGTCGGCGCCTCGGCGAAACTCGAAATCGGTTCTGCGAAGATCCGTTTCGAGCTAAAGAAATTCACGGGAAGACGCTCTCGCGCGACGACCCTCGGTCCAAATGTGCTAGACCAAGCAGGAACTGGCGACAGATGCTCGACAACAAACGAATGACCCCCATCATTGCTATCCTCGGCGCCGCGGCGTTGATGATGAGCACGCCAGCCTTCGCTCAGACGGCGGCGCAACCGGCGGCATCAGCGGCGTCCGCCGCGGGCGCCCCAGCTTCCTCTGGCGCTGCTGACGCTTCCGCCGCGGCTTCCTCGGCCCCCGCCGACGCCGCCGCCGCTCCCGCCAAGGGCCCGGAAAAACTGACCATCCCGGTCATGTTCGGCAACGCGACCCTGGTCGTGAAGATCGTGATCACCGGCTTGCTGCTCTGCTCGCTGTTCTCTTGGGTGCTCCTGATCACCAAGCTGTTTGAATTCGCCGGCTTGAACAAAGAATCCGACAAGTTCCTGGAATCGTTCCGCGGCGCCCGCTCGGTCGCCGATATCAACCGGATCGCCACCTCCGAGGAATTCGAAGGCAACCCGATGGCCGACATGGCCGCCGCCGCCGCCACCGAAGTCGAACTGTCCCGTCAGGCGGGGCTGAACGTCGCCGGTGAATTCCGCGACTCCACCATCACCCGCGCCAGCTCGGCCGTCGTGGCCGTGCAAGCCTCGCTGGCCAAGCGCCTGTCGGGCGGCATGCAGTTCCTGGCCTCCGTCGGTTCGACCGGTCCGTTCGTCGGTCTGTTCGGCACCGTGTTCGGGATCATGAACTCCTTCATCGGCATCGCGAACACCAACACCACCAACCTCGCGGTCGTGGCGCCCGGTATCGCCGAAGCGCTGCTCGCCACCGGCGTCGGCCTGTTCGCCGCTATCCCGGCGGTCGTGATGTACAACTTCTTCCAGACCCGCATCTCGGCTTTCGGGACGCGCTCGGAAGGTTTCGTTGCTGAAGTTCTGAATGTGATCTCGCGTCAGCTCGACAAGGGAGCTTAATAGCGATGGCCGCCAAACTCTCAGGGTCTGGCGGGGGTAAGTTCAATATTGAGTCGAACCACGAAATTAACGTCACTCCATTCGTCGACGTTATGCTGGTTCTTCTCATCATCTTCATGGTGGCCGCGCCCTTGGCCACTGTGTCGGTGAAAGTCGACCTTCCTCCCGCGGTGGCGATACCGTCACCGAACCCGCCAAAACCTGTCTACATCACCATCCAGAAGGACGGGTCCGTGCACATTGGCGACTTTGCGACAGATCTGGACGCGATGGGCGGCGATCTGCGCAAGCTGATCGGACATCGGGACCCGTCTAAGGAGCGGATCTATATCCGCGCCGATAAGGAAACCCTCTATGGTGACTTTATGGGTGTGATGAACAAGCTCCAGGATAATGGCTTTTATAGCGTCGCTTTGATCGGCACCGATCAACGCGGCAAAAGCGCCAGTTAGGAGCTCGCGGACCGCATGGCTGATCAACAGCATCCCGAGCCCCAACATCACTATGACCCGCTGACGGCTGATAGGCGTCCGCGGCGGAAGACTCACGGCTTCTATGTCGGCCTGGGCTTTGCGGCGGTGCTTCACGGCATCATCGGGGTCTATATCTACAAGGCCAGGTTCGAGCCGAAGTACCAGGAGTTCTCGGACGAAGCGGTGAAGGTCAATCTTCTTCATCCGCCACCCCCGCCGCCTCCGCCTCCGCCGCCCCCGCCGCCGCCGAAGAACGCGCCGCCGCCGCCACCACCGAAGGTCGCTCCGCGACCCCCAGTGCCGCCGCCGCCGGGTCTGCCGCCTCCGCCGCCGTTGGAGCTGCCGCCTGCGCCCAAGGCTCCGCCGCCGCCTCCGGCCCCGGCTCCGCCGGCGCCGGTCAAGCAGTCGGTGATCTCAAATCCGCAGTTCGATCGTAAACCGGATGATGAGGACATGGCGCGCTACTTCCCCGACCGCGCTTCGCGGAACGGGATCAGCGGTCACTCGACCCTGAAGTGCACGGTGACGGCCAGAGGCCAGTTGGTGAACTGCGAAGTTCTGTCGGAAACACCGGCTGACATGGAATTCGGCAAGCAATCCCTTGCTCTGTCGAAACTGTTCAAGCTGAAGCCGATGACCAGAGACGGCGTCCCCGTCGATGGCGGCAGCTATACCTTCAGCATCACTTGGAATGCGCCGAAGGACGAATAGCCTGCTCACGCAGACCTGAAACACCCATCGCCTCGGAGCCCGGCTCCGGGGCGATTTTTCTTATGGGGCGCAGGCAAGGCCCTTGGCCCCAAGCCAGTCCGCCAGCCGTTGATTGACCCCGTCCGGATCGTCCTGCTGCACCCAGTGGGAGGCCTTGGGCAGGCGCTCCAGGGTCAGGTCGCTCACATAGGGCTCATAGCCTTCGGTCAGTTCCAACCCGACGAACGGGTCCTGCTCGCCCCAGATCATCAGGGTCGGGACATCGATGCGCCGCGCGCGGCCGGGACCCCACTGGGGCAGGCTCAGGGTGTTGGCGCGGTAATAATTGACCATGGCGGTCATGGCCCCGGGCCTCAGGGCGTTGCGGCGATAATGGTCCAGCACCTCGGGCGTGAAGGCCGCCGGATTGGCGGTGGTGTCGCTGAACGCCTTGGCCACCCGCTTTGCGCCGTCGGCGGTGAGCAGGGCCTCGGGCAGGCCGGGAATCTGGAAGGCGGCGACGTACCAGGACCGGGCGCGTTGGCGCCAGCCGCGCCGCATGTGCTCGATATAGATGGCCGGGTGGGGCACATTCATGATCACCAGCCCGTCCAGCGGCCTGGCCCGTTCGATGGCGAAGGCCCAGGCGATCAGAGCGCCCCAGTCATGGCCGATCAACAACCGCCGCCGGGCGCCCAGCGCATCGAACAGGCCGGCCACGTCGTCGATCAGCCGCTCGATGCGATAGGCCTCGCGCCCGGACGGCCGGCTCGACTCGCCATAGCCGCGCAGATCCGGAGCCACGGCGCGCCAGCCGAGGTCCGCCAGGGGCTGCAACTGATGACGCCAGGAATAGCGGCACTCGGGAAAGCCATGCAGCATCAGGGCGACCGCGTCGCCGTCACCGGTTTCATCAACGGCGAAGGACAGGCCGTTGGCGGAAACCTTGCGGGATGTGATCGCGTTCATGGCGAAAATCATGCCCACGGCCTGGCTTGGCCACAAGCTTTTGCTTGGCGCTTGATCGTTTCGCCGCGGCGGACTAGAGAGAGGCCCCCTGCGATGGGCCGCCTTAGCTCAGTTGGTTAGAGCGCTAGATTGTGGATCTAGAGGTCCTCGGTTCGAGCCCGAGAGGTGGTACCATCGCAGGGGATTTTGGCCGGTTGAGAGGCTCCCGGTCCGCCCGCTCCACATCATCTACCACCTCGTCATAGATCGCCGATTGTGACAGGTCGTTGTTTGCCGCCGGTTGCGCCGGCCGCTATGAACACCGAGGGTGGGGCGATGTGGCGGGAGGAATCATGACAGCGGACGCGGCGGCGCCAGCGCCCGGGGGGCCAGTGCCCGGGGGGCCAGTGCCCGAGGGGAGAGGCTTTCTCGGGCATCCACGAGGCCTCGGCTATCTGGTCTTCGCCGAGGCGTGGGAGCGGTTCTCCTATTACGGCATGCAGGCCCTGCTGGTGCTCTATATGGGCCAGCAATTGCTGCTGCCGGGCCATGTGGAGCACGTGGCCGGCTTCGCGGCCTTCCGCGCCGCGATCCTGCATGTCACCGGCCCCCTGTCGCCCGCGGCCCTGGCCTCGATGATTTTCGGCCTCTATGCGTCGGGGGTCTATCTGACGCCGATCCTGGGCGGCCTGATCGCCGACCTGCTGCTGGGCCGCACCCTGACCATCACCATCGGCGCCTGCCTGATGGCCCTGGGCCATTTCCTGATGGCCTTCGATGTATCCTTCCTGGTCGCCCTGCTTTGCCTGCTGTTCGGGGTCGGCTGTTTCAAGGGCAATATCGCCAGCCAGGTCGGTGAGCTCTATGGCCCCGACGATCTGAGGCGGGCCGATGCGTTCCAGATCTTTCTGATGGGCGTCAATGTGGCGGTGATCATCGCCCCGCTGGTCTGTGGCACCCTGGGCCAGAAGGTGGCTTGGCATTGGGGCTTCGGCGCGGCCGGGGTCGGCATGCTGATCGGCCTGACCGTCTATCTGTCCGGCCGGCGTTGGCTGCCGCCGGAGCGGCATGTTCGCGGCTCGGTGCGCGTGCCGATGCCCAGACTGTCCCTGGCGGACATCAAGACCGTGGTGGTGCTGGTGGCCATCTTGCCGGCCATGGCCGTGGCCGCCCTCGGCAACCAGGAGATCTTCAACGCCTATCTGGTTTGGGGCGACGCTCACTACAATCTGGTTTTCTTCGGCCAGACCATGCCGGTGACCTGGCTGATCTCGCTGGACGCCTTCATCTCCTCGGGCACCATCCTGGCCTCAGTGGCCTTCTGGCGCTGGTGGGCGAGCCGGCGGCGAGAGCCCAATGAGATCGCCAAGCTGGTGATCGGCGGGTTTATCTCCGCCGCCGCGCCGCTGTTGCTGGCCTTGGCCAGCGCCAATGAGGCGGCGAGCGGCCACAAGGTCGGCCTGGGCTGGGGCGTGGCCTTCCACATCGTCAACGACATCGGCTTCGCCAACGTCTTCCCGGTGGGCCTGGCCCTGTTCTCGCGCGCCGCCCCCAAGGCCATCGCCGGCCTGATGCTCGGGGTCTATTATCTGCACTTGTCGGCGTGCAACCTGATGGTCGGCCGCCTGGGCGGGCTGCTGGAGACCCTTGGCCCCGTCAAGTTCTGGCTGATGCATGCCGGCCTCGTCGCCGGCGGCACCGTGGTCCTGCTGATCATGGGCCTGCTGTTCGGGCGGCTGCTGACCCATCAAGCCGAGCCCGAGGCCGAGCGCAAAGCGGCTTAGAGCATGATGAAATCAGGTTGATCCAATATAGGCTCCGCTCATCCCGGCGAAGGCCCATAGGCGCTAAATTAGGAGCCTGGCCAAGAAACACCTCGCCCAAAGGGAGAGGGAGGGGCCCGCGCCGAAGGCGTGGGAGGGTGAGGGGTTGCGGCATTTCAGGATGGATATGAGAGACCTTATCCCCTCAACCTCCCCTTCGCTTCGCGAACGGGCCCCTCCTTCTCCCCATGGGAGAAGGTAGGTTCCACCGCCCCGGCCTAACTTAGCGCCTATGGGCCTTCGCCGGGACGAGCGGCTTTTGGGTTGGCTTTAATTCATCTCGCCCCAGCCCCGTCGACTCTTCCGGGGAAAGATCACGCCACCCCCGCTTCGATCGCCAGCCGCACCAGGTCGGCGGTGCGGGCGACGCCGAGCTTGGACTTGATCAGACTGCAGATATTGGCCGCGGTCTTGTAGCGCACCCCCAGCACGGCGGCGATTTCCGACAGGCTCTTGCCGCCGGCCAACAGGCGCATGATCTCGATCTCGCGCGGGGTCAGCTGGCCCATGGACTGTTCCGGGCCCGCCCCACGCCAGGCCAGGGCCTGGGCGATCTCAGCCTCCACATAACGGCCCCCGCCCGACACCCGGCGCACGGCGGTCAGGAGTTCGTCGGGATCGGCGTTCTTGCTCATATAGCCAGAGGCGCCGGCCTCCAGCGCCCGGGCGGCGTAGAGCGGCTCGGCGTGCATGCTCAGGACCAGGATGCGGGTCCGCCCGGCCTGCAGGATGCGGCGCAGCAGCTCCACCCCGCCGAGGCCCGGCAGGTTCAGGTCCAGGATCACCAGGTCGATGGCCTGCCCGCGCACCTGGGCTATGGCCTCATCGCCGTTCTGAGCCTCCAGGATGACGTCGTTGGACGAGGCCTCCAAAAGCCGGCGGAGCCCATCGCGGACGATGGCGTGGTCGTCGACCAGCAGGATATTCATGCGGTGGCTGTGTCCTTGGTGAGCGCGGCGGAGGGCAGGGGCATCACGGCCAGGATGGTCCAGCCCCGGTCGCGCCCCTGGTCTATGGTCATGACGCCGCCGACGGCTTCGACACGCTCGCGCATGCCGACCAGGCCAAAACGAGGCCGGCTGTCATCGGCGATGCGCACGGCGCCGTCATCGGCCACGCGGACGTGCAGGGCGCCGTCCCGGTGGAGGCTGATCTCGACCTCGATGCGACTGGGTTGGCCATGGCGCACGGCGTTGCTCAGGCCCTCCTGCACCACGCGATAGGCCACTTCCTGGATGGCTTCGGGCGTGTCGGCGTCACCGACGTTCAGGGCGACCGCGAACACCAGGTCGCGCCGACGGCTGCGCCAGAAGTCGGCCAGATCCTCGATCGCCGCGGAGAAGCCCAGCTCGGTCAGCCGCGCGGGGCGCAGGCGGCCGAGGATATCGCGCACCTGGCGCTGCATCCGGGCCACGGCGGTCTGGATCGATTTGACGTGGCGCAGGGCCTCCTGCGGTTTGCCCGCGTTCAGGGCTTGGCCGATCATGGTCGCGTCGATATTGGCGGCGAACAGGTGCGGGCCGATTTCGTCGTGCAGGTCGCGGGCCAGTTCGGCGCGTTCCTCGTCCTGCAGTTTCAGCACCTGTTCTTCCAGCATACGCGTGCGCCGGCGCATGGTCTCCAGATCACCGGCCATGCTGTTGAAGCTGCGGCCGAGCCGCGCCAGCTCCTGCGGCCCCTTGACCCGGACCCGCGCGCCATAGTCGCCCGCCCCGACCCGGGCCAGGGCGGCGGCCAGGGTGTCCAGCGGGCGCAGGGCTCGGCCAATGGTCACATAGACCAGGCCCACCCCGACCAGGCCGGCGGCTGACAGCACGCTCATCGCGCCCAGAAGCTGGATCCAGGAATCACCGACGTCATTGTCCGGGATCGCGCGCAAGGCGATGCTCGCCCCGCCGGCGGCTGGTGTCGTCACGCGAACCTCGGCCAGACGAGGGTCAAGCACGGCGAGAAAGGCCGGCGGCGCTGACACCGAGCCGCGAAACGGCCAGGAAGCCATCACCGCGTCCCCCTGCGCCCTCTCGAGCACGGCCACCACGTGACGGTTGCCGTCGAAGGTGGCCACAAGCTGGCGCAGGTCGCGGTCGGCGTGGGTCGAACGAGACAGGTCCTCGAACGCGCTCGTCACGGTCTGGCGGCCGCCGAGCAGGGCGGCGGTCAGCTCCTCACGCAGGGCGCGGCGGGCGTCCCAGGTCAGGAACGCGACCCCGAAGGCGGCGCCGAGCATCATTACCAGGACTATGGCGGCCAGGACCCGTAGGCGCAGGGACATCGGATTCTCTGTTGCTGTAGGGGCATCTTCTAGCAGTAAGCCGGGCATCGGGAAAAATTCCCGATGGGTTCGGGAACAGCGCCTATCGCCGCCTTGACCGGGCATGGCTAAAGCCTAGGCCGAAAGTTGCGTCGCCTGGGGATTGATGAGTTGAAGTTTTCCGTTTCGAGTGCGGCCCTGGTCGCCGGCGCCCTTGGCTGCGCCCTTGTCATGCCAGGCCCGCCCGCCCTTGCTCAGCAAGCCCCAGCCGACACCGCCACCCCGGCCAGCGATATCGTCGTCACCGCCCGGCGCCTGTCGGCCGCCCGCGCTTCGATTCAGCCCCAGATCGGCGCCTCGACCTACACTATCGACTCCAAGGCCATCGCGGCCTTGCCAGGCGGCGAAAACATCTCGATGAACCAGGTGGTGTTGCAGGCCCCGGGCGTGGCCCAGGACTCCTACGGCCAGCTGCATATCCGCGGCGAGCACAACGGCCTGCAGTTTCGCCTGAACGGGGTGATCCTGCCCGAAGGCCTCAGCGTGTTCAGCCAGGCGCTCAGCCCCCGGCTGGCCGACAAGGTGCAGCTGATCACCGGCGCCCTGCCGGCGGAATACGGCCTGCGCACGGCCGGCATTGTCGACATCACCACCAAGAGCGTGTTCGACAATTCCGGCACGGCCAGCCTCTATGGCGGCAGCCACGGCGAATATCAGCCCAGCCTCGACTACGGCGGCAATTCGGGAAACCTGAACTATTTTGTCTCCCTGGGTTACCTGCACAACACCCTGGGCATCGAATCGCCCGACGGCCGGTCCAACCCGCTGCACGACACCACCGACCAGTTCCAGGGCTTCGGCTATGTCGAAGACATCATCGACCCCGAGAGCCGGGTTTCGCTGATCGCCGGTTCGTCGATCCAGCGGTTCCAGATTCCGGACCTGTCGGGACAGACCAGTGGCGGCCTGATGTTGGGGCCGGGTGGCGACCAGCCGCTCAGCGTCAATGGCCAGATCACCTATCCCAGCCAGCAGCTCAACGAGAACCAGCGGGAGGTCACCCACTATCTGATCGGCAGCTATCTGCACACGACCGACAAATTCACCGGCCAGGTGTCGCTGTTCGCCCGCTATTCCAGCCTGACCTTCTCGCCGGATGCGATCGGCGACCTGATCTATGACGGCATCGCCCAGTCCGCCGACAAGACCGACACCGCCGGCGGGCTGCAGGCCGAGGGCGTCTATCACCTGACCGACGCCCATACCCTGCGCGGCGGGGTGATTGTCGAGGTCGACCGCTCCACCAGCCGGACCAATTCCCTGGTCATTCCGCTGCTCGCGGTTGGCTCGCCGCCGGAAAACATCGCCGACAGCGGCTCGCGCACCTCCAAGACCTACAGCGTCTATGTCCAGGACGAGTGGAAACTGATCCCCAGCCTGACCCTCAACTACGGCCTGCGCTTCGATGATTTCGAGGGCTTCCGCATCGAAAACCAGGTCAGTCCGCGCGCCAATCTGGTCTGGCGGCCCCTGGAGCACACCACCGTCCACATCGGCTATGCCCGCTATTTCACCCCGCCGCCGTTCGAACTGGTCGCCGGCGAGACCATCAGCAAGTTTGCCGGCACCACCGGCGCGGCCGGCGACGGCCTGGACACCACCCCCTACGCAGAGCGGGCCAACTATTACGATATAGGCGCCGAACAGACCCTCATGCCCGGCCTGACCGTAGGCCTGGACACCTATTACAAGACCTCCAAGCACCTGATCGACGAAGGCCAGTTCGGCGCCCCGATCATCCTGACCCCGTTCAACTATCAGGACGGCGTCCAGTATGGCGTCGAGTTCAGCAGCAGCTTCCAACGTGGCCCGCTGACCGCCTATCTGAACGCGGCCTTCGAACAGGCCCAGGGACGCGACATCGTCTCCAGCCAGTTCAATTTCTCGCTGCAAGACCTGGCCTATATCAAAAACAACTTCATCTATCTCGACCACGACCAGCGCTTCAGCGGCTCGGCCGGGGTGTCCTATCTGTGGCGCGGCACGCGGATCGGCGCCGACCTGATCTATGGCAGCGGCCTTCGGGCCGACGGCGCCGTGCCCAATGGCCGCGAACTGGCGCCCTATACCCAGGTCAATCTGGCCCTGTCCCACCGGTTCAAGGACGTGGCCACCGGCCCTTACGAGGTGCGCCTGGACGTGATCAACCTGTTCGACGACAAGTACGAGATCCGCGACGGCACCGGCGTTGGGGTCGGCGCCCCCCAGTTCGGGCCCCGACGCGGCGTCTTCGCGGGTGTGACCAAGGAGTTCTAGGCTCGGCGCTGCGCCGACCGGCGGTCATGTCCGAAAACCGCGAGACAGGCCGCCCTGCAGCGGCGATCATGCGGCCATGGATCTCGATCATGACGCCTGTTACCGCGCGATCTCGACCCGCGACGCCCGCTTCGACGGCCGGTTGTTCACGGCGGTCAAGACCACCGGCATCTATTGCCGGCCGATCTGCCCGGCCCGCACGCCCAAGAGCGAGAACGTGGTCTTCTACCCCACGGCGGCGGCGGCCCAGGCGGCGGGATTTCGCCCCTGTCTGCGCTGCCGGCCGGAGACATCGCCGGATCTGGGCGCCTGGCGCGGCGCGGCCAACACCGTCTCGCGCGCCCTGGCCCTGATCGAGACCGGAGCGCTGGACGCCGCCGATGTCGACGCTCTGGCCGACCGGCTGGGGGTGGGCCAGCGCCAGCTGCGCCGGCTGTTTCGCCAGCACCTGGGCGCCTCGCCCATCGCCGTGGCCCAGACCCGCCGGGTGCTGCTGGCCAAACAACTGATCCACGAGACCCGCCTGCCCATGGCCGAGGTCGCCATGGCCTCGGGTTTCGGCAGCATCCGCCGGTTCAACGAGACCTTCCAGACCCTGTTCGCTCGCCCGCCCAGCGCCCTGCGCCGCGGCGCCGCGCCCGAGGTCTCCGCCCAGGGTGAGGACGGCCTGTCGCTGCGTCTGCCCTACAGGCCGCCCTATGACTGGGACGCGATCATCGGCTTTCTGTCCCATCGCGCCATTCCGGGCGTCGAGGTGGTGACCGCCGACCGCTATGCCCGCACCATCGCCCTGGGCCAGGACCGCGGCCTGTTGATCGTGCGCCCCCTGGCCGGCGACCGCTTGGGGGTGGAGATCCATTTTCCGCGCCTGTCGGCCCTGCCGGCGATCATCGCCCGGGTGCGGCGGGTGTTCGACCTGGCCGCCGACCCGATCATCATCGGCGAGCATCTCAGCCGCGATGCGGTGCTGGCGCCCCTGGTGGCCGCCCGGCCGGGCCTGAGGACGCCGGGCGCCTGGGACGGGTTCGAACTGGCCATCCGCGCCATCCTCGGCCAGCAGATCACCGTCACCGCGGCCACCGTCCTGGCCGGCAAGCTTGTCGCGGCCTATGGCGAGCCCCTGCCTGAAGCCGTGGCCGGGCGCGTGCCAGGGCTGACCCATAGTTTTCCGCCGCCCTCGGCCCTGGCCGATCAAGATCTTGGCCTGGTGCTGGGCATGCCCCGCGCCCGGGCCAAGGCCCTGTCGTCCATGGCCGCCGCGGTGGTCGCCGACCCGCTGATCTTCGGCGCCCGCCGCGACCTTGGCGAGGCCATCGCCCGGCTCAAGGCCCTGCCGGGCATCGGCGAATGGACCGCGCAATATATCGCCATGCGCGAACTGCGCGAACCCGACGCCTTCCCGCACGGCGACATCGGCCTGATGCGCGCCCTGGCCGATGCGCAAGGCGTGCGGCCGAATCCCGCCGAACTGCTGGCCCGCGCCGAGGCCTGGCGGCCCTGGCGCGCCTATGCCGCCCTGCACCTGTGGGCGTCCGAAACCCCGCTCCCCGCTGACAGGAAGTCAAATGACCGCGAAGCCGCCTGAAACCCTGCGCCTGGAGCGCCTGCCCACCCCGATCGGCGTGGCCCTGGTGGTCACGGATGAGCACGGCCTGCTGCGCGCCTTCGATTTCGAGGACTATGAGCCGCGCATGATGCGGCTGCTGCGCCTGCATTATGGCGCGACGCCGGTTGAACCGGGCCCGGCGCCGGCGTCGGTCAAGGCGTCGATCGCCCGCTATTTCGCCGGGGATCTTAAGGCCTTGGATGAAGTCCCCTGGGCCACGGCGGGCACCGATTTCCAGCGCAGCGTCTGGGCCGCCCTGACCACCATTCCGCCCGGCCAAACCCTCAGCTATCGCGCCCTGGCCGAGCGCATCGGCCGGCCCAAGGCGGTGCGGGCGGTGGGCCTGGCCAACGGCTCCAATCCCGTGGCCCTGGTCGTGCCCTGCCACCGGGTCATCGGCGCCGACGGTTCCCTGACCGGCTATGGCGGCGGCCTGCACCGGAAGCAGTGGCTGCTGGATCACGAGGGCGCGCGGACCGGGCGGTTGATCTGAGCGCACGGACAATCGTCTTCCTTCCCCCCTTGCGGGGGAAGGTGGCCCGTGAAGCGGGTCGGATGGGGGGTGTCAGCGCCGAACAGCGTCGCCGGGGGGCGGGGGTGCGAAACCTCAGGCGGATCGCCAACACCCCCATCCCTGCCCTTCCCGCATCGAGGGGGAAGGGCTCGGCGCCGCTGGAGGCCCGCCATGTCCATCATCCTCGAACCCATCGGCGTCGTGCGCGGCGGGCGGGATCAGCCGATCGACGATGATTGGGGCCACAGCCGCGCCACACTGGTGCTGGACGGCCGGTTCACCATCGGCCCTTGACCGGCGGCCCCGGATTGGGTGGTTAGGGCCATGTCCGGCCTGTCCAACGCCCGGGTGATCGTCGCCGGCGCCGGAGCGTTCGGTTCGGCCATCGCCCTTCGCCTCGTCCAAGCGGGCGCCCGCGTCACCCTGATTGATCCCGATCTCGGCTTTGCGCGCGGCGCCTCGGCGGTGGCCGCCGGCATGCTGGCGCCGGCCTTCGAAGCCGTGCTGGATCCTGAGACCAACCTGCCGTTCGACCTGCTTTGCGCCGCCCGCGACCTGTGGCCGGCCTTCGCCCAGACTATCGGCCGCGATATCGGCCTGGTTCGCGCGGGCGCGGCCTGGGTCGACCTGCCGGGGCTGGAGCCGCGGGCGCAGGCCGTGCGCGCCGCCCTGACCGCCCTCGGCGCGCGCATCGAGGCCGCCCCGCCGGCCACCGAAATCCGCGGGCTGGAGATGGTGTTCACGCCCGAGGATTGGCGGCTCAGTCCGTCAGCCGCTTTGCCGGCCATGCTGGGCGCCTTCAGGGCCGCGGGCGGGACGGCGGTGCGCGGCGCCTTGGGCGCCGTCGAACCCGGCTGTGCGGTGCTGAAGGATGGCGGGCGCATGGCCGCCGACCGCGTGGTGGTCGCCACCGGCGCCGGCGGCGCGGCCCTGGCGCCCGAACTGTCGGCGCTCACCCCCATCAAGGGCCAGATCGTCAGCTATCCCGACCTCGAACCCCCGTCCGGCGCCCCGACCCTGCGCTGCCTCGGCGGCTATGCCACGGGCGGCGAGGATGGCCTCAGCGTCGGGGCGACCATGGAGCCCGGCGCTCGTGACCTGATCGCCGACCCGGCGACGATCGCGCGCCTGCACGCCCTGGCCGGCCGCCTCTATCCGCAGACCCAGGCCATGGAGCCGGTCGCCACCGTGGGCGTGCGCGCCGCCTCGCCGGACGGCCGGCCGATGGTGGGCCTGTCCCAGGCGCCCGGCGCCATCCTGGCCGTGGGCGCCCGGCGCAATGGCTGGCTGCTCGCGCCGCTTGTGGCGCAAATCGTCGAAGCGTATCTGGCGGGCCGCGATCCCGGCCCCTATGCCTCCCTGTTCGAGGCGCGCCGGTTCGCGGTGGTCTAGGCTGTTATCGAGAAAACCAGGGGAGGGCGCGCGATGTCGGGCTTTTGGCTGACGGAAGACCAGGAAGCGATCCGCGAGGGCGTGACGCGCGTCTGCGCCAACTATGGCGACGACTACTGGCTGAAGACCGACGACACCGGCAAGTTTCCCGAGGACTTCGTCGCCGACATGGCCGCGGGGGGCTGGCTGGGCGTGGCCATGCCCGAAAGCGTGGGCGGCGCCGGCCTGGGCCTGACCGAGGCGGCGGTGGTCATGCAGACCGTGGCCCAGTCGGGCGCGGGCTTTTCGGGCGCCTCATCGATCCACCTGAACATTTTCGGCCCCATGCCCCTGGTCAAGTTCGGCACCGACGCCCAGCGCGAGACCCTGCTGCCCAGGCTGATCTCGGGCGAGGACAAGATGTGTTTCGCGGTCACCGAGCCCAATTCAGGCCTGGACACCTCCAGCCTGGAGACCAAGGCCGAGCGCACCAATGACGGCTATCGCATCAACGGCCGCAAGATCTGGACCACCGGCGCCCAGCGCGCCAACAAGATCCTGATCATCGCCCGCACCACGCCCAAGGATCAGGTCAAGAAACCCACGCAGGGCCTGTCGCTGTTCTATACCGACCTCAACCGCGACCATATCGACGCCAAACCGATCCCCAAGATGGGCCGCCGGGCGGTGGAGTGTAACACCCTGTTCATCGACAACCTGGACATCCCGGCCGACGATCTGGTGGGCGAGGAGGGCAAGGGGTTTCAGTACCTGCTGCATGGCCTGAACCCGGAGCGGGTGCTGTTCGGAGTCGAGGCGGTGGGCCTGGGCCGCGCGGCCCTGGCCAGGGCCGCGACCTACGCTAATGAGCGGGTGGTGTTCGGCCGCCCCATCGGCCAGAACCAGGGCATCCAGCACCCCCTGGCCAAGTCCTGGGCCGAGCTGGAGGCCGCCAACCTGATGGCCTTCAAGGCCGCCGCCCTCTACGACGCCGGCAAGGACTGCGGCGCCGAGGCCAACGCCGCCAAATATCTGGGCGCCGAGGCCGGCTTCCACGCCTGCGAAAACGCCGTCCTGGCCCATGGCGGCATGGGTTACGCCAAGGAATATTACGTGGAGCGCTATTTCCGCGAGGCCATGATCGCCCGCATCGCCCCGGTCAGCCGGGAAATGATCCTGAACTTCATCGCCGAGCGGGTGCTGCACCTGCCCAAGAGCTACTGAGCAAGAGCTACTGAGGCGGCGCCGCCGCGATCAAAGATCAATCAGCCCGCCGTCCACGAACAGTTCCGCCCCGGTCGTATAGGTCGCGTCGGCGGCCAGATAGAGGGCGGCGGCGGCGACTTCTTCCGAGGTGCCCGTGCGGCCGAGGGGGATGCGGGTCTTGGCGCCGGCGATGAAACCCTCCTTCTGCGCGGCGGTGAAGCCGTTCTTGTCCAGCAGGGGGGTGACGATCGGGCCGGGGCTGATGGTGTTGACCCGGATGCCGCGGGGCAGCAATTCCTTGGCGAAGGTGCGGCCAAAGGAGCGCAGGGCCGCCTTGGTCGAGCCATAGATGGTGCTGCCGCCCAGCCCGCCCGCCGCGCCGGCCACCGAGGCGGTGAGGATGATGGCGCCGCCGTCCGGGATCGCCGGTATGGCGTGCTTGAGCAGGAAGAAGGCGCCCTTGACGTTGATGTCGAACTGGCTGTCGAAAAAGGCCTCGTCGATCTGGTCGATGGGCGCGAACTTGGCGATGCCGGCATTGACGAACAGCACGTCGATGCGGCCGTGCTTGGCCGTGACCTGATCCACCAGGGTCTTGGTCGCGGCGATGTCGCCGGCGTTGGAGACGATCGCCTCGATCCCCGGCAGTTCGGCCTCGGCGGCGTCGACGGAGGCCTGGCTGGAGCCGGTGACCACCACCGTGGCGCCTTCCGACTGAAACAGCCTGGCCGTCGCCGCGCCTATGCCGCTGGTGCCGCCGGAAATGAGAGCGATCTTGCCGTCGAGCCTGGCCATGGAAATCTCCTGCATTGGGGTCTGATCGCAGCCCGCCGAATATGGTGCGGCGAGGGCTGGGCGAAACAAGCCGTCCAGCCGACTTTTTCGGCGCGCATCGTTAGAAAACTTGGAGCGGGACGAATTTGGATCGACTCATCCGACTGTTCCGCTGTTTCCGGCGGAAAATCGCTTCGCGCTATTCCTCAACCCGCTCCCGGCTCAGCCTGGGCCAGACTGCAACGTGAAAGCGTCCTTCAAAGGCGACCCTGACCTCGGCGCCCGTCACGCTAGGGGGGCAAAATCTAACGCTTGGCGGCCGGTCTGATGCGCCGCTTCCCGACCCGCCGAATGGCGGCTTTCGGAAGGCGTGCAGGACAGTTCGCGACCCTGAGCCGACCTTCCCCCAAACTTCGTCATCCCGGACGCAGCGCTCGCCGAGCGCGGAGATCCGGGACCCAGCAGCCCCGGCCTCGACGCGGCGGTGCGTTGCTTCGAGGACCCCGAAGGCCCGCTGTCCTGGGCGCAACGGCTGTAGGTCTCAGCGTCTGGAGCTGGGATGCTGGGTCCCGGACCTCCGCGCTCTCACGAGCGCTGCGTCCGGGATGACGACCATGGGGTGCGCGCGGAGGTTTCCGCTCCCCACCCACCTCAGCAATTCGGAACAGCCGCCTATTGCCGCGGTCATGCGGCCATTCCACCGCCAGCGACCTTTCGCGGTGGGGACCAAGCGTCAGAGTCTCACCCCTAGAAAGCGAAACCGATTATTGCACCGGCTGGCTCGCCTGCAGGAAACTGATGTCCTGCCCGTCCAGCCGCGCGGCGGTCAGCACGCCGGTCTGGTAGGCTCCGGTGTCGACCCCGATACGATGGGGTTCCAGCTGCGGCCGTACGCCGGTCCAGGTATGGCCATGGACGATCACCTTGTCGAACGACCGGTTACTGTCGAGGAAATCCTCGCGGATCCACAACAGATCCTCCTCGGCCTGATCGCCCAGGTCGACGCCCGGGCGAATGCCCGCATGGACGATGGCGTAGTCGCCAACCACCAGCATCATGTCCAGCTGATGCAGCAGATTGAGATGGGCGGCGGGAAGACGGTCCAGCAGCTGGTCGCGCGCGGCGAGCAACCGGTCTTGGAACTGAGCGCCTTCGATCCGCACGCCGTAGGAGGCCAGGGTCTCGGTCCCGCCAAAGTCGAGCCAGCCCACGGCGCCCGCGGGATCGCGCAGAAAATCCAGCATGGCCTGCTCGTGATTGCCCTTCAGCAGCCGCACGTCGAGGTCGTCGCGCCGGTGCAGCTGGATGACCGCCTCGACCACCTCGGCCGAGTTCGGACCCCGGTCCACATAGTCGCCGCAAAAGATCAGGATCGGCCGGCGGCCATGGGCCCGCTCGCGGCTGTCGGCGGCGATGCGGCCCAGCAGGTCCAGCAAGAGGTCGTAGCAGCCATGCACGTCGCCGATCACATAGACCAGCTGGCCGTTGGTGCTGGGCGTGGGGCCGGCGCCGCGGCCGTAACCGAAGGCGGTTGGTTTCGACCAGGGCGCTCTCATCGCTGCTCCTCGGCGATCCGCCGGCGTGACCGGGGAGGAGATTTGGAAGCGCGCGCCACCTGGCCCAGGTCATGGGCGAGCAGGGCGTAGTTGCCGACCAGGATCTGCGGCGACTCGTCGGCGTCGTGGCGCAGGTCGTCCCAGCGCCGGCGAAAATCGGCGAGGGCCGAAGCTGGCGCGCCCGAGCGGGCGGCTGTGGCATAGGCGTCGGCGACCAGTCGATCCGCGCGCTCGACCGCGCTCCCGCTGCAGCCCCGGTCGCAGGCGGCGGTCAGGCTGCGCGCCTGCTGGTCCGTGTCCGGCTGGCGGGGCGGCGGCGAGGCGCGGGGTGATGATAGCGCCGTCCTGGCGGCCGGTTTCGGCTCGAAGCGCGGCGCAGGGATCGGCGGCGGCGGCGCGGCGATCACGGGGGCAGGCTGTGGCGCCGGCGCCGGTGGCGGAGCCAGGGGCGCCAGATTCTGGGGCTGAATCTCGGCCCGCGGTTCAGGCTGCGGATGAAACTGAGGCACGGAGGCCTGCAGCGCATAGACCGGTCGGCGCCCGGCCTCGGAGGGATGGGTCGACAGATAGACGCCGCTCAAGACGCCGCCGATCAGGCCAGCGACCGCCAGGGCCGCGCCGGCGGCCACGGGGCGCAGGCTCGACCGCCGCCGGGATCGCGGCCGCACGCGGCGCACCGCCTCGGTCTGGGCGATCCAGCCCAGATCACGGCTTGAGGGATCAGCCTGGGCGAAACTGACCGCAAGATCGGCCGCCACGCGTTGCGCCAGGCCGACAAAATCCTGCGGACCGTTCACACCGCGACCTTCGCCGTTCTGGTGATCATGCCGCTCGGCCCCAGGTCCGTCGATCATTGCACCTCGCGCGCCCGCGCCCCTCGCATCCTCAACTGGCTCAGCACGGGCTTGGTTCCCGCCCTGGCCCCCGCGCCGTCCGCCAGATCCCTAATCCGCCGGCCGCCACCCGCTCTCGGCGACAAATGCCTCGGGATCGCGCAGGTCATAGATCTCGCGCAGGGCCCGATGCTTGTCCGCCGCGCGGCTATAATAGGCCTTAACGATCCGATAGCCGACCCAATAGCCCAGATCGCCCGGCTTTTCGGCGGTTCCCGGGCCGTTGTTCAGCCATTGGGAGGTGTCGGTCTTGTCTTCGTCGCGGACAAAGGCCTGCTCGATCGCCGCCTCGCGCCCCCTGGTCCAGATCTTGTGCTGGTAATTGCCCACATCACCCGAAATCAGCTCCGCGGTGAATTCCGCGCCCCCCTCGATCAGCGACAGGCGCAGGACGGTGGCGCCAGGCGCGCCGGACTCAAGGGCCTGCAAGGCGGGGGTCTGCTGGATGTGGCCATATTCGTGGGCGATGGTGTGGACGAACCGGTCCTCCAGGTTCGGATTCATCAAATCGGCGGCGCAGAGGGCCTCCAGTCCTATGGAAACGCCCGAGGGGTTGGTTATCCCCACCGGCCGGCCGCGGCCCACCAGTATGGTCACCGGCGGGAACCGCGCCTCGGGATAGAGTTCGGCCAGCTTGGCGAAGGCTGTGGCCAGCCGCTGCTTCACCGCCGGCAGGGCCGAAAGGCAACGCCGGGCGTCGGCATAGATCTGCGGGCGCTTTTCGATCGCGTCGGCGATGGCGGGGCCGGTGACGCGCCGCAGATGCGCGAATTCGTGCAGGCCCGGCGTGCCCGGCGTCAGATAGTCCCGGTCCAACTGCTCGGCGGTCGGATGGCCGCCAGCGGCGTCATAGACCTGATAGAATCGCGTCACGTCCTCGGTGAGAATCTGCGGGTCGCCTGGCGTCGCCGCCGCCGAGCCCCAGGCGGCGAAGGCCAGCCACAGGGTGGCGATCCCGGGCATAAGGGCCCCTCTATTTGCAGTCATCCAAACCATCCCGCCTTCGCCAGGGGAATGTCGGCCACCTCATTGACCGTTTTCCCCACCCGGCTTTCCACCTGAACGGAGTCGATGTGCCCGTGAATATCGATTCCGCCCTGGTTGAGGGCGAGGGCCAGATTACGCGCGGTGACGGCGTCCGATGTCGTCGCCACGGTGATATGGGGCAGATAGGCCCGATCCAGGCGCAGGGCGGCCTTGATGGCCCCTCCATGCAGCAGGTCGTGCAGCCTCAGGATCGCGCCGAACCCCTCGTCCGGGATCAGAAAGACGTGAAAACAGCCGGCCATTGGCTCCGGCGCCACCAGGGCTGAGCGCAGACGAAAATGAATGGGATGCAGGCCTTCGACGTGGGCGCGGACGGCGTCGACGAAGACGGTCGGCTTCAGGTCGGCGCCGGCGAAGACCAGGGTGAAATAGGGCGCGCCCCGGCTATCGGCGCGCCGGGACCGGATGTCGGTCAGCCAGGTGAGATCGACCTTGGCGAAATGGGGTCGGGCGATGACTTCGAGCGTTTCCACCGGATCTGTCCCCTAGAGGCGCGGTTTGGATGCGACCTTAGGCGCGTTTGGGGTGTCAATCCTGACCAATCGACTCTCCAAGGCTCGGTCGGCGCAGGATCGCGCTCGATCCCTGGATATTGGCGGCCGCCCGTTTGACCCTTATCTGGAGACGCTCCCTCGGTATTTCGGTGTTCACGACCATGCATGATCTCAAGGCCCTCGACAGGCTCTCGCAGGACAAGGCGGTTCGCTATGCCGAGTTGGCCGCCGAGATCGAGGCCGTTCTGGAGGGCGAGACCAACCGCACCGCGCGCATGGCGACCATCGCCGGCATGCTGAAACAGGCTTTCGAGCATTTCTTCTGGGTCGGATTCTACGGCGTGGACCCCGAGCGGCCCGATGAACTGGTCGTCGGGCCCTATCAGGGTACGCTGGGCTGTCTGCGGATCGCCTTTGGGCGCGGGGTGTGCGGCGCGGTCGCGGTGAGCCGGCGGACCGAGATCGTCGACGACGTGAACGCGTTTCCCGGTCATATCGCCTGCGACACGCGTTCCCGCAGCGAGATCGTCCTGCCCGTGTTCGACAGTCTGGGGCGGCTCATCGCCGTGCTCGATGTCGACGCGACGCAACCCGCGGCCTTTGACGCGACCGACGCCGAAGGCCTCGCCCGGATCTTGGCCGCCAGCTTCGCCCATTCCGCGTCCTAAGCAGCCAGCCCCACCGCCGCCGAGGTCATCGACAGCGATCCCACCACCACCTCGTTGAATATGCTCGCTGTCTCGTTCGCGCCTTGGGTGGCCAGCACATAGAGCAGGGGCAGGAAATGGTCGGGTTCAGGCACGGCCAGGGCCGCGTCGGCGCCGATGGCCAGATAGTCGATCAGGCCGGCGTGGTCGCGTAGGGTGATCCGCCGGACGATCTCGTCGTCGAAGGCCTTGGCCCAGGGGGCCGGCGCCAGGGCGGTGGGGTTGTACAGCCGAAGATTGTGCACGATGTTGCCGCTGCCCAAGATCAGCACCCCCTCGTCGCGCAGGCCGCTCAGGGCCTTGCCCACCGCATAGTGCTCGGCCGGCGTGCGGCGCGAGTCGAGGCTCAGCTGCAGCACCGGTATGTCGGCCGCCGGATAAAGGAATTTCAGCACGCTCCAGGCCCCGTGATCCAGGCCCCAGGTGTCCAGGTCGGCGCGGGCGCGGAAGGCCGCCAGCCGCTCCTCGATGGCCTTGGCCAGGGCCGGGTCGCCGGGCGCCGGATAGGTGACGTCATAGAGGGCTTGGGGAAAGCCGTAGAAGTCGTGGATGGTGCGGGGCTGCTCGGCGGCGGTGATCAGCACGCCCTTGGTCTCCCAATGGGCCGAGACGCACAGGATCGCCTTGGGTCGGGGCAGGCGATGGCCGAGCGCGGTCCAGGACCGCGTCAGCTCATTGTCCTCCAGCGCGTTCATCGGCGAGCCGTGGCCAAGAAACAGGGCGGGCATACGGTCGGTGGCGATCATGGCGGCGAAGGTCCTCCGCGGGATCTCGGACCCGTGACGCCACGGATCCGAAATCCAGCAAATTCAAAGGCCTTGGGCCGGGCGGCGCTGGCGCGCCAACAGGTTCCGGCCCGGGGGCTCATCCTATGTGGGGATGCGCCTCGCCGCCTGCTAACCAAGGCGCGGATCAGGCTCGCTCGATCCTCGCCGCATAACAGCCGGGGGCGGCGTTGTGGGCGTGCAGATAGGCGATCTGCGGCCGCTGCAGCCAGGCCTGGATCAAGGGCTCCAGCTCGGCCCCCGCCAACACCTGGGCGTCGACCATCATGCCCCCGGCGTCGAAGGCGCGCAGCGATATCTGCCGGCGGCTGAGAACCTCGGGGATCTGGTCCATCCATTTGGCGGCGTGCGTCGCCGCCTCGCGGACAAATATGGCATGGCGCGAACGATAGGGCGTGTCGGCGGGCTGATGCTCATAGTTCAGCAGCAGCACCGTCTCGCCCGGCTCGGCGTCTTCCAGGGTGATGCGGCATGGAGACCCTGGCTTGGTCTCCACCCGCTGACGGATCACGCCCAGGGCGGCGAGGGCGTGGTCGTCCAGGCCGAACAGGGGCTGAAAGTCTTCGAGCGGCAGGCCGGCGACGACATAGGACATAGGGGAACTCCTTGTTGTCGCCAAGGGTATGACGAGCGGCCCCGCGCCCGGCGATCCGGTTCTTGCCCCCAAATCGCCTAACGCCTAGGGTTCGTTGACAAATAAAGGCTTCAAGTTTTCATTGCGCTCATCCCCGCGCAGGGGATCCAGGTGCAACCCACTGAATTCTGTGGATGAATCTGGATCCCCGCCTGCGCGGGGATGAGCGGACTTATTTTTTCAGTGATTTGGTTATTTCTACGAGAGTCCTTAGCATTGCCTACCGCCTAGTTTCGTGGCGTCGGCTTCGCCGCCGGCGCCCAGAAGGAGCCTTGTCATGGAAAGCGCGACGAACCCTCGCTTCGCCTCGCCCATATCTCTTTCCATGGCTTTCCATGCTCCCCTTCATCACCCTCGACGGCCTGACCTATCGCGCCCCTGACGGCCGCACGCTTTTTGAAAACCTGAGCCTCGCCATCGCCGGCGAGCGGACAGGCCTTGTGGGCCGCAACGGCTGCGGCAAGACCAGCCTGCTGAGGCTGATGCTCGGCGACCTGCCATTGGCCGCCGGGGCCATCACCCGGCGCGGCCGTATCGACATTCTGCGCCAGTCGCGGCCGTCGCCGCCCGGCGCGGGTCTGGCCAACCTGCTGGGGGTGCGCGGCGCTCTCGAACGGCTCAGCCGCGTTGAGCGGGGCCAGGGAACGGCGGAGGATCTGGACGCCGCGGACTGGGAGCTTCCGGCCCGGATCGAGACCGCGCTTGACCAGGTTGGCCTGGCGGGCTTCGATCTTTCCCGTCCGGCCGCCGGCCTCAGCGGCGGGGAGGCGACGCGCGCGGAACTGGCCCGGCTGCTGATCGCCCGGCCGGACGTGCTGCTGCTGGACGAGCCGACCAATAATCTCGACCGCGCCGCCCACGATCTCGTGGACCAGATCCTCCTGGCCCGCCGGGGCGGGGCGGTGGTGGTCAGCCACGACCGGCGGCTTTTGCGGCGCATGGACCGGATCGTCGAGCTGAGCGGTCTCGGCGCCCGTATCTATGGCGGGAACTACGATCTCTACGCCGCCCGCCGCGCCGAAGAGGAAGCCGCGGCGGCCCAGGGGCTTGAAGCTGCGACCCGCGAAGCGCGGCGCGTGGATCGGGACATCCAGATCGCGCACGAGCGCAAGGCGCGCCGCGACGCCGCCGGCCGTCGGGTCCGGGCCAAGGGCGATGCGCCCAAGATCCTGCTGGACGCCCGCGCAGAGCGGGCTGAAGCCAGCGGCGGCCGCCAGGTGGCGCTGGCCGAGCGGCTGCGCGAGGAAGCTTTGGAGGGTCTGCAGGCGGCGCGGGCGCGGGTTGAGAGGGTGCGGCGGCTGGACTTCGCCTTGCCGCCCTCGGCCCTGGCCGCCGGCAAGCTCGTCCTGGCGTTCGATCAGGTGGACTTCGCCTGGCCCAACGGCGCCGTGGTCCTGTCGGAGATCAATCTGCGCCTGACAGGCCCGGAGCGCCTGGCGGTCACCGGCGCCAACGGCAGCGGCAAGACCACCCTGATCCGCCTGGCCATGGGTGAATTGAACCCCACCCGGGGCCGCATCACCCGGGGCGTCGCCGCCGTCGTGCTCGATCAGCGGGCGGCGTTGCTGGCGGACGACCTCAGCCTGCTGGACAATTTTCGCCGGCTCAATCCCCAGGCCGACGACAATACCGCCCATGCGGCCCTGGCCCGGTTCCTGTTCCGCAATGTCGCCGCCCTGAGGCCGGCGGGCGATCTCAGTGGCGGCGAGCGGCTGCGCGCCGCCCTGGCCTGTGTGCTGATGGCCACGTGGCCGCCGCAGCTGATCATTCTCGACGAGCCGACCAACCACCTGGACCTGGAGTCGATCGCCGCCGTCGAAACCGCCTTACGCGCCTATGACGGCGCCCTGCTGGTGGTCAGCCACGACGAGGATTTTCTGCAGGCGATCGGGGCGTCGGTCCGGGTGGATCTGAAGCGATGAAGACGGCGGCCGTCAGGCGCGCCGGTTCAGGGTGATCGCCGCCGCCGAGCCCGAGGGGCCGCTGGACTTGAGGCCGCGAGGGCCATAGCCGGCATTGGCGGAACGCTGGTTGGCCACTTCCTCGGCGATGGCCTGGACCAGGCCTTCGGTAATGACCTTGGCGGCGTGCAGGGCGCGGCCCTGGCGGGCCACGACCGCGTCAAACGCCTCGGTGGCGCGCAGCAGGCGTCGGCGTTGGTCCAGCGGCGCGCGCTCGATCTCTCCAGGCGCGGCGCGCAGGCGCTGGGCCTCGTGCCGGTAGAGATTGGCCAGGCGGGTGGTTTCGCCCATGTTCTTCGCCGCGTCCTGGGGGCGATGGGCTTCGAAAGCGACGGCCTGGTCGGCGAGCAGCTTGTTCAACTGCTCGGTCAGTTGGATCATTTGTTCGATCCGGTCCAGCGGAGCCTGGTTCTGTTCGGACATGACGGACTCCCTTCTCCTGGCCTAGTTCAAGCCCTGCATTTTCAGCATTTCGCGCTGAACGGCGTTGGCGACGCCGACGCCGCCGCTCTTGGCCATCTGCTTAGCGTAGGCTTCAGTCATGAATGACTTATAAGCGGCCTCGCCTTCGCCGCCGCCGAACGGGGCGGGCGTGTCGACGCCCTGGAACATCTCGCCCAGCATGGTGGAGAGGAAGGAGGCCTCGTAGTCGATGGCGGTCTTCTTGATGGCCGCGCGCTTGGTGGCCTCGTCGGCGCTCATCTGCGGTTTGGCCGCAAGGGCGGCGGGAGTGGGCTTGAGCAGGGCGCCGGGGGAGACGAAAGCGGGCGAGACGAGAGCGGAAAAGCTGGTCATTACATCACCTGAATATCGGCTTGCAGGGCGCCGGCGGCCTTGATCGCCTGAAGAATGGAAATCATGTCGCGGGGGGTGACGCCCAGGGCGTTGAGGCCGGCGACCAATGAGGCGAGCGAGGCGCCCTCGTGGATCACGATCAGCTTCTTGCCCTTTTCCTCGTCGACCTTGACCTTGGATTGGGGGGTGACGGTGGTCGCGCCCTGGCTGAAGGGCAGGGGCTGGCTGACCTGAGGTTTTTCCTCGATGCTGATGGTCAGGTTGCCCTGGGCGATGGCGACCGTCGACAGGCGGACATTCTCGCCCATCACGATCACCCCGGCGACCTCGTCTATCACCACCTTGGCGGGCGAGTCCGGTTCAACCTCGAGGTTCTCCAGCGAGGTGACGAAACTGACCATGTCTGCGCCGGCGGGCGGGTGCAGGGCGACGATGGTCGGGTTTTCCGCGACGGCCATGCCGGGATATTTGGCGTTGATCACATCGGCCACCCGGCGCGCCGTGGTGAAATCGGGATTGCGCAAGGTCAGGCGCAGCACGTTCATATTGGCCAGCTGAAAGCCGATCTCGCGTTCGACGCTGGCCCCGCCGGCGATGCGGCCTGAGGTCGGCACGCCCTTGGTGATCGAGGAGCCGGATGAGCCGCCGGCCGAGATCGAACCCGTTTCGACCGAGCCCTGGCCCACGGCGTAGGCTTCGCCGTCCGCGCCCAGAAGCGGGGTGATCAGCAGGGTGCCGCCCTGCAGGCTCTTGGCGTCGCCCATGGCCGCAACCGAGATATCGACCGTCGAGCCCGCGGCGGCGAAGGCCGGCAAGCTGGCGGTGACCATCACCGCGGCGACGTTCTTGGTGTCCATGGTGGCGTCGCGGGTGTTGACGCCCAGGCGTTCGAGCATGTCCATCAGGCTCTGTTTGGTCATGGGGGCGTTGCGCAGGCTGTCGCCCGTGCCGGCCAGACCGACCACCAGGCCGTAGCCCACGAGCTTGTTCTCGCGCACGCCTTCGAACTGGACGATGTCCTTGATCCGCGAGGCCGCCATCACCTGGCCGGCGCCAAGCGCCCACCCCAGGATCAAACCCGCCAGCCAGATAAGCCGCAAAGACCGCATGAAACGTCCACACCCTGCCTGGCGGGCCCCCAGGGCGCGCCATTAACCAACATCATGCGAGGTTCATGCCAAGTTGGGGCGGTAAAAATCGCTTGTGAATCAAAGGGCTTGATTCTGAGGCGCGGCCCATTGGCGCCGAGGGCAAAAATTGCCGGGCCTTAACGAACCGGCAAGGGACGCAGGCAACACTGTGGCCTGTGCTAGTCCTGTCTCTTAGCGACTTTATGGGCGTACATGAAGGTCAATGGTCCCTCTAGCCTAGGCTCCGCCGCCGCCGCCCGATCGGGCGCGCGTCCGGCCGCCGGCGGTTTTGCGGTGCCCGGCGGCGACTCGGGTCCCGCCGAGGTCGCCCACGCCGCGCCTTCCATCGGTGTGGCTGGCGTCGGCTCGCTGGATGCGCTGCTGGCGCTGCAGGAAGTGGTCGGCCCTCTGGAGCGACGCCGCCGCGCCGTGCGCCGCGCCGGCCGGATCCTCGACGTGCTCGACGATATCAAGATCGCCCTGCTTGATGGCGAACTCAGTCCCCGCGCTCTGGACCAACTGGTCACGGCTGTGCGGCAGGAGCGGTCCAAGGTGGAAGACGAAAACCTGGCGGGCGTGCTCAACGAGATCGAGGCGCGGGCGGCGGTCGAGATCGCAAAACTGGAAGTCGCGCGGCGCGCCGCATGATCGCCGAGGCCTCAGCGAGGGGCGTTCAATTCGCCTGGAACGCGCAGCTTCATTGTATCCGCCAAATCTTTTGGTATAAGCGGCACGCCTCAAGGCCGAGGCTTGATTTGCTAGCGTGGAAACGTCGATGAAGGCGACCGCGGTGTTGGATACGCAAGGTGAGTATCGTCCCTCCGAGGACGAGGAGTTTATGAGCGAGCGTCAGCTTGAGTATTTCAAGCAAAAGCTGCTCGACTGGAAAGAAGACATTCTTCGCGAATCTCGCGAGACCTTGTCCCATTTGCAGAGCGAAACCGAGAACCATCCCGATCTGGCGGACCGAGCTTCGTCCGAAACGGATCGCGCCCTTGAACTGCGCACGCGGGACCGGCAACGCAAGCTGATCTCCAAGATCGACGACGCTCTGAGGCGAATCGAGGACGGCTCTTACGGCTATTGCGAGGAGACCGGCGAGCCGATCAGCCTGGCTCGCCTGGACGCCCGCCCCATCGCCACCTTGAGCCTCGAAGCCCAGGAACGTCACGAACGGCGCGAGCGCGTGCATCGCGACGAATAGGCGGGCGAAAGCCTGTGCGTCCATCGCGCCGACCGCTGCGCGGCCACAGGGGCGCGACGGCGTGGTTTGATCAGCTCACCCGCGGCATCAGGCTTTGCAGGGGAGGGCTGGTGTCCTGCGTCAATTCGCGCATCGCCGGCAGCACCTCCTCGATCCGCTCCACGGCGCGCCAGACATTGAGGAACGGCTCGGGCGCCAGCTTGGCGCTGACGAATTGACGCAGCAGCACGAACAGCGGCTGCCAGAAGCCGTCGGGATCGAAGAACACGATCGGCTTGCGGTGCAGTTCCAGCCGCCGCCAGGACAGCAGTTCGACCACCTCCTCCAGGGTGCCGATGCCTCCGGGAAAAACGGCGAAGGCGTCGGACTCTTCGAACATCATCATCTTGCGCTCGTGCATGGAGTCCACGACCACGGTGTCGATGGCCTCCAGCAAGGCTTCCCGCTTGCGTAGGAAATCGGGCATGATGCCCAGCACGCGGCCGCCGGCGCCGTGGGCCGCCCTGGCGCAGGCGCCCATCAAGCCGACCCCGCCGCCGCCATAGACCAGGCGGATCTTTTCCGCGGCCAGCAGCCGTCCGAAATCCGCGGCGGCCGCCAGATAGGCTGGCGAGGCCGCGTCGGAAGATCCGCAATAGACACAGACCGAGCCGATCCTGTGCTCGAGATCGGACATGATGCTCACTCCCAATTCACCCGGACCTGGGCCCGCGACTCGCTTCAGCCCCGCGACTCAGTTCAGCAAAGCGTTCGGCGGCATATCATCGAGTCTTGATCACCGGACAATGAACACAGGATCGCGCTTCGGCCAATCGGGGGGCGAAACGGCCACCGCGGTCCGGCTCAAGCGACGGCGAAGGCAGGCTGCGCTGGGCCTGGCGCTGATCGCCCTGACCGCCTGCGGCAAAGGGCGCGATTGGCGACAGACCCAGGCGACAGGCCCCGCGGCCGACGCGGAGGCGGGCTATGTGCGACCGCCCCAGATATTGTCGGCCGCGCGCGGTCCGGACGGCGTGGTCGTGCTGGCCGGCCGCGCCGAGCCCAACAGCCGCGTGCGGCTGCAGACGCCGGAAGGCGCAGCCTTTGGCGGGACGGTGACGGCGGCCGGAGACTGGTCGATGCCCATGCCGCCCGGGACCGGTATCTATGGCCTGTCCGAGGACCTGGGCGGGCGCATCGTACAGGGCGAGGGCTATATCGTCGTCTTGCCGCAGCCGGGGCGGCCGGCGGCCTTGCTGCGCGCCGGCGGCGGTGCGGTCACCTTGGGCTCGCCGCCCGGCGGCTTGAGCATCGCCGCGGCGGATTTCGACAGGGGCGGCGGCGCGGTGATTTCCGGCTTTGCGTCGGCGGGCGCGGCCCTCAAGCTGGTGGTCGACGGCGCCGCGGCGCCGGGTGAGGTCAAGGCCGATCAGGGCGGGCGCTTTTTTATCGGCTCGCCGGTGATGCTGAGGCCTGGCGCGCATCAGGTCCGCGTGCAGGGCGCCGCCCAGGCCGCCTCGGCGGACATTGCGGTCGGGCCGCCCGGCCCCATATCCGGTCAACCCTATCGCGCCGTGCGGCAGGGCGGGGCGTGGCGGGGCGACTGGACCACACCGGGCGGCGGCGTGCAGACCAGCCTGATCCTCGACCCCTAGGCGGCCGCGGCGCATGGGCCTGGGCGCAAGGGACTGAACCGGACTTGGGATTGCGATCGATCATGGTGACGGGAACTGAGACCAGACACGCGGGGGGCGGCGCTTGAGCTTTCACCATGGCGGCCATGGCGAGCGCTCACCGGTCTCCGGCGCGGTGGCCGCCGCAACGGCCCGCTTCAGTTTCTGGAGTTCGATGGCCGATCTGGTCCGCCTCGTCGGCCGGTCCAGGGCCAGCGGCCTGAAAACCCGGCTGGCGGCGGCCCTGGGTCTGGTGCTGGTCGGCAAATGGACCGGCGTCTACGCGCCGGTGCTGATCGGCCTGGCGATCGACCATCTGGCCAAGGGCCGTTCCGCCGCCGAGAGCCTCGGCATGGGATTTATTGGCTTCGCGCTCGGCTGGGTGCTGTTGCGCTTCATCTCCAACGCCACCCCCTATGCGCGGGATTCGATCTTCACCCCGGTCTCACAGATGGCCCTGGCCCGCTCGGCGACCGAGGCCTTCGCCCACAGCCTGTCCCTGTCGATCGACTTCCACCAGAGCAAACAGACCGGCGGCCTGGCCCGCATCATCGATCGGGGCGCCCGCTCAACCGATTTTCTCCTGCGCAGCGTGGTGTTCAGCCTGGGCCCCACCGTGCTCGAATTGGCCATGGCCGCCTATGTGCTGACCAGCCGCTATGCGGGGCGTCTGGCCCTGGTGGCGGTGGTGACCATCGCCGTCTATGTGGTCTTCACCTTCCGCATCTCCAACTGGCGGATTGGCCACAGGCGGGCCCTGAACGAGGCCGACTCCGAGGCCGCCGGTCTCGCGGTCGACGCCTTCCTCAATTTCGAGACCGTCAAGACCTTTGGCGCGGAGGGCCGGACCGTTGCGCGCTACGAACGGGCCATGACCGACTACGCCCTGGCTGGGGTCAAGGCCAACAGCTCCTTGCAGCTGCTCAACGCCGTCCAGGCGGTGGTGCTCAGCCTGGGCCTGGGCGCCATGGTTGTGCTCGCCGGACAGGAGGTGATGGCCGGGCGCATGCAGGTGGGCGGGATCATGGCCTGCATCCTGATCCTGCAGACCGTCTATGGCCCCCTGGCCATACTGGGCATGAACTATCGCGAGATCCGGCAGGCCTTCATCGACATGGAGCAGATGATCAACCTGACCTCGGTCAAGCCCGATATCACCGACGCGGCCGACGCGCGGGAATTGCCGCCGGCCACCGGTCAAGGCTCCGAGATCGTCTTCGACCATGTGCATTTTCAGCATAGCGCCCGCTCGCTGGGGCTGAATGACATCGATTTTCGCGTGGCGCCGGGAACCACCACGGCCCTGGTCGGCCCCTCGGGCTCCGGCAAGACCACCATCGCCCGACTGGCCTTGCGGCTTCTGGACCCGCAGGGCGGCCGAGTGATGCTGGATGGGGTCGATCTACGCCAGGTCAAACAGGCCTCGCTGCGCCAGGCGGTGGCTCTGGTGCCCCAGGACGTGGCCCTGTTCAACGACACGCTCGGCGCCAATATCGCCTTCGGTCGCCCCGGCGCCAACGAGGCGGAGATCTGGGAGGCGGCGCGGGCGGCGGAACTGGCTCCGTTCATCGAGAGCCTGCCGCAGAGGCTGGAAACGCGGGTCGGCGAGCGTGGCCTGAAGCTGTCCGGCGGCGAACGTCAGCGGGTGGGTCTGGCCCGCGCGCTGCTGGCCCGGCCCCGCGCCCTGATCCTGGACGAGGCCACCAGCGCCCTCGACAGCCGCACGGAAGCCGCCATCCAGTCCACCCTGCGCAAGGTGCGCGCGGGTCGCACCACCCTGGTCATCGCCCACCGCCTGTCCACCATTGTCGACGCCGACCAGATCCTGGTGATCCGGCGCGGCAAGATCGTCGAACGTGGGCGCCATGAAGATCTGGTGGGCCACGGCGGCGAATATGCGGCCCTGTGGCGGCGGCAAACGCGGGAAGGCCATGTGGAGGAGCGGGCGGATCTCGCGCCTGTGTGATTTCAGAGCGTCCCGGCGGGCCTGGAGCCTGCGACCAACGCGCGCGCATGGCGGCCGTCCCATCTGAGGCGCGTCGTCGCAGGCGCCGTTTGCCAGAGTTCCGGGCTTGACGCGCGCGAGCCCTTGCCCGGGCGCGAATTCCGTGTCGCCGCATGGTTTTGGCGCCGGCCGCGCCGAAAAATCCCCCGGCTCGAACCGGCGCTCAAGCCTGTTCTAGAGGCTTGATTTTTAGCGCGATCCGGCCGCGGGACGAAATCGCCTCCGCAAATGCGTTCCTGAAAACGCAGATCCCTTCTGGGCTAAGGGGCGCCGCCATCCGGTCCGTCGGACCCGAGGCCCACGCGATGGCTCGAAATCCGATTCCTTCCCAAGACGCTAATTATGGCCACTTCGCAATTAAGTTGTTCGGTAAAAGAGTTGTTATCTAGTCAAGCTGCGTCAGACTGTCCAATGAAAATGGCGGGGTGAACTGAGTATAGTTCCATTCGTGAAGTGTGTAGGGGTCGTTTGGAAGGTAAACAGAAGCTTAATTATGTCATCTGTGCGTTAGCAAGGGCGGTGTGTCCATTTTTGCTCTCTCCGTTGACATAACTACGTTCACGTTGCGCTCTGTTTATTGATTCCAGTCGCGTGCGGATTTGACAGACTGTCGGATCGGCGCCGAACGACCCCGTCTCAGCGGATGGGTAAAAATCATGTCGACAGCGGGTTACT
>FSWM01001131.1_pt1 | contig 38453 bp, 22 predicted proteins | sample 1637841 | NCBI WGS metagenome assembly FSWM01 (sample SAMEA3914789, study PRJEB12502) | metagenome | biome: forest; material: soil | place: Canada | collected 2011-07-03 | depth 0.3 m | reverse complement strand
GCCCCGCGCCGTCGCCCGGTCCAGGATGTCGGCATAGGATTGGCCATCCCCGACCAGGATCCAGACCCGCGCCCTGCGGCCTTCACCGGCCAGGGTGCGCGGTTCGACCCCTTCCGGCTGCGGGTGCGGACGCGCATTCTTGGCGTCAAAAATGCCCAGATGCAGATTGCCGACCTGGCTTTCCGAACCGTCCGGATTGGCGAAATTGCCGCCCGGCACCAGTCTGTGGAACACCCCGAACGGGCGGGCGTCGTCCTCCCAACCAAACACCTCACTGTAGAACTTGCCGGCGGCGGCGGGATCGTCGGACGCCAGATCGACGAAGATAAGGGTATTGGCGGTGGTCATTCGCGGTCCTCTAGCGACAGGGCTGGGCGGTCCTACCAGCAGGCCGCCGGGGCCCCGATCAATCACCGCATCGCCAATGCGGAATCGATCCGGCCCGACAAAATCTAGACAATCCGCCCCTGGGGGTGATCGCGCAGGGGGCGTTCGGTCGTGGAAGCCGACCGGGATGATGGTATGATGGCCTCGACGCGGCCAACCAAATCCGCTCATCCCGGCGAAGGCCCATAGGCGCTAAACTAAGCTGACACCCCACCCCTGCTCCTCATCCTGAGGCGCTCGCCGCGCAGCGGCGAGCCTCGAAGGACGCACGCACGGCGCCGTCTGTGCGTCCTTCGAGGCCCGCTGCGCGGGCGCCTCAGGATGAGGAACAGGGGCAGCGCGTCCTAATTTAACGCCTATGGGCGAAGGCCGGGATCCAGATCCTATGGCGCAAGAGCGTGGTGATTTTGGGTGGATTATTGTCCTTTGGCCTGAGCTTTGCCATCTGGATCCCGGCGAAGGCCCATAGGCGCTAAAGTTGCGAATCTGGCCAAGAAACACCTCGCCCAAAGGGAGAGGGAGAGGCCCGCGCCGCAAGGCGTGGGAGGGTGAGGGGTTGCGGTTTTTCAGGATGAAACTGAGAGGCCTTATCCCCTCATCCTCCCCTTCGCTTCGCGAACGGGCTCCTCCTTCTCTCCATGGGAGAAGGTAGGTTCGGCCGTCCCGGCATAATTTAGCGCCGGGATGAGCGGAGTCATGGTGAGGAGCGGACCCCTCGGGTCCGCGTCTCGAACCACGCAAGGTCCCAACCCCCTCGATTTTCCAAACATTCCCCAGGAGAGTCGCCGTGGGATGTGGTCTCGGCGAGATCGGAGAATGGACCGGCGCGGAAAGCGAACGGCCGCAAGAGAATCTGGTAAATTGCGCTCGTGCAGGTCAGACTAGAGGCGGGGCGGCCGGATTGGCCGTTCCCGTGGGACGTGTCGGCAAGCCTATCCCTCTGAAGTGGCCTCGTCGCCTGCGGCCGGGTTGCGACAAGCGCGATCCGACATTCGAACCTGGGAGGCGGGCGATGGACTTCAACTTCTACTTGGACCCGATCACCAAACACTATGTCGACTTCCAGGGCGTGGCCGATCGCAAATCGTTCTGGATGTTCGTTCTGATCAATTTTCTGATCAGCCTGGGCCTCGCCATCGTGCTGGCGATCGCCCACCTGCGTTATTTGCATGGTCTCTACACCCTGGCTGTGCTGCTTCCCGGCCTGGGCCTTGCGGTTCGCCGTCTCCACGATATCGGCAAGAGTGGTTGGTGGGTGTTGATCGGGTTTGTGCCGATCCTCGGCTGGATCTACCTGATCTATCTCTATTGCCAACCGAGCACGACGCCATACGTCGCCGCCGTCTAGTCTTCGCCGACCTTCTCCGCTTGCATGGAAGAGGCGGACAGCGCTGCGTCCAACGCTTTCAGCAGGCGGTGGACATCTACGGGTTTGGAGACGAAGTCATCCATGCCGGCGGCCAGGTATTCATTCACCTGGTGGGTCATGGCGTTGGCGGTCAGCGCAATGATCGGTGTGCGACGGCGCCCCTGAATCCGCTCGCGTTCGCGGATGAAACGGGTGGCCGAGGGGCCGTCCATGCGCGGCATCTGCACGTCCATCAGGATCACATCCCAGTCCCTGGATTCCCAGGCGGCCACCGCATCGACGCCATCGCACACCACCTCCACCTGAAGGCCCAGCTGGGAGAGCAGGGTCTTCAACACCAGCTGGTTGACCGGGTTATCCTCGGCCGCCAGCAGCCGCAGGCTGGTATGGTCGGAATGCGCTTCAGCCTGCGTCCTGACCCCGGAGGCGGGCGTTTTGCGGATCGGTCGCTGAGCGCGGGGCAGGGGGAGGATGGCGATGAAGGTGGAGCCTTGGCCCTCGATGCTCTTGGCTTCGATCCGGCCCCCCATGAGCTCCGCCAGGTCGCGGCAGATGGCCAGGCCCAGTCCGGTGCCGCCGAAACGCCGGGTGGTGGATGCGTCCGCCTGGGCGAACTTTTCGAACAAGGCCGTCTGCTGGGCCTCGGATATGCCGATGCCCGTGTCGGTGACCGCCAGGGCGATCGCCGAGCCACGACGGCCCACCCTGATCGTAACGCGCCCCGCTTCGGTGAACTTCAGCGCATTGGAGATCAGGTTATTGAGCAGCTGGCGCACCCGGGTCGCGTCGCCGAGATAGACTCCGGCGGCGGCGCGACTGACCTTCAGATCGAATGAGATGTTCTTCTGCGCCGCAACCGCCGAGAAGGCGGCGTGCGCGGCGGACGCGACGTCGGCGATGTCGAACCCGGCCTCCTCCAACTCCAGCCGGCCGGCCTCGATCTTCGAAAGGTCCAGAATATCGTTCAGCACGGCCAGCAGCGTCTCACCGGACTGGCGGATCACCTCCAGGCGTTCCCGCTGCTCCGTCTCCATCGGCCCGGCGGCCATCGCCTGGGCCATGCCGAGCACGCCGTTGAGCGGCGTGCGGATCTCATGGCTCATGGTGGCGAGGAAGGTGCTCTTGGCCCGGGTGGCGGCCTCAGCCTCATCCTTCGCCTGAACCAGCGCCTGCTCCGCCTGCTTGCGCGCCGTGATGTTCTGCATCGCGCCGATCAATCGTCGCGTGGCGCCGTCTTCGCCTCGGATCGCCTGCATGACCTCGGCGATCCAGAACTCTTCGCCGCCGGGACGCAGCACGCGATACTCGATCTCATAGGGCGCCTGTTCCTCGTGGAAGCGGCGCGCCGCTTCGGCCACCCGGGCGCGATCGCGCGGATCGACGAAGCGTTCGGTTCCGCCAGAGAACACCGCCTCGGCCACCGCCCTGTCTTCAGCCTCGCCGGCGGAGAACAAGGCCTTGCCGGCGCTGACGATCGTCCGACGCTTATAGTCGATGTCATAGACCTGCAGATTGGCCATCTCGGTCGCAAGCTGCAGCCGCGCCTGAGTGCGTTCAAGGCTGCGCAAGGCTTCGACCGTTTCAGTGACGTCGTGGGCCGCGCTGATGACGCCGGCGATCTGGCCGGCCTCATTGCGCCAGGGCGTCATTTCGAGGTCCATCCAGCGGCGCCGGCCATCGCGCGAGACCGTGCGAACTCGCGGGTCTTTAATGATCTCGCCGGCGAGGCACCGCTCGAACTGGTCCTTGAAATAGTCGAAGGCCTCGGCGGAGATGTCCGACAGCAGGCGGCCGACCGCCGCCGCCTCGGTGACGCCCATGGTCTCCAGCCAACGCGGCGTGGCGGTCAGCACCCGAAGAGTCCGATCGGTCATCACCGACTCGATGGGCGCGGATCTGACAAAAGAAGACATCACCCTGCGGGCCGATCGCAGTTCCCGGTCACGCAGGGCGGCGATCTCTATGGCGCGCGCGCGGTCGCACTCGTCGGCGACGCTGTCAGCCAGGTCCTGTAGACGTCCAGCCATGGACTTGTCGTAGGGCCGCGGCGCCCGCCCCCTCACGGTGAGCACGCCGACGGTCGCGCCGTCAGCCAGGCGAACAGGAGCGCCGGCCCAGAAGCGAATCTCGGAGCCTTCGATATGAGCGCTCAACGCGGGATCAAGCTCGAGATCCGCAGCCCAGGCCGCCCGTCCGCGTTCGATGACCCTGCGTACGCCGGTCGCCGGCGTGCCTGTGCCGACCAGGCTGCCGCCACAGCGCCAAACACGCTCGCCATCCACCAGCACGACGCTGGCCTCGGCTCCGTCAAACAGCGACTCGGCGATGCGTATCGCACGATGAAACGCCGGCAATACCGGGCTCATCCCAAATGGCGGACTGCCCACCTCTTCCACCATGTCCGCCCCTTCTACGCTCACAGATTACCCGCCGAGCGCTGAAGTCGAGGTTAAGCAGGGCGTGCGCGGCAAGCCTCGCCAAGATCGGTCGTTGGTTCGATCCATCTCTTTTTCATCTCCTCGCTGGTCTGGAACCTAGAGATTGTCAACTTGACAGCGCCCGCGCGGCCGCCTGCAACTGGGCGCGCTGGACCTTGCCGGTTCCGGTGCGCGGGATGGTGTCGATCCAGACCACATGGGTCGGCGGCAGACCGGGCAGCATCAGGGCTTCGGCCAGGTCGGCCTCGCGCAGGCTTGGGTCGCGCACGACCGCGATCCAGGGCATGTCGAGACCGGACGCATCCGGCAGGGCGAACGCGCCCGCGTCGCGCACGCCGGCGCAGGCCATGGCCACAGCTTCGATCATGTGCGGCATGAACTTGGCCCCGCCAAAATTCATCACCTCGTCGAGCCGCCCCTCGATGCGCAGCCGCCCCTCCGCCGACAGAGAGCCGACGTCGCCGGGATAGAACCAGCCGTCGCGGAAATAGCGCGCATTGGCCTCGTCGTCATCGAGATAGCCGTCGATGCAGCCGGGGCCCCGCACACGGATAGCGCCGATCGAACCCGGCGCCACGGGCTGATCCGCATCGTCCACCACCTCGAGCCTGGTGAATGGTGAGACCCAGCCGACATCGGCGTCGTCGGCGCCCCCCGTGTCCGGCTTGGCCGCCATCAGCGCGGCCTCGGTGGACATGTAGGTGATGGTCAGGTTGGGGGTCAGGCGCAGACGGGTCTCCTCGCGCAGCGCGCGTGGCGTGTGGCTGCCGGACACCCCGATCATCAGCTCCGGCAGGGCGCGAAAACCCTCGGGCAGGGCGTCGAGCACGGCCTTGAGCTGAATGGGAACCAGGGCCAGCAGGGTCGGGCGCAGGCGGGTCAGGGACCTAGCGAGCTCGACCGGGTCGTTGGAGGCGAACAGCACCGTGCCGCCGCGGGCCCAATCGCCAAAAGCGCTGGGATAGGGATAGAATTCGGGGCCGATCAGCGACAGGCTGCGCGCGCCCTTCAAGGTTCCGACGGTCGCCGCGTGCATGATGCGGTTTTCCACGCAGCGCCAGGTCATGCCGAACTTCTTTGGATCTCCCGTGGTTCCGGACGAGGTCATGACCCGGGCCAGGCTGTCGGGATCGATCTGGGCCGTGGGCGGCTTGATCGCCGGGCGGGCGCTGATCGCGTTCAGCCAGTCCGGGGTGACGCGGACAAGCCGCGGGCGCGGCCCGTCGTCGTCGTTGGGGGGCTCGTCCGTAATCACCAGGTCCGGCCGCATCAGCGGCTCCATCTGCCGCCGCTGCATGGCCATGTAGGACGCCGAGGTGACGCCGAGCCGCGCCAGGGCGGCGAGAATCATCCAGTGCACATGGCGATCGGCGACACAGACGGCGACCAGGCCTGGGCGCGGCGGATCGCACTCGGCGAGCGCGCCGGCGAACCGGTCGATATGGGCGTCGAACTCGGCATAGGTCAGCTGGCCGGCGAGGGTCGATATCGCCAGTTCATGCGGGGTGAGGCGGGCGAAAAAGGTGATGAAGCGGTCGAACATGGGGGCGTCCTTCTTCTCGACCCTGACGGCCGTCTCGCCGAGGACGCCCGTTCGAGCAAAATTCATGTCGCGCGCCAGTCAGGGGGATCCTTACACGCTTCGGGCCTGACGCCCCAGCAAGGTTCATGCTGACGGGGCTCCAGGCGGCCGAATTTGGCATTGGTCGGCGCCCGGTTTCGGCGCGTACCCAAGGTTGCGGCCAAATCCAGCCGGCTTGGTTAATCCGCATCCCCGCGGCTAACCGGCGCACCGCCTTTTGCGGCAATGCCTTCTTAAGCGCCCGCGTGGGAGATCGAGGTGAATTGTGCGCGTTGGGGTGTAGGGCGTTGAAAAAGACTTTGTTTCAGAGAGTTTCGCCGCGCGCGCTCGCCGCCTTGCTGGCGATTTCCAGCGTCGCGGCGTCCGCGTCGGCGCAAGTGCTCCCCGCCGGCGCGCTGCTGGATATCAACAACGGCTCCAATGCCAACAGCGCTTCCAACACCGCCAATGTCTTTCAGAACTACTCGGTCAATTTCACCGCCAGTACGAGCGGCGACAACTTCGTGCTTTTCGCCTTTCGCGAAGACCCCGGCTACTGGACGTTCGGCAATGTCGCCCTGACCCTCTTCGGTGGCGGGACCAATCTGCTGGTCGACCCGGCCTTGACCCAGGGCGGCCAGGTGGGAACCAGCGGCGTGCAGGCGCCGGCCGACTGGGGGATCATCAATCAGAACGGATCGTCGCCAAGCTCTGCAGGCTCTTGGCAGGCGCCAGCCAGCGGGGGCGACTCGTCGAGCAGCGGCCTGGGGGTCAATACCAGCACCGCCGGCGCGTGGGTGGACGGCGCCGTCGGCAGCTTCGACGGCATCTTTCAGGGCGTCAATCTGACCAGCGGGTCGACCTACATCCTGTCCTTCAGCGCTCTGGCGTCGGATACGGCCAACACCTCCACCGTCAGCAACAGCGGCGTCGAACTCGGCGTCTTCTCCGGCGCCTGTTCGGTGACCACGGGGCCCGCATCGGGCTGTTCCGTCGGCTCCAGTTCCGGCTTCACCACCCTTTACACCCCCGCACAGACCGCCAATGCCGGCGGACCCTCGACGACCAATATCGACACGGCGCAGCCGCTCTATCTGGCGAGCAATCTCGGCTCGACCGTAAACCCCGTGTTCCAGGGCGGGGTGCTGAAGACCGACCAGGCCAACGGCGCCTACGGCCAGAACTTCACCCTCGACGGGTCGGGCACGAACACCATCGACCAGGCCGGCGCCGCCTCGACGTTTTCGGGGGTCTATTCGGACGCCGTCGGCGGTACGCCGGGCGGCGTCATCATCGCCAACAGCGGCTCCGGCGGCGGCGTGACCCTTACCGGGGGCAACACCTATACCGGCGCCACAACCATCAATTCCGGCGCGAGCCTGTTGCTGTCGGGTGGCGGCTCCATCGCCAGTTCGTCGGGCGTGGCGGATAGCGGGACCTTCGATATTTCGGGAACCCCCTCCGGGGCGTCGATCAATTCCCTGTCGGGCTCGGGCAGTGTGATCCTCGGTGGCCAGACCCTGACCTTGACCAATGCGTCCGGAACCTTCGCGGGCGATATGTCCGGGACCGGCGGCCTGACCCTCGCGGGCGGAAATGAGACCCTGTCAGGCGCCAACGACTATAGCGGCGCGACGATCATCAGCGCCGGCACGCTCACCCTGACCGGGACCATAGCCAATTCCAGCGGCGTCGACCTGACGGGCTCCAGCGCGGTGTTCGACACCTCGGGCTTGGTGGCGAGCACTCAGATCAAGGGCCTGTCAGGCGTGGCGGGCAGCCAGGTCAAGCTGGGCGCCAAGGGGCTGACGGTCGACCAGGCCGGGGCCACCACCTTCGCTGGCGTGATCTCGGGCTCGGGATCGTCGGCCTTGATCAAGGACGGCGCCGGGACCCTGACCCTGTCGGGCGTCAACACCTACGCCAATGCGACCACGATTTCGGGCGGCGCGCTGGCGCTTTCGGGCAGTGGTTCGATCGCTGCGTCGAGCAGCGTCACCGACAATGGGACCTTCGACATCTCAGGAACCACGGCGGGCGCGTCGATCACCACCCTGTCGGGGACTGGCGTCGTGACCCTGGGCGGCCAGACCCTGACCTTGACCACCGCCACGGATACCTTCGGTGGCGCGATCGGCGGGACGGGCGGCCTGACCGTCGCGGGCGGGACCGAGACCCTCACCGGGAGCAGCGCCTATACCGGGGCCACCACGATCGATACCGGGGCGAGCCTGATCCTGTCCGGCGGCGGAAACATCGCCGCCTCATCGGTGGTCGCCGACAGCGGGACCTTCGACATTTCCGGAGCGACATCCGGAGCGTCGATCAAATCATTGTCGGGCGGCGGCGTCGCCACCCTGGGCGGCCAGACCCTGACCCTGACCAGCGCGGCCGACAGCTTCGGCGGCGTGATCGCCGGAACCGGCGGCCTGACCGTCGCCGGCGGAACCGAGACCCTCGGCGCGAGCAACGCCTATACCGGCGCCACCGGCATCAACACCGGGGCGACCCTGGCGCTGTCGGGCGCCGGCTCCATCGCCACCTCATCCGGCGTGGCGGCGAACGGAACCTTCGATATTTCCGGGACCGCCTCGGGCGCCTCGATCACCACCCTGTCGGGCGCCGGGGCCGTGGCCCTCGGCGGCCAGACCCTGACCCTGACCAATGCGGCCGGCGCCTTCAGCGGCGCGATCGGCGGGACCGGCGGGCTGACCTTGGCCGGCGGGACCGAGACCCTCAGCGGCAGCAACGCCTATACCGGCGCCACCACCATCAACACCGGGGCGAGCCTGATCCTGTCCGGCGGCGGAAGCATGGCCGCCTCGTCGGTCGCCGACAGCGGGACCTTTGACATTTCCGGGGCGACGTCCGGCGCCTCGATCAAATCATTGTCGGGCGCTGGGGCCGTGGCCCTGGGCGGCAAGACCCTGACCCTGACCAATGCGGCAGGCGCCTTCAGCGGCGCGATCGCCGGAACCGGCGGCCTGACCTTGGCCGGTGGGACCGAGACCCTCAGCGGGATCAGCGCCTATACCGGCGCCACCACGATCAACACTGGCGCGAGCCTGATCCTGTCTGGCGGCGGCGGCATCGCCGCCTCGTCGGTCGCTGACAGCGGGACCTTCGACATTTCCGGAACGACGTCCGGCGCCTCGATCAAATCATTGGCGGGCGGCGGCGTCGTCACCCTCGGCGGCCAGACCCTGACCGTGACCAATGCGGCCGGCGCCTTCAGCGGCGCGATCGGCGGGACGGGCGGCCTGACCGTCGCCGGCGGAACCGAGACCCTCGGCGCGAGCAACGCCTATACCGGCGCCACCACGATCAACACTGGCGCGAGCCTGGCGCTGTCGGGCGCCGGCTCCATCGCGACCTCATCCGGCGTGGCGGCGAACGGAACCTTCGATATTTCCGGGACCGCCTCGGGCGCCTCGATCACCACCCTGTCGGGCGCTGGGGCCGTGGCCCTGGGCGGCAAGACCCTGACCCTGACCAATGCGGCCGGCAGCTTCAACGGAGCGATCGCCGGGACCGGCGGCCTGACCTTGGCCGGTGGGACCGAGACCCTCAGCGGGATCAGCGCCTATACCGGCGCCACCACGATCAACACCGGCGCGAGCCTGATCCTGTCTGGCGGCGGAAGCATGGCCGCCTCGTCGGTCGCCGACAGCGGGACCTTCGACATTTCCGGAACAACGTCCGGAGCGTCGATCAAATCACTGTCGGGCGGCGGCGTCGTCACCCTGGGCGGCCAGACCCTGACCGTGACCAGCGCGGCCGACAGCTTCAGCGGCGCGATCGGCGGGACGGGCGGTCTGACCGTCGCCGGCGGAACCGAGACCCTTGGCGGAAACAGCGCCTATGCCGGCGCCACCAACATCAACGCCGGGGCGACCTTGGCGCTGTCGGGCGCCGGCTCCATCGCCACCTCATCCGGCGTGGCGGCGAACGGGACCTTGGATATTTCCGGCGCCACCTCGGGCGCCGCGATCGCCACCCTGTCAGGCGCCGGCGCCGTGGCCCTCGGCGGCCGGGCGCTGATCCTGACCAACGCTTCAACGGGCTTCAACGGCGTAGTCAGCGGTTCAGGCGAGTTGAGGGTGACCGGCGGGACGCAAACCCTTGCGGGCGCCGACACCTTCACCGGCTCCACCTTCATCGCCTCGGACGCCACCCTGGCGCTTTCGGGCGCGGGCTCGATCGCCGCGTCCGACGGCGTCGGGCTCAACGGGACGCTCGACATCTCTGGGACGACGTCGGGCGCCTCGATCACCTCGCTGTCCGGCGCCGCCACGAGTCTGGTGCTGCTCGGCGGTGAAACCTTGACCCTGACGGACGCTCAAAGCCCTGACCATGGCGTGATCAGCGGCTCCGGCGGCTTGACCGTGGCCGGTGGAAGACTGGGCTTGAGCGCCGTCAACAGCTTTACCGGGGCCACGACCATCGGCGCCGGCGCCACCCTGTTGCTTCAGACCGCCGACGCGATCGCCGCCTCCAGCCAGGTCGCGGACTCCGGGACGTTCGACATCTCGTTCACCCCATCCGGCGCCACGATCGGCTCCCTGTCGGGCGCCGGCGCCGTGACCCTGGGGGATGGAACCCTGACCCTGAGCCGCGCGGCGGGCAGCTTCAGCGGCGTGATCGCCGCGGACGGCGGGACCGGCGGGCTGTCCCTAGCCGCTGGGACCGAAACCCTGACCGGGGCCAACAGCTATGTCGGCGCCACCACCATCAATCTCGGCGCCAGCCTGGCCGTGACCGGCGGCGGGAGCATCGCCGCCTCGTCGGTCGTCTCCGACGGCGGAACCTTTGACATTTCCGGCACGACCTCCGGGGCGTCGATCAAATCCTTGTCGGGCGCCGGTGTCGTCACCCTGGGCGGCCAGACCCTGACCCTGACCAGCGCCACGGACAGCTTCAGCGGCGCGATCAACGGGACCGGCGGCCTGGCGATCACGGGCGGAGCGGAGATCCTGACCGGCGCCAGCGCCTTCACCGGCGGGACCAGCCTCTCCTCGGCGAGCCTGGCGATCACCAGCGATGCCGCGCTCGGCGCGGCCAGCGGCGGCCTGGCCATGAACAACGCCGCCCTGATCACCTTGCAAAACATCAACTCGGCGCGAACCGTGAGCCTGACCGGCCTCAATGCGCTCGACACCGCGGGCCAGAAGGACCAGTTGTCCGGCGTCATCGGCGGATCCGGGGCTCTCGCGGTCACCGGCGGCGGCCAGCTCGCCCTGACCGGCGCCAACACCTATGCGGGCGGCACGCTCATCACCGGCGGCGCGACCCTCGTGGTCGGCGCCGACTCGGCGCTCGGCGCGGCGGGCGGCGCAATCACCTTCGACCACGGCGCCCTGGCGGCGACCGCGGACTTCACCACGGCGCGCCCCATCCTGGTGGCTTCGGGCGGGGGGGCGATCGACGCCGACGGCTTCACCGTCAACCTCGACGGCCCGATCACCCTCAACGGCGCCCTGAGCACGGTCGGCGCCGGCAAGGTCTATTTCACCAGCGACGCACAGGTGAATGGGGTCCTGGCGATCAGCGAAGGGCAATTCTCGAACAACGGCCAGATCTCGGCCCAAGCCCTCACAGTGGCGCCGGGGGCGACCTTGCGCGGCATCGGCGAGATCACCGCGCCGACCACGGTGAGCGGGACCTTGGCGCCGGGCAACAGCCCGGGGACCTTGACCTTCAACGCCCGGGTGACCCTGCAAGCCACAGCGACCACGGAATTCGACATCGACGGCCCGGGCACGGGTACGGGGGGCGGCAACTATGGCCGGGTCATCGTCCTTGGCGCGGGCGACAGCTTCACCGCCGGGGGCGTGCTGGCCCCACGGTTGCGCGGCATCACCGGTTCGGCGAGCAACACCTTCACGCCGGTCATCGGCCAGCAATTCCAGGTCATCAGCGCCGCGGGCGGTTTGTTGGGCGGCTACGCCTCCCTGACCCAACCGGCGGGCCTCGCGGCCGGCGAACGGTTTGACGCCCTCTATTCGCCCACGGCGCTGTCGCTGGTGGTGACTCCGGCCGCCTATGCTGATCTGCCGCGAGCCGGCATCGCCGAGACGGCGGCGGAAAAAGCGGTCGGCGCCGTGCTGGACGCCAACAGGCCCGCCGCCGGCGTGCGCATGAGCGCGGCTCAGGCGGCCCTCTACTATCCGCTCTACACCCTGCCAGGCGCCAAGATCCCTGCCGTGCTGAACCAGGTGTCGCCACAGATCTATGCCGACGCCGTCATGGCCGCCCGCCAGAGCTGGCGCCAGGGCGCCGCATCGATCGGCGACGAACTGGCGGACCGGCGCGGTCTGTCCGGATCAGCGGTTGAAGCGAGCGGGCCGAACGGCGTCACCCTGTGGGGCGATGCGATCGGCCAGATCAACGATGTCGGCCATGCGGACGGCGACGGCTATCACAGCACTGTGGGCGGCGCGATGGTCGGGGTCGACAAGACTCTGGGCGGTGGCGACCTGGTCGGCTTCGCGGTCGGCGGCGGCAATCTGCGGACCAGCGCTCAGGGCGGCGCCGCCGCCACCGGCGATCTGATCCAGGCCTCGGTCTATGGCGGCCTGCGTCGCGGCGACTGGTTCGTCGACTGGCAGGGCGACTATCTGCACCTGGCGCAGGACACCAGCCGCACCGTCAGTCTCGCGGCCCAGCCGATCAAGGGACGCAACACCATCTGGGGCGGCGGCGGCCAGATCGACGCCGGTCTGAATCTGCGGGTTCAGCAATGGCGGGTCGAGCCGACCGTGGGCCTGAACGCCATGACCCTCACCTCGACAGCCACCGCCGAGTCCTCCGGCGGGGCCCTCGCCGAATCCGTTCGCGGGCTGGACAACACCAGTGTCCAGACCTTTGTCGGCGTGCGGCTGGCCGGGACCCTTGTGTCGATCGCCAGCGTGCCGCTGCGGATGCACGGCGTGTTCGGCTGGAGCCACGAGCTCGACCAGACCACGGCCAACGCCCAGGCCAGCCTCGCCAATATGGGCGCCGCGGTGTTTTCGGCCGCCTCAACCCCCGTGGGTCGCGACGCGGCCCGGCTCGGCGTCAGCCTCGATGCGCGGCTGACCGCCAAGGTGACGCTGTTCGGCGCCTATACGGCCTCCCTGTCGAACGATCAGAGCGCGCAATACCTGAACGCCGGCGTGCGCATTCGCTGGTGACGGCGGGTCGCGAACGGCGATGATGGGGGCCTAGGCTGCCTGTTTTCGCCGTCCGCCGGCCCGATCACGGCCTTGGCCGAGTTAGCTCCGACCCTTCTTGGCCCTGAGGAAGGGCAGGGCGGCCCTGCATTGTTCCGCATATTGCATAAGTCCATTGGATCATTGTCTTGGCGCGCGCCCTGGCGTGCCGACATAATGTCCGTCAGGCACGGTCGCACGGGCGGGAGGGGAAATGCTGGCGCTGATCGGACTGGCCGCTGTGCTCGTGCTGGTGGGTCTCATCGTCTTCAACCTGTGCTCGCCCATGGTCGCCCTGATCGCGACGCCGGTCGTCGCGGCCCTGCTCGCGGGCTGCGGGCCCGCGACCGTCGGTTTCATGCTGAGCGGGATCGCCCAGATCGCCCCGGTGGTGGCGATGTTCGTGTTCGCCATTCTCTATTTTGGCGTGATGACCGACGCCGGCCTGCTGGATCCGCTCATCCGCCTGGTGCTGAGATGTGTGGGCGACCATCCGGTGCGGATCGTGCTCGGCACGGCCCTGCTTGCGCTCTTGGTGCACCTCGATGGGTCCGGAGCGGTCTGTTTCCTGGTGGTGATTCCGGCCATGCTGCCGCTCTACGAGGCGCTTGGCCTGGACCGTCGCATCCTGGCCTGCGCCGCATCGCTCGCCGCGGGCGTGAACTTCCTGCCGTGGACCGGCCCGACACTGCGCGCGGCCGGCGCCCTGCACCTGACGCCGATCGAGATCTTCCGGCCGATGATCCCCGTCCAGCTGGTCGGTCTGGCCTTCGTTTTCGGAGCCTGCGCCTGGATGGGTTTGCGCGCCCGGCGTCAGATCCAAGCCGGCGCGACCCTCATTTCGACCCCGGCATTGGACGATGAGGCGCTGGCGCTGCGGCGGCCCGGGCGTTTCTGGCTGAATCTGGTTCTGACCCTGGCGGTGCTGGCGGCGGTGATCGCGGGCGTCGTCCCCGCGGCGGTTTTCATGGTCGGGACGGCGGTGGCCTTGGCGATCAACTACCCGGGTCCCAAGGCTCAAGGCGAACGCCTCAACGCCCATGCCCGCGCGGCCCTGACCATGGCCGGCGTGCTGCTGGCGGCCGGCGTGTTCTCCGGCGTGATGACCGGCAGCGGGATGCTGAAGGCGATGGCCGGAGCGGTGGCGCAACACGTGCCGGTCACCGGGGCCCGGCATCTGCCCTTGGGCCTGGCCCTGGTCTCCATGCCCTTGAGCCTCTTCTTCGACCCGGATTCCTTCTATTTCGGCGTCTTGCCTGTCCTGGCCGACGTCAACAGCCGGTTTGGCGGCCGGCCCATCCAGATCGCTCAGGCCGCCTTGCTGGGGCAGATGACCACCGGCTTTCCGATCAGCCCTCTGACGCCCGCCACCTTCCTGGTGTCCGGCCTGTCGCGGGTGGAGCTCGCCGCTCACCAGAAGTTCACCGCGCCCTACCTGTTCTGCGCCTCGCTGGTCATGGCGGCCGCGGCGGTCGTCTTCGGGGTGCTGCCTCTATGAGGACGATCCGCATCGGCGCCGGCGCCGGGTTCTCGGGCGACAGGATCGAACCGGCGGTGGAGCTGGTCGAGCATGGCCGCCTCGACTACCTGGTCTTCGAATGCCTGGCCGAACGCACCATCGCCCTGGCGCAACAGGCCAAGCGCAAGAACCCTGCCGGGGGCTACGACCCTCTGCTTGAGACGCGGATGCGGGCCGTGCTTCCCGGCTGTCATCGCCAGGGTGTGCGGATCATCAGCAATATGGGCGCGGCCAACCCGCTCGCCGCGGCTCGGCATGTGGTGGAGATCGCGCGCGAACTGGGGCTGAAGGGGCTGAAGGTCGCCGCCTTGACGGGCGACGACGTGCTCGAGCTCACCCTGGCCGAAAATCCCGATCTGCTGACCGGGCGCGGTCGGATCAGCGACATCGGACGGGCTCGTATCCAGTCGGCGAACGCCTATCTCGGGGCGGACGGCATCGTCGAAGCCCTGGGTCGCGGCGCCGACGTGGTGATCGCCGGACGCGTGGCCGATCCCTCCCTGTTTCTGGGTCCGCTGATCCACGCCTTCGGCTGGCGGGGCGACGACTGGGACCTGCTTGGCAAGGGCGTGCTGGTTGGCCACCTGCTGGAGTGCGCCGGCCAGCTGAGCGGCGGCTATTTCGCGGACCCGGGCGTCAAGCCCGTGCCCGGCCTCGCCCGACTGGGTTTCCCCTATGCCGAGGTCTCGGCCGATGGCGCGGCCGTGGTGAGCAAGGTCGCGGGGTCCGGAGGCCGCATCGATGTGCGCACGGTCACCGAACAGCTGCTGTATGAAATCGCCGATCCTTCGGCCTATCTGACGCCCGATGTCACGGCGGACTTCTCGGCCGTTCGACTGGAACAGATCGGCCCCGACGCCGTCGCCCTGAGCGGCGCCCGCGGCCGCCCGGCCCCGGACCGGCTGAAGATCTCGGTGGGTTATCTCGACGGCTATGTCGGTGAGGGCCAGATCTCCTATGCCGGGGTCCAGGCCGTCGAGCGGGGACGATTGGCGCTGGAGATCGTGCGCGAACGGCTGGCCTTGACCGGGGTGCCGGTCGAGGAGCTTCGCAGCGAGCTGATCGGTGTCGACGCCATTTTCCAGGGCGCGGTCTTCCCGGCCTCGGGCTTTCAAGGCGTGGATTGCGACGCCCCGCCGGCCTCGCGCGAGGTGCGGGCGCGCGTGGCCGGGCGATGCGCGAGCCTGCAGGCGGCCCGGGCCATCGGGGCCGAGGTCGAAGCCCTCTACACCAATGGACCGGCCGGCGGCGGCGGCGTGTCCCGATCGACGAGCGCCATCGTCGCCATCGCCTCGGCCCTGTTGCCGCGGGATCTGATCCGACCGCGGGTCGACATGGAGACCGCATGACCACGCGCCTGCACGACCTCGCCCATGCAAGGGCCGGCGACAAGGGCGATGTGGCGATGATCTCGGTCATCGCCTATCGCGCCGAGGACTACCCCCTTCTGGTCGACGCCGTGACGGCCGCCGTGGTCGCCCGGTTCTTTGAGGCGCTGGGTATCTTAAGGGTCGAACGGTTCGAGTTGCCGGGCCTTGGAGCCTTGAATTTCGTGCTGCACGGCGCCCTGCACGGCGGCGTTACGCGCTCGCTCGCCCTCGATGCTCACGGTAAGACCCTGAGTTCGTCGCTGCTTTCGCTCGAAATCGACCTGCCCGAACGGGCGTCCGGCAGGGTGTAGAGGCCGTCCAATGCTGAAACGCCTGCTCGTGGGTCTCGCCTCGCTCGGCGCCGCCGTCCTGTCCGCCAGCCCGGTGTTCGCCGCCGAGTGCCAAAAACTCGCCGCCCAGGCGCTGGATGGCGCGCAGGTCGCCAGCGCCGAGATCGTGCCAGCCGGGCCGATGACGACGCCGGTCCCCGCCTCGGTCGCGGTGACGCTTGAGCTGCCGACCTTCTGCCGGGTGAAGGGGACCGCGGCCGGGTCGATCGGCTTTGAAGTGTGGCTGCCGACCCAGGGCTGGAACGGCCGCATATTGTCGGTGGGCAATGCCGGCTTCGGCGGCGTCCAGCCGCTCAACAGCTTGGCCGAAGGCCTGCGCAAGGGCTACGCGGTCAGCGGCAACGACACCGGCCATCAGGGCGGCGACCCCGCCTGGATGAAGGATCCCGTCAAGGTTCGCCTGTGGGGCCACCAGGCCACCCACCTCGTCACCGGCCCGACCAAGGCCTTGGTCGCCGCCTATTACGGCTCACCCGCGCGCTATGCCTATTTCGAAGGCTGTTCCACCGGCGGGGCCCAGGCCATGGAGGAGGCGGAGTTTTACCCCACGGACTATGACGGCGTCGTCGCCGGAGCGCCGGGCATGTCCTACGCCCACCTGATGATGAGTTTCCTTTGGGGGCTCAAGGCCGCCGACCCGCCCGGCGCGCTGATCCCGGCGGACAAGCTCCAGAGCCTGCATGCGGCCGTGCTCGCCGCCTGCGATGGCGATGACGGGCTGAAGGACGGCTTGATCTCCGATCCGCAAGCCTGTCGGTTTGACCTCGCTTCGATCACCTGCAAACCCAGGGACGCCCCCATGGCCCAGTGCCTGACGCCGGCTCAGGCCCAGACGGCGCGGCTGATCTATCAAGGGCCCAGGAACAGCGCGACCGGCGCCTCGATCTATCCGGGCTTCGCCTATGGTTCCGAAGCCGGGTGGGGACCCATCCAGGGGCCGCTGGCCAAGGCCTTCGCCATCCCCCTGTTGCGCCTCATGGTCTATGGCGATCCGGCCTGGGACGGGCGCAGTTTCGACTGGGACAAGGATGTGGCCGAGATCGATCGCAAGGTCGGTCCTGACATCACCGCCCTCAGCCCCGATCTTGGGGCGTTCAGAGTCCATGGTGGCAAGCTGCTGATCTACCAGGGCTGGGGCGATCAGCTGAACGGTCAGACGCTGCCGATAGACTATCGACAGCAGGTGATCGACCGCCTGGCCTCCAAAGGCCGCGCCGCCCACGCGGAGCAGGACGTGGATGGGTTCATGCGCGTGTTCATGGCGCCGGGCATGGGCCATTGCGGCGGCGGCCCCGGGTTTACGACCTTTGACGCCCTGTCGGCGGTCCAGGCCTGGGTCGAGACCGGCGACGCTCCGGACCAGATCCTGGCCTCCCGAACCTCGCCCGCCGCGCCGGCCGCGGGCCAGCAGGACATCCGGCCGCTCTGCGCCTATCCGAAGTCGGCGCGTTACACCGGTTCTGGCTCGGCCGCCGACCCCACAAGCTTCAAGTGCGTCGTGAGCAAGAGCGCCGCAAAAGGAGGGCTGTCATGAAGTCCGTTCTGGCCTTGCTGGCCGCGCTCTTGCCGGCGAATGCGGCGCTCGGCGCGGTTTCGGAGCCGGCGCCGACGATCCAGATCGCGCAGGGGGTCCTGCGGGGCGCCGGGACGGCTGACGGCGGTCGCGTCTTCAAGGGCATAGCCTATGCGCAGCCCCCGTTGGGCGCGAACCGTTGGCGCCCGCCCGCGCCGGCCGGCGCGTGGAGCGGCGTTCGCGATGCGACCCAGTTCGGTCCCGCCTGCGTGCAGCCGGCTCTGCCGGCGAGCAGCCTCTATGCCGATCCGCCGCCGAAAATGAGCGAGGACTGCCTGTCGCTCAATCTGTGGACCCCCAGGGCCGCCCGGAAGGCGCCGGTCATGGTGTGGTTCCATGGCGGCTCGCAAACCTTCGGCTATACCGGAAGCCCCCTGTACGATGCGTCCGGCCTGGCCGCGCGCGGCGTGATCGTGGTCACCGTCAACTATCGGCTGGGTGTGCTGGGCTATCTTGCGCTTCCCGAGCTGAGCGCGGAGTCACCGCACGGCAGTTCGGGAAATTACGGACTCCTCGATCAGATCGAGGCGCTGCGCTGGGTCCAGCGCAACATCACAGCCTTCGGCGGCGATCCGACCAATGTCACCATCTTCGGCGAGTCCGCCGGCGCCATGAGCGTCGTGCAGTTGCTGGCGAGCCCGGTCGCGCGCGACCTGTTCCAGAAGGCGATCGCCGAAAGCGGCGGCATGCCGACCCTGCCCGAGCTGAAGACGGCGACGCACGGCCTGCCCTCGGCCGAAGCCCTGGGACAGACCGTCGCCAAGGCGGTGAAGGCCGGCGATCTCGCATCGCTGCGCGCCATGGACGCCGAGGCCCTGACCAACGCGGCCTATGCGGCCAAATATCCGGTCTGGTCGACGGTCGACGGCTGGGTGCTGACGCGCCAGACGGTCGATACCTTCGATCGGGGCGAGCAGGCCCGCGTGCCCACCCTGGCGGGCTTCAACGGCGATGAGATCCGGGCGCTGTTCAAGCCGCCGGTTCCGCCCGACGCCAAGACCTATGTCGCCGACATCCGGCAACGGTATGGCGATCTCGCGGATGACTTCCTGCGGCTGTATCCGCCGACCGATGTCGACGGCGGCGTCCAAACGGCTATGCGGGATGGGACCTTCGGATGGGGCATGGAGCGCCTGGCGGTCAAACAGACCGCGGCGGGCGCCCCGGCCTATCTCTATTTCTTCGACCATAGCTATCCGGCGGCCAGGGCGCGTGGGATCGGCGCCTTTCACGGGATCGAGGTGCCCTATGTGCTGGGAAGCATCGGAAAGCCCGGTCCGGCCGCCTGGCCCGCGGCGCCGGACACGCCAGTCGAGCGACGCCTGCAGGACGCGGCCGGCGACTATTGGACAAACTTCGCCCGCACCGGATCGCCCGGAACCTCCATGGGCGTCGCCTGGCCGCGCTACGGGACCACGGCGCGCTATATGGCCTTCAAGGACCAACCGGCGCCGGCGTCGGATCCGACCCACGGGGCCTATGCGCTTCACGAGGAGGTCGTGTGCCGCCGGCGCGCCGCGGGCGATCAGTCCTGGATCGTCAATATCGGCGTCGGCGCCTCGCCCTTGCCGCCGGCGACCCAAGGCTGCGAACGGCCAGGCGAGCAGGCCAAGACCGCTCCGGCAGCGAAGAAATGACGCTCCACGCTCCGTGGCCGGCCTGACCCGCCGGCCAGGCTTCAGGGCGCGCCTTCCCGGCCATCATGCGTGACGAAAAGCATGCCGAAGAACCCCAGAAGCAGCAGCACGGCGATGGGCGCAAAGCCCGCCTGCTGGCTCTTGAACACCGCCGTGCACAGGCCGACCAGGGCCGATCCCAACCAGGTCGTCACCGTGCCTGACAGGGCGTAGAGGCCGAAGAAGGCCGCGGACTGTCCGGGCGGGGCGAGGCGGGTCAGAAAGGTGCGGCTCGACGCGATCTGCGCGGTGATGAACACGGCGTTGGAGCAGCCGATCGCCAGGAAGACCACTTCCGGCAGGGTGCGATAGATCGGCCCGGCCCAGAGCGGAGCGTGGGCCACGGTCTCGTAGGGAATGAACAGGATCTTGTTCACGCCCATGCCCATCAGGCACAGCAGCCCGAACGCCGCGGCGAGGATTTCGATCTGCACCGCGCGGCGCGGACCGACCCAGGCGTCGAGCCTTGCGCCCACCTGCCCGCCGATGACGGCGAAGGCCGACAGCACCACCCCATAGGCCAGAAGCTCCATGGTATGCCAGTGCATCACCCCGGCGGCATAGACCCCCATGAGGACCAGGAGGGCGCTCATGCCGTCCGTATAAAGCATTCGGGAGCCGAGAAAGACGGCGGCCGATCTGTGCCCCTTGAGGGTGCGCAGGGTGGCCTTGAGCCCTTCATAGCCTTGGCTGAGCGCCTTGAAGAGGCCGACCTCGCCCGCCGGCGCATCGGGCGTGAACAGGAACAGCGGCGCCGCCAGAACGGCGAGGCAGACAGCGACAATGGGCCCGACGATCCGGTCGGTCTCATGCTTGAGCGGGTCGAGCCCGAACAGCGGCTGTCTGGGAATCAAGGCCCAATCCACCTTGCCTGGCAAGGCGAAGGCCCAGAGCACGAACACCAGCATGAAGACGGAAAAGAAGTTGCCGAGGGACAGGGCGAGCCCCGAGGCGTAGGGCGTCTGCCTTGGCGTCGCGGCCCGGGTCAGCATGGCGTTGTGAAGCAGTTCAGAATAGGCGAACAGCAGCCCCAGCAGAACCAGGCCGGCGCAGGCCAGGCTCAGTCCGGGCCCGCTCAGCCCTGGTTTGATCCACCACAGGCTGACCAGCATGGGCAGCATCAGGGCGGTCATCAGCAGCAACAGCGGCTTGCGGCGCCCGATCTTGTCGATCGAAGCCCCCAGCAGGGGGGCGGTGAACGCCACGCACAGGCCGCAGAAGGTGGCCAGTTTCGCCACCAGGGCCTGACCCCTGATGGCGTCGCCGATCACCGAGGTCGCGAAATAGGGAAAGAACACATAGACCACGATCAGGGTCACATAGGGATCGCGCGCGCCCTGATAGAGCGACCAGGAGAAGGCGCCCAGATTGAGCCTGCCGCTGTCCTTGCGCGGCGCCGCGGACGCGTCCTCCATCGTCTCCAGGCCCGGAACCAGCCCCGATCGAAGCGACCGGCTCAACTCGCGTCCGGTCGCCGGCCCAACGCCCAGCCGGTCTTTAGCGTCATCGGTCATGCTGCATCCTTGGGGTGGCCTCGGTGATCGTCAGGCGTCCCGCCGCGCCCCGGTAGTCACGGGGCGTGACGCCGAAGCGCTGACGGAAACTGGAGGAGAAGTGAGACGGACTGGCGAATCCGAGCGCATAGGCGATCTGCGCCAGGCTCTCCTGATCGTTGGCCAGCCGTTGGGCGGCCAGTTGCAGCCGGTGGACACGGACATAGTCGCGAAATGGCAGGCCGTGGCAGCGCCGGAACAACCGCGAGAAATAGGCGGTCGAAAGACCGCAGAGCGAGGCGGCGGTTTCGACCGGCAGGGCCTGGCCCGGCTGCTCGTGCAGGCGTTGAAGGGCGCGCTGAAGCCGGTGCCCCGGCGGTCGCGGCGGCTTCGGGCCGGCGGACTCCGGCGGCGCCGCCCCGACCAGAAGGCCGAGCATCAGACTGGCGACGGCCGCCTTGTCGGTGACGCCAGCGCCGCGCCGAACCATGTCGAGCAGCCAATCGGAGAGCATTCTCAGCCGCGCCGCGGCCTCGCTGAAGCCGGACACGGATATGGCCTGTGTCGGCCACCTCAGGTCTGGCCCCATGCCCGCGGCCTTGAGCGCGATCACATCAAACTGGACCAGCGTCCAGGCCTTGGCCCCGGCCTTGAGGACAAAATCGTGAGGGGCCATGGGCGGCGCATAGACGATCGAGCGGTCGTCGATGGGCGCATGTACGGCGCCGCAGTGGAACTCGCCGTCCACCCGGTCGAACACCACGATCTCGGCCACGTCGTGGAAGTGCAGGAAACCACCGCCGCCGCCGCTGTGGGTCGGCCACGAAATACGCCTCACACGGACGAATTCGCCCGGCGCAAGCGTAACGGGCTCGCAGATCGGCGCGCGGTTGCTGTCAGAACCTGAGGGCATGACATGACCGTGACACAGGGTTCGCCTGCCTGACCCGCACGGACGCACCAAGGTCATGCGGGCTACAGTTTTTCACACACCGGCGACACTGGCGGGGCCTATCGCTCGTTCGTCGCGCCGCTAGGCTTCTGAGGCGGTCGGCATGGACCGCCCAGGAACACGGGCAGGGCTGACGATGATACAGACCGGCGATGCGGTGCGACGCGAACTCGGCGCCGCCTATCCCCTGGACAACTGCTCCGTGACAGCATTTCGCGAACAGGGGTTCGTAACGCTCGGCCAGGTGCTGTCGCCGGAGACCTTGGCCTGTTACGGCCCGGAGATCACCCGGCTGACGCTTGAGCTGACGCAGGAAACACGCCCGCTGGCCGAGCGGGGGACCTATGCCCAGGCCTTTCTGCAGGTCACCAACCTGTGGCGGCAGAGCCAACGCGTGCGCGAATTCGTCTTCGCCCGAAGGCTCGCCAAGCTGGCCGCGGAGCTGCTCGGAACCTCGGCGGTGCGCCTCTACCACGACCAGTCGCTGTACAAGGAGCCCGGCGGCGGCATCACGCCAGCCCATGCCGACCAATTCTACTGGCCCCTGGCCAGCGACCGGGCCGTCACCGCCTGGATCCCGCTGCAAGGGGTCACCGAAGAGATGGGCCCGCTCGGCTTCTATGCCGGCAGCCATCGCTGCGACTTCGGACGCGACCTGCGGATCTCCGACGAGAGCGAACAACGCATCCGCGCTCACCTCGAAGCCCAGGACTACCCGTTTGTCGTGGAGCCCTTCGCCGCCGGAGACGTCAGCTTCCATTTGGGATGGACCTTTCACCGGGCCCTCGCCAACCGGTCGGCCACGCCGCGCTCGGTCATGACCGTCATCTACATGGACGCGGACATGCGGTTGGCGCGCCCGGCCAACGAATTCCAAGACCTCGATGCCAAGACCTGGTGTCCCGGCGTCGCGTTCGGCGAACTGGCCGCCAGCCCGCTCAACCCGGTGCTCTACGCTGGCTGAGGCCGCCGCCCCATCGCCAGCCTGGAGCGCCGTGATCTTGGCGCCATGAAGATGGAAAACGACGGATTCAGATATATCGAAGTCTCGGACCCGAAGCTGAGCCCGCCCGGTTTCACCTTCGTCACCGCCAAGAGCACAGCGCTCGGCCAGCGGGCCGACGTCACCCTCTATGCTCCAGCCGCCGCCCGCGCCGGAAGCGACGCTCCGATCGTGATCCTGCTGCATGGCGCCCGTGGCTCCCACTGGGCGTGGACCTTCAAGGGCGGCGCGCACCAGCGCCTGGAGGCGCTTATCGAGGCCGGCCTGATGACGCCCATGGTCCTGGTCATGCCGTCGGACGGACTCTGGGGCGACGGCTCCGGGTTCGTCCGTCATCGGACGCAGGACTTCGAGCGTTGGATCGCCGAGGACGTCGCGCGGTTGGCGATCACCGTCAGTCCGGCCTGTAGCGTGCGCTCGCCGGTCTTTCTCTGCGGGCTCAGCATGGGCGGCTATGCGGCGCTGCGGCTGGCGGGCAAATTCCCCGACCGGTTCGCCGGCGCCTCCGCCCACTCGGCCATCACCGCGGATGACCAGTTCGATCAGGTGATCGCCGAACCTCGAAACGATTGGAGCGCCGCGCCGGAAGATCGCAGCGTCGTGGCCGCACTCACCCTGACGTCGCGGCCGGCGCCGATCCGTTTCGATTGCGGGCTCGACGATCCCTTGCTGCCGGCCAACCGGCGGCTGCATGCCGACCTGAAAGCGCTCGGCGTCGCCCACAGCTTCGAGGTCCGGCCGGGAGGCCACAACTGGGCCTACTGGTCCACCTCCATCGACCAGTCTCTGTTGTTCTTCAACGCATTGACGGCCGCTCGGCCTTGACCTAGGGCGCATTGCGCGGCCGCGCCAATTCTCGGGCCAGAAGCACCGCGCCATCGAGCGCCGTTCCTCTCGGCTCGACGATCTCGACGGCCCCGGTCTTCAGCCAGGGCTTCAAGACGGTGGCGAGGCCGCCCATCAGGCACACCTGGCGCGCGCCGGCCTCAGCGAGGCGGACAAGGATGTGGTCAAGGTGGGCCGCCGCCTCTTCGATGATCTCAGCCGCCTGACGGTCGCCCGCCTCGACCGCCGTGAAGACGGCTGTGGTGAGGGCGGCATAGTCCGCCGGCCGCGCGGCATTGGCCCACGCCTGGGCCGCCGGAGGCTCCCCGACCGCGTCGAGGATGTGCCCTGTCAGCAGCGAGCTTGGCAGGCGTCGATCGAACGCCCAAAGCGCGCGGCGTATGGCCTCGCGGCCGATCCAGGCCCCGCTCCCCTCATCCGACACGGCGGCGCCGTATCCGCCGACGGAGATGTGCTCACCCCCCCGCACCAGCAGGCCCACCGACCCGGTGCCCACGATCAGGATGGCGCCGTCGCCGCCGCCGAAGGCGCCCTGCTGGGCGATGAAGGCGTCCGTCTCGACCCGGCACGCCCGAAAGCGCGACAGCGGCCAGTTTGCAGGCGCCTCGGGCCTCGCCGGATCCAGGCCCGCCAGGCCCAGCACCGAAACGATTTCGCCCAGGGACGACGCCGCCACGCCGGCGGCCTGCAGCGCGGAAAGCATGGCCTGCTGGATCGACGCCCAGGCGCCCGCCGGATTGCTCAGGACGTTGGCGGCCAGCCCATGGCCCTCGCCCAGGACCTGGCCCCGGCAGTCAGCCAGGCGCGCCCGGCAGCGGGTGCCGCCGGCGTCAACGCCGAGCAGCAGGGTCCCGTCGGCAATCTCGGTGTCGGGTGCGCGCATCGGTCAATGAGGCCCTATCGCCCGGCGACCCCGGCTCAGGAAAATTCAAGCTGCGAAGCGCGCGCGGCGTCGTAATCGGCCCACATGGGCAGGCAATCGACCATCTCGCCGAGCGCCATCGCCCGATCGATCGCCATCACCGTCAGGCCGGCTTCCATGCTCTCCCAGGGCGAGACCCTGAAAGCGCCTTGGCCGCTCAGGGCGGCCAGCAGGTCGCGCGCCATGGCGTGATCGGCGCCGTTATGCGACTCGAGGGAGAGACCTCCGAACTCGATCTCTTCGGCGGGACCTCGGCTGAACGCGCCGCGGAACGTGAGCCGGTTTTTCGCCAGGTCCGCCGTCAACTGGCCTTCCGTGCCGATGAGGTTCCAACGCCGCTCGGTGATCGCCGCGTGGCTGTTGGAGTGGAACGACAGGCGGACCCCGTTGGCGTACTCGATGAGCGCGGTCTGGTGGTCGGCGAGGTCCATATCGGCCTGGAACGGGTCGTCGGCGCCCTGCCAACCGGGGTCAGCCAACCGGTAGGCCGGCGCGCCGTCGTCATAGGTGGGCGATGGGGTCGACCCGGTCGGCGAAAAGATGGCCCTCCCGCCCAGGCTCGCCACCTTGACGGCGCGCGCGCCGACCAGCCGATTGAACATATCGAAATCGTGGCAGGTCTTGTCCAGCAGGTACGAGCCGCCCCACATGGCGCGCCGACGCCAGTTGCGCGCGATATAGGCGCCGTGCTCGGGCGACAAATGCTCCGTCGCATCGATGGAGACGAGCTTGCCCAGGGCGCCGGAGTCCACGCGCTCGGCGATCGCCCGCACGATCGGCGCCGAGCGCAGCACGAGGCCGACATAGAGCGGCGCCGATCCCGGCGGGCGGCCGGCGAGCAGGCGCGCCAGCTCCAGCGTCTCCGCCTCCGTGCGAACGATCGGTTTTTCGCAAAGTGTCGGAAAGCCGGCCGGCAAGACCGTCTTCAGATGCTCAAGATGCAGGTGGTTGGGCGAACCGACGATCACCAGGTCGAACGGCCCGGCGTCCAACAGCGCCTCGACCGACGGGAAGGCTTTTCCCCCGGCGATGCCCGCGGCCCCGAGCACCGGCGCGCCGGCCGGCGCATCGTCCACAACGCCAGCCACCTCGAAGTCCCAGCCGATGTCCTTCATCGCCACCAGGATTCGAGCGCTCCTTTGGCCCAGGCCGATCACGCCGATGCGATGCGAGGTCATGAACTCATCCTTCAAATGCGGTTCTGGAGCCAGCCCGGTGAACGGCGGCCGCGCCAGGTGCGCCCAGGCGCGGGCTGCGATCGGTGGCCGCGACCACCACCGAGCTCTGAGATCCCGTGGACCCGCCCACTATGTCGGCGGGCCAAAGAACGATCAAAGACAATGATCGGATAGACTTATGCGCTATACGGAATAATGCTCGTCACCGCGCGCTGCGGACCGCCCTGTGTGGCCGGGCTAACCCGCTGAAATCTCACCGCCGGCCGCCCCATGACGCCGAATGATCTTCATCAAGGCTTCGGCCTGGGGCGAGGGCGAGCGGGATTTGAGCGTGACCAATCCGATGGAGCGGTTGACGCTTGGCTCTATCAGAGGCCGCGTGGCGATATCGGCGGCGCCCAGCAGCGGCAAGGTGCTGGCCGGCAGGGCGCTCAATCCGAGGCCGGTGCGGATCAGGCCGCCAACGGTTGAAAGATGCGCACACTCATAGAGGGGTTTGATCACGACATTGGCCCGGGCGAAGGCCGAGTCGGTCATCCGCCGAACGCTCGACGCCGGAGCCATGGCGATGAACCTGGAATCCTCCAGGGCGGCCCAGCTCAGCGGCGTCGAAGCGTCGAGCGGATCGCCCTTGCGCATGACCAGCAGGAACTCATCCGAAAACAGGGGCTGGAACTCAAGCTGGCCCGTATGCTCGGGCGCGATCGTCACCGCAAAATCGATCCGCCGGTCCTGCAGGGATTCGAGCAGGGGATCGGACAGGTCGTCCTCCACGCGAACCTCCACCTGCGGGCGCTCGCCGCGGAAGCGTGCGAGCGCGGCCGGCAGGAAGGCCGCGGCGACGGAGGGCAGGGCGCCGACCGTAACGCGCCCGCGCTCGCCGGAGAGCGCCTGGGCGAGGTCGGTGAAGGCGAGGTCGTACTCGCTGATCAATCGCTCCGCGACCGGTTGCAGCTTGGCGCCGGCCGCCGTCAGGGAGACGCTGCGGGTCGTTCGGTCGAACAATCGCGCGCCAAGCTGCTCCTCCAGCAGCCGGATGGTGCGGCTCAAGGCCGGCTGCGAAACATGCTCCAGCCGTGACGCTTCGCTGAAGCTGCAGGTCTGCGCCACCCGAAGAAAGACGCGCAGCGTGCTGAGGCTGACATTATTCCACATCGGACATAATTCTATGCGGCTCTTGTGTTTCGCCACCTACCATAGGCCGCCCTTGAGGACCGACGCTAGGCCCGCCCTGAAGCTTCCGGCGAGCGATCACCGCCGGCGCCGCGCTCCCGTTGGGGCCTGCCGGCGGGCGCTTGAGTTATTGGTTTGGCTGATAAGTCGATCCGATAATTATATTTCCGGATAGCTGACCGCTACGCCAGACTGTGAAAGTAGGCGGCGCGTCGATGGGGCGTAAGACCGTCAGAGAGTGGCGCTCGAGATCGTTCAAGACTGCGCTGACGCCTGGATGCGCCGTCCTAGCGGCGCGCGGGTTCCGGTGACTCAGCGCAACGGCGCCAAAACAATTGAGGGGGATTTAGATGCAAAAGATGATCTGGTTCGGCGCGGCTTCAGCGCTCGCCCTGGCCGCCGTTTCCAGCGCAGCCGCCCAAACCCAGCCCGCCGACGCCAGCAAGGTTCAAGTGGTGCAGGAGGTGGTGGTCACCGCCCAGAAGCGCGAAGAGCGCCTCGTCAATGTGCCGGTGGCGATCACCGCGGTGACCGGCGCCACGCTCAAGGACATGGGCGCCAAGACCCTCTCCGATTTCACCGCGCTGGTGCCCGGTCTCCAGCTCGCCAGTCAGGGCGGCGGCGGCGGCCAGGAGCTGGTTCTGCGCGGCCTCTCGACTGGCGTTCAGGAAGATTCGGCCCTGGTCGGCCAGGTGGTCGACGGGGTTCCGGTCGGCTCATCCTCGACCTACGCCCTCGGCGGCGCCAGTACGCTCGACTCGGCCCTCTGGGACGTCAACCGCGTCGAGGTGCTGCGCGGGCCGCAGGGGACGCTCTACGGGGCCAACGCCATGGGCGGCCTGATTTCCTATGTCTATAACCAGCCCAATCTTCGCAAATATGGCGGCGCGCTGGAGGTCGAGGGCGCTGGAACCCAGGGCGGGTCGGACTCCTGGTCGGTCCGCGGCGAGGTCAATGCGCCGATCATCGCCGACCAGCTGGCCCTGCGCATCTCGGCGTTCGAGGACAATGGGGGCGGCTGGGTCGACGACCCGGCGCTGCATAAGAAAAATATCAATCAATCGATCGAGCAGGGCGTGCGCGCTGCTCTTCTCTGGCAGCCGACCGACCGGTTCCGCGCCAATCTCGAGGGGATCTATCAGCACAACCATCGCGACGCGAGCGACGAAGTCAGCTTCTTCGGGACGACCGGCAAACCGGTCCAGGGACCGCTCGATCAGAAGTATGGCCTGCTCGATCCAGGCTATTTCGACTATAACGAGGTCGCGCTCACCTTATCCTACGACTTCGGGCCGGCGACGCTCACCTCGATCTCGAGCTACGAGCACCTGAAGAACGATCAGAACACCGTCTTCACCGACACCACGGACGGTCCGCTCTTCACCAATGCGGGCGAACTCGCCTTCTTTGGCGTGCCGGGACCGGCCGCCACCAACATGAATTTCGAGGACGTGGCGGGGACGGACAAGTACAGCGAAGAGCTCCGGGTCACCTCGAACGGCTCCGGGGCGCTGCAATATGTCGCCGGCCTGTTCACCACGCACGAGAAGAGCTTTGGCAGCCTGGTGTTCTACGGCGATGGGGCGAACGGCGCGCCGCTATCCAACCTGAACCCGGGCCTGACCACCAGCAATCCCTCCGTCTACACGGAATATGCCGGCTATGCCCAGGCCAGCTATACCTTTAATCGTCTGACCGTCACCGGCGGCGTCCGCTACGACTATCTCGAACAGACCTTTGAGGAGACCTTCAGCGGCCCCTATGCGCTTCCGCTGGAGACCTTCCATATCCTGACCCCCGAGCCGACGACGTCTGGCACGGAGAGCGACGTCAACTATCTCGTCAACCTGCGTTATGCGCTCACGCCGCACAGCAATCTCTATGCGCGGCTGGCGAACGGCTTCAGGCCGGGCGGCCCGAACGTCGCGGTCACCGGCCTTCCCCGGACCTTCAGGTCCGACAAGATCACCGACTACGAGGCGGGGTACAAGGCGAGCTTCTTCGGCGGCCGCGCCCAGTTCGACGCCGATGTCTTCTATATCGACTGGAAGGATATCCAGCTGCGCGCCACCGCCGGCGGCTTCACGGGCGAGACCAATGGCGGCGCGGCGTCGAGCCAGGGCGTCGAGGCCGAGGGCAGTTTCGTGCCGATCCCCGGGCTGACGGTGGGCGGCAACCTCGCCTATGTGGATGCCCATCTTGACCAGGCGGTGCCGTCGGTCGGCGGCCTCTCCGGTGATCCGCTGCCCCTGTCGGCGAAATGGGGCGGCGCGATCTTCGCCAACTATGTCTTCCCGCTCACCGGGTCCTGGGACGGGTTCGCCGGCGGAACGGCCCATGCCAACAGCACGCGCAACATCTCGTTCCCCAACGGGGTTGCAGCGCAAAATCCGAACTTCAAGCTGGAGCCCTATCTGCTCGCCGACATCCGGGCCGGGATCCAGAACGACCGCTACACAGTCACCCTGTTCGTCGACAATGTCAGCGACAGCCGGGCGCAGCTCTCCGCGCTCAGCACCGACCAGGTGGTCGCCAATGTCGCTGAAGTTTCGATCGCGCGCCCGCGCACCTTCGGCGTAAGGCTCGACGCCAAGTTCTGACGGTGGAGCGCGGGTGATGCTTGGACGATGGGCTTTGGCATGCGCGCTCTTGCTGTTTGCCTTGCCGACCCGCGCGGCGCCGATGTGGATGGAGAGCTGGGGCGCGTCCCCGGCGCCGCCGACGGCTCCGGGCGATGCGGCGGCCGCCAATCAGCACAATCCCCAGTTCGATAACCAGACCCTCGTCCAGGTGGTGCGGCTGAGCGCGGGGGGACGCCGGCTGCGCATCCGCTTCACCAATGAATACGGCCAGGCGCCGCTGGCGGTCGGCGCCGCTAAGGTCGGCGTTCTGGGCCGGGACGGGCGGCAGATCGCGGGACGTGGGCATGTCCTGCTGTTCGGCGGCAAGGCTTCCGCCATCATCCCCGCCGGGGCGGCCCTGCTCAGCGATCCGGTTGATCTGGCCGCCCCGCCGCTGTCCAGCCTGCGGATCGCCCTCTATCTGCCGGGGGCGGTCAAGCAGTGCAGCTGCCACGTCACGGGCGGCCAGCATCTGATGATCTCACCGCCGGGTGACTACACCGCTCGGCCCTTCACCGTGGACGAGCCGGGGCGCCCGGACTATCGCGCCTTCCTGTCCGCCGTCGAGGTCGAAAGCCCGGCGCCGGGGCCGGTGATCGTCGCCCTGGGCGACTCCATCACCGATGGCTACAAATCCACCGATGACGCCAACCAGCGCTGGCCCGACCGGCTGGCCGAGCGTTTGGTCGATCGCGCGGGCGGCCGTCCCGCCGCGGTGGTCAATGCCGGCATGAGCGGCAACCGGCTGCTCGCCGACGGATACATCCCGCCGATGGGGCAGAGCGCCTTGCATCGCTTCTATCATGACGTTTTGGCCGTGCCGGGCGTCAGCCATGTGATCATTCTCGAAGGGGTCAACGACCTCGGCGCCGTCGGCGTCCCGCTGCCGGACGCCAGGAGCATGATCGCCGCCTATCGCCTGCTCGTCGAGCGGGCCCACGCCCGTGGCGTCAAGGTGATCGGGGCGACCATCCTGCCCTATGAGGGGGCCTGGTATTTCCACGCCGAAGGCGAGGCCGTGCGTCAGGCGGTCAATCTCTGGATACGCACCGGCGGCGGCTTTGACGGGGTGATCGATTTCGACGCCATCATGCGGGATCCTCAGCACCCGGCGCGGTTCAAGGCGGATCTGCAGGCCGGCGACTGGCTGCACCCCAACGACGCGGGCTATCGGGCCATGGGCGACGCCATCGATCTCGGCCTGTTTCACATCCGGCGGTAGGGAGCGGTCCGTCTCATGGAATTTGAGCCGGATTAGCGATAATTTCGCCGACGAACGCGGATGATCTCAAGCCGCGGCGCCTGTAGGGTGAAATCGATGTCATTCGCAGTCGGACAATCGAGGGGCGCCGCGCCGCTGCGCTTTGGCTGGGCTGGCGCCGCAGCGGGTCTGGCCGTCGCCTGTCTCGCCCCTTTCGCCGCGGCGGCGCCGTCCCTGCAATTCGATGTGGCCGAAGGGCGCAACCTCAACAGCTTCCTGCGCGAAGGTCAGGTCGCCGCCCATCTTGTGCTGCGCGCCGGGGCCGACCCGCGCCTGCTGGTCGCCTTTCCCGCCGGCGACAGCGGGGTCGGCCTCTGGTTCGCCCACACGCAAAAGCCGGTGACCTGGACCCTGACCGCAAGGCCACGGCCGGTCACCCTGCGGGACGCCCGCGGTCGGCCGCTCTATGGCTTGGAGGCGGACGTCGAAGCCCGGGGCGGCGATCTGGCCGTCAAGCAGGCGCTCTTGAGCTCGGTCCGGATCCTGCGGGACTACGAATCCGGCGGGGCGGCGCCCAAGCCGGTGCTGTCGGACCCGGTGATCGCGGGGGATCGGATCTCCTGGTCGCGCGACCGGTCGGACGGGGCGGCGGGCTACAGGCTGGTCCTGCAAGTGACCCACGGCGCCTTGGGGCCGGGGGGGCTGTCGGCGGCGAGCGATGGACGGATCGGCCTGCGCCTCACCGCGGTCAGCGGCGAGACGCCTCTGTCGCCGCTCGGCGGCGCGGCCCTGCTGGACGCGGGCGCGGGCGCGGACCTCGCCGCCCGGAATACGCTCAACTTCCTGAGCTACAAGGAAAAATTCCTCGCCGGCTCATGGCGCTTCGATACCTATTTCGGGCGCGACAGCCTGATGTCCGTGCGGCTCCTGCTGCCGGTCCTGCAGCCGGAGGCGGTCGAGGGCGGGCTGAGGTCGGTGTTGGCGCGCCTGTCGGCCGAGGGTGAGGTCGCCCACGAGGAGGCGATCGGAGACTATGCGGCGCTCGACCACCTGCGGACCTCTGGCGAGGCTTCCGCCGCGCCGGAGTTCGACTACGGCATGATCGACGGCAGCTACATGCTGGCGCCCGTGGCCGCGGCCTGGCTGCTGGACGATCCGCGCGGCCGGGCCAGGGCGGCGGCCTTCCTGGCTTCGCCCAGCGGCCGGGCGGGCGACGCCGGCGAAACCGTCGGCCAGGCCCTGGTGCGGAACCTCAATCTGGTGATCGCCCGCACCCAGGCCTTCGCCGACGACCCCAGGGCGGCGCAGCTTCTCGCCATCAAGCCCGGCCGCCTGACCGGTCAATGGCGCGACAGCGCCGACGGGCTCGGCCATGGGCGCATTCCCTATGACGTCAACGCCGTGTTCGCCCCGGCGGCCCTGTCGGCGATCGCGCGCCTGAACGATGCGGGCCTTCTGCGGCCCTCCGCCTCGCCCGCCGATCAGGCCGCCTTCGCCCGGGCGGCAGGCATGGCCAAGGTCTGGCGCGACCGGGCGCCGGGCCTGTTCGAGGTCAGCCAACCGGCGCCGGCGGCCCGGGCGGCGGTCGCAGTCTACGCCAAGGCCCAGGGCGTGCCCGCCGGCCCGGCCCTGGCCTCGATCGGCGCGGCCGGCGTGCGGTTCGAGGCCCTGTCGCTGAACGCGGACGGCTCACCCGTGCCGGTGGTCAATTCCGATGAGGGCTTTGATCTTCTGTTCGGCGATCCCAGCCCCGCGCGGCTGGGGATGGCGGTCGCCAGCCTGATGCGTCCGTTCCCGGCCGGGCTGATGACCGATGTGGGTCTGTTGGTGGCGAACCCCGCCTATGCTCCAGCCTCGCTGCAAGGGCTGTTCACCCGCGGCGCCTATCATGGCCTGGTGGTCTGGTCCTGGCAGCAGGCGGTGCTGGCGGCGGGGCTGGAGCGGCAGCTGAAGCGCCGGGACCTGACGCCTGCGCTGCGCGGACAGCTGCTGGCGGCGCGCAAGCGCCTGTGGGCCGCCATCGAGGCTGATCGCGCGGTGGCCAATTCCGAGCTGTGGTCCTGGGCCTGCCGGGCCGGACGCTACCGGATCGTCGCCTATGGCGCAGGCCAGGCCGATGCGGACGAATCCAACGCCGCCCAGCTGTGGAGCTCGGTGTTTCTGGCGCTGAAACCGCCGAACTAGCGGCTACTGCGCCGCGGCGGCGGGGGCGGCCAGGATCCGCTGCAGGACGCTCTCGTGACTGGGCATGGCGGCCCAGGCGGCCTCGATCGCGCGGTGCGCCTCGGCCAGGTGGGCGAGGTTCTCGGCGTTGCCGAAAACGTCGGCCAGGGGGTTGTAGTCGGCGGGCCTGAGCCCCTGGCCCATCATCACCGCAAACCAGCTCGCCTCGCGGAACAACTCGTCCGTGGTCAGGACGATGCGGCCGGTGTGTTCGAATTGCCGGGTCTTGTAGCTCAGGCTCTCCGGCGGGGCGGTCTCCTGGCAATGCCGCCACATCGGTTCGGATCGCCCGGCCGAGTGGTGGTAGTGCATCACCAGGAAGTCGCGGACCGAGTCCACATCGGCGTCGAACACGCGGTTGAACTGTTCGGCGGTCAGGGGATCGCAGTCCTTGGCCGGGAACAGCGACAACAGCTTGGCGATCCCGCTCTGGATCAGGTGGATGCTGGTGGACTCCAGCGGTTCCAGAAAGCCGCTGGAAAGGCCGATGGCCACCACGTTCTTGCTCCAGGCCTTACGGCGGCGTCCGGTCTGGAACCGGATCGGCCGTGGGTCGGCCAGGGCCTCGCCGTCGAGATTGGCCAGCAGAATGGAGGCCGCTTCGTCGTCGCCGAGAAACGGACTGCTGTAGACCAGGCCGTTGCCGGTGCGGTGCTGCAACGGGATGCGCCACTGCCAGCCGGCGGCGCGGGCGGTGGCGCGGGTGTGGGGGATGGGATCTTGCACCCGCGCCGAGGGCACGGCCAGGGCGCGGTCGCAGGGCAGCCATTGCGACCAGTCCTCGAACCCGGCCTTCAGCACCCCCTCGATCAACATGGCGCGCAGGCCCGAGCAGTCGATGAACAGGTCGCCCTCCAGCACCTCGCCGCGCTGCGTGGTCAGGGTGGCGACAAAGCCCGTCAGGGGATGCTGGTCGATCTTGACCACCTTGCCCTCGACCCGCTTCACCCCGCGCGCCTCGGAACGGCGGCGCAGATATTGGGCGTAGAGGCCCGCGTCGAAATGATAGGCGTAGCCGAGGGTCGAGAGGATCGAGCGGGCGTCGCCCGAGGGGTGGGCGAACCGCCCCGACATCGCCGCGCGGGTGGTCAGGGAATAGGCCGGATGGGCCTCCGGCGCGCCGCCGAGCCAGGCCTTGATCCAGCGATGATAGAACATCGCGCCGTCCTGCGGCCCGCCATAGCGGCCAAAGGGGTGGAAATAGCGGGCGCCGTCGCCGTTCCAGCCGACGAACTCTATGCCCAGCTTGTGGGTGGCCTTGGTCTCGCGGATGAACTCGGCCTCGTCCAGATCGACCAGTTTGTTGAACCAGTGGATCGTCGGGATGGTCGCTTCGCCGACCCCAATAATGCCGATCTCGTCGGACTCGATCAGGGTGATCTCGAACTGGCGCGGCGCATTGACCTTGGCCAAGGCGGCGGCCGTCATCCAGCCGGCGGTCCCCCCGCCGAGGATAACCACCCTTCGGATACGCCGATCCTCGTTCATCGCCCGTTTGGTCCCTTCGCGACGGCCCGTCGTCAGAACTTGTAGGTCAGCGAGGCCTGCACCGTGGTGCCGACGATCCCGCGGCCATAGAAATAGCCGTTGACGATGGACTGGGTGAAGCCCTGCCTGGGATTGCCCTCGGTCAGGCCGAGCGCATTGGTGGCGTTGTCCACGCTGGCGTTGAAGGTCATCTTGGGCGTGACGTTCCACAGGCCGCCGACCGACAGCACGCCATAAGAGGGCAGGGACACCTGGTCGCCATTGTCGGCGAAGACGCGGCCGATATATTTGTAGCGCAGATAGACGTTCCCCAGGCCGTTCGGCAGATCGTATTGCGGGGTGATGGTGAACAGGGTGTTGGGCGTGCGGCCAGGCGTCTTGCCGTTGTAGAAGGCGGCGGCCTGGGCCCCGATATTGACCCCGTTGACGTCGATCTCGCCCACCGAGACCCCGTTGAAGGTCGAGTCCTGATAGGTCGCCTGCACGTGCACGGAGAACGGCTTCAGGGGCTCGTAAGGAGGGCGATAGGTAAGGTCGACATCCACCCCGTTGGTGTCGGAATTGCCGAAGAAGCCGAGGTTCAGATTGGGATTGGCCGGATCGACCCCGCCGCCCCAGGTCTGGTTATTGAACTCGGTGCGGAAGCCGCGCACCGTGCCGAACAGGCCATAGCCGGAATAGGCCACGCCGGCCTCGTAGAGGGTGATCCCCGTCGCCTTGGGGTTCTGACCCTGGGTCTGGTAGCCGTTCTCGTACCGCGCATAGACCGACAGCTGGGGCGTGAAGGTGTAGTTGATCCCGGCGGTGACGCTGACCGGCGTCTCCTGGCCGGAGGCGTAGGTGAAGGTCCCGTTGAAGGCGTTGGGATTGACCTGGATCACCCCGCCGACGCCGGCCGGAATGGCCTCTGGCGAGCTGTTGCCGGCGAGGGAATTCTGCTGCTCGTGCTCGGCGCGAACGCCGATGTCGATATGCAGCCGGTCGTTCCAGGTGAACTCGTTGTTCATATAGACCGATTCCGAGGTGGTGTGGCTGGAGCTGATGCCGGCGCCCCAGTCGCCATAGCTGATCAGGCCATTATTGCTGAGGTCGCCCACCACCTGGCCGGCGCTGTTCAGGGCGACGATATCGTAGATATTGGAGTTGTTCTTGACGTCGTTGATCAGCGCGGCGACGCCCGACTGGTCGTTGCCCAGGTGCTGGTCGAACAGCATCACCCCGACCGTCAGGCTGTTGCGCCAGCCGGAGCCGGAAGCCTCCCACTTGGCCCCGAAGTCGCCGCCCCAGTCACGGATCTTGACCAGCTGGCGGTTCAGCACCGTCTGCTGCAACAGGCCATTGCCGTTCAGGCCGTTCAGCGCCGCGGCGTTCGAAGCCGGGATGATCTGGCCGGTGGTCAGGCTCTTGACGCCGAACTGGGTCGTGGTCGGAAAGGCGGCCATGCCGGCCTGCAACAGGCTCTGGATCGGCGAATTGGCGTTGTTGGTCAGATAGGTCTCGGCGGTGGCCAGGCCGCTGTTGCCGGTGCCGCTGCCGGCGAACACGCCGTTGAAGTCCCAGCGGGTCTCGGTATAGCGCGCCCGGCCAAAGATGCTGAACCCGTCGGCGAGCGGCTTTGCGAAGTCCACCCGGTATTCGTCGCCCGTGGCGTGGATGCCGTTCTGCTCGCTGAAGGTCCTGAAGCACTCGGCGGCGAGGCAGGAGTCCGGCACGGTGATCGAGCCGAAGCCAGAACCGATAATGCTGCCGGTCTGGGTGTTCAGGCCAGGAACGCCGCCGATCTTGCCGTTGTTGAAGGCGTAGGGCTGGTCGGCATAATAGGGGTCGTGCTCGTCCCAGCGCTTATAGGTGAAGCGCACGAAGCCGCCGCTGTCGAACTGTTTCTCCAGCTGCGCCTTGATGTGATAGGTGTCGTAGCGGAACGGCGAGCTGCGCGTGCCCGGGTCGGAATCGTAATAGCCGCTGATCGCAAAGGCGACGCCCTTGCCGAGGACGGGCAGGGGAGCCGAGTACCACAGATCGGTGCGCGCATCGCCATAGGAGGCCCCGCCGACCCTGAACACCCCGCCGGCCTGGTCGAAGTTCAGCTTGCGCGAAATGAAGTTGATCGAGGCGCCGGCCGCATTCTCGGTCAGGATTCCCGAGGTGCCGCCTTCCAGAGCCTCCACGTGGTCGATGGAGATGTCGTTCTGGAACACCTCGTCGTCATTCAGCCCGCCATAGATGGCCGGCATGCCGTCCTCTTCCAGACGGATGAATTCCTGGCTGCCGCCCGGCAGGCCGCGGACCGAATAGTTGTTGGAAACCGGCCCGGCGGTGCCCTCGACATAGATGCCGGGCACCATCTCCAGCACATCGTCGGTGCCGCGCGGCGCCTTCTGGGCGAGCGCTTCCGAACTGATCGGAGTCACGGCCACAGAGGCGTTGAGCACCGTGCGCCTGGAGGTCGAGCCGGTGACGACGATGGTCTGGATATTGGCGTCTTCCGCCGGCGCAGCCGGCGCGCCGGCTGCCGGTTGGCCCCCTGCCGGCTGACTTGCGCCGCTCGTCGTCTGGGCCAGGGCCGCCGGCGCGAAGCTCGCGGCCAGGACCAGGGCGGATGCCGACGTCAAAAAGCCCCCCCGATGACGCGATGTCTGACGCGATTTCGGGCACATACTTCGGTCACTCCCCATCTTGTTCCAGTCTAGCGAGGTGACGGCGCGGCGGTCGCCGCTGCGATCTTCTCGCGGGACTGTGTTCAGTATTTTGCAATATTTTTCATTGTCGTTTCGTTGAACCTACCAGCGTATCGGCCGCCATATTGGGTTGATGGCGCCGGTGGTCGAGGCTGGATTAAGGTTTTGGATATTCGAATGCCGCCATCAAGCTTAGCTTTGTCGTCGGCCTGCTCGCATAGGTGAAACTCCCCATAACAACGACTCGATTTGATCGTGTCTGTTATTCGAATTGTTTTCCGATGACCTTCTTCGAGGCATCTGTTGGCATAAATGATGAAATCGATATCACTGTCAACCCGATTGGCCTGACCTCAAGCGGCGGCGATCCGGCGGCGGCGCTCGCCGCCCTGGGCAAATTCGCCCCGCCATGTCAGGTTCGGATGCGCCGCCTCGGAAACGGGAGACAGACCATGTCGAAGGTCAGCACGTGCCTATGGTTCGGCAAGGATGCGGAAGCGGCCGTCCGATTTTACGTCTCGATCGTGCCGGGCTCCAGCCTCGATCACATCCAGCGCGCCCCGGACAAGTGGCTAGGCGGGGAAGCCGGCGACGCGATCCTCGTGGGCTTCCAGCTGGGCGGCCAGAGCTTTCTGGCGCTGAATGGCGGGGACCCGGTCGACTACGGAACCGCCGCCTCGATTTCAGTGGAGTGCGCCAGCCAGGACGAGGTTGACCGGCTCTGGGAAGCGCTGGTCGCCGACGGCGGATCGGAAATCATGTGCGGCTGGCTGCGCGACCGCTGGGGCGTGCCTTGGCAGATCGTGCCCGAAATCTTGCCGCGCCTCCTCACAGACCCGGATCCAGCCGTCGCCGGCCGGGCCTTCACCGCCATGCAAGCCATGGTCAAGCTGGACGTGGCCGCCCTGGAGCGTGCGGCGGCGGGGTGACGAGCATCTATCGGCGCCGGCTTCCCATGACGGGCTGATCGGGGAAACAAGGCTACGCCGCTCAGAGACTGTTTGAAAAATAAAGGCTTCAATTTTTCATTGCGCTCATTCTCGCGAAGACGGGATTCAGCTGCAACCCCCTGAATTCTGTGGGTGAATCTGAATCCCCGTCTGCGCGCATAGGCGCTAAGTTTAGCCGGGGCGGTGGAACCTACCTTCTCCCATGGGGAGAAGGAGGGGCCCGTTCGCGAAGCGAATGGGAGGATGAGGGGATAAGGCCTCTCATATCCATCCTGAAAAACCGCAACCCCTC